>ODAK010004362.1_pt1 | contig 14503 bp, 13 predicted proteins | sample 1539591 | NCBI WGS metagenome assembly ODAK01 (sample SAMEA3539303, study PRJEB22396) | soil metagenome | biome: tundra; feature: field; material: soil | place: USA | collected 2010-05 | depth 0.15 m | reverse complement strand
CTACTATTTCTTTGTTTTATTTTCGAGTCTTATTAGGCAACCAATGTATTTCTTCATGATTCATTAACCCGCGTATCAAGCTTAATAATAGTTTCGGACGAATCGGTTTTAGAATAAAATATTCTTCACTCGATACATACAAATAATCTTTTGGTTCTATTAAACTAAGAATAGTTGTGTTTTTTAATTGTTCTGCTTTTAGGTTTTTGTTATATAGTTCTATGATAAATTCGGTGTCAAGCGTATTTAACACAATCAAATCAGGCACTATTTTCATTGCTAAATCCAATACTTCAATTAAGTTTGCACACTTAAATATTTCGAACCCATTTTCTATTAAATTGGCTTCCATAAATTCCATTTCTTTTTCGTCATCAAACACTAATAAAATACGTTTCATAGTTTTCATCGCGTAATAAGATTGTGGTACAACTGCATAATAAGGTATTTAATTATAAAGGTTTGAACATCAAAAAGTATTTCAATTTTCTTTTTCTTCGATTACCCGATTAACAATTGCCAACAGGTATTCAAATCGGATGGGTTTTGTTACAAATTCATCTGCTCCGGATAACATGGCGTGTAATACTTTGTAATCATCACTTAACGCAGTAAGAAATATAAATGGAGTTAAACTCATTTTGGGATTTTTCCGAATCGTTTTACACATGTCTGTCCCGTTCATTTCCGGCATTAATATATCTGAAATGATAACATCCGGAATTTCTGATTCAGCTTTCTGAATACCTTCCAAACCATTGTTAGCAGTAATTACATTGAATTCTTGTTTACGAAAATTGTAACTCAGAAATTCCAAAATATCCGGCTCGTCATCAATAAGTAATATTTTTTGTTGCATTTTAATTTTTTATTACAAAGATATTGGCTCTGTAACATTTGAATATTTATAAATCGTTACCTTATCGTTAATTGTAAATCATTATAATGCCATTAACCAATTAACTAATTTATCATACTAATACTTCCTTCTCCTTTAATCAATACCACTATACCTTGTAATATTTCTCTTTTTTTATCACTTATTTTTCTCTTTGATGTTTGAGCTTTGGGAAAATACTACCTTTGTAAAAGCAATAATTGTGAGCGTTATGAATAATTTAAAATTCTTGCTAACTGTATATTTATTTTACATACAAATAAAGTTTCAAAATGTAAATGAAGCGTTAAGTCATATTTAACAGTATGTTAATTAAATTCTAAAAAGTATAGCTGTTGTTAATTATATGGTAATATTGAATTAACGATGCGTTTGTTAATTATCAATAATTTTATACTGAATTTTAAAAACAAACAAAATGAATAGTAAATACAAAATTTTATTAGTGGATGACGAGCCGGATATTTTGGAATTTCTGAGTTACAATCTGAAAAAAGAAGGCTATAGCGTATTCACTGCAAGTAATGGGAAAGAAGCAATTGCAACTGCAAAAGTTGAACTTCCACACTTGATAATATTGGATGTGATGATGCCCGATATGGACGGCATCGAGACGTGCAGAGAGATACGCGAAATACCGGGATTAAAAAATGTAATGATTGCATTTTTAACTGCGCGCAACGAAGATTATTCGCAAATAGCAGGTTTTGATGTTGGCGCTGATGATTATATCAATAAACCAATCAAACCGCGTGTTTTAACAAGTCGGATTAAAGCATTGTTGAGACGTAGCGGAACAATTGACAACAGTACAAGCGCTCAGGTGGATATGGGCGGAATTAAAATTGACCGTGAGCGTTATTTAGTGATACAAGATGGAGCAGAAATCAATTTACCTAAAAAAGAATTTGAGTTGCTTGATTTACTTGCTTCCAAACCTGGTAAAGTATTTACACGCGAAGTGATTTTAGATAAAGTATGGGGCGGTGATGTAGTGGTAGGCGATAGAACCATTGATGTTCATATTCGTAAACTGCGCGAAAAGTTAGGCGAAGATTTTATCAGAACGGTTAAAGGAATTGGGTATACATTTGAATTTTAAAAGAGCAAAAAATCCCAGCCCTAAAGAGCATTTATTTGTTTTTCGCCCTTTAGGGCTGGGGCTTTTGTAATTTAGATTTAGAATACAACACTCTAATAATTGATTATTATTCTTCCGGTTTTTTTCCTAACTGGTTCAATTATTTTTTTAAATTAGCAGATAGTTCAAAACCCAATGAAATCAATTTCGCCTAAAAACTTATTAATAATAATAGCTATGCTGCTTGCCGTGCTTGTTTCGGCAAGCATTATTATTTACACAGGTTGGAAAACCGATCATATTCAATGGTTGTGGGCTGTTGGAGCTTTCGTTTTTTCGTTTATTACTTCCATATTGATGTTACTTTTTGTGAATACTTTGGTATTAAAAAAAATAAATCAATTATTGGCGACCGTTAAATATTTTCGTTCACAAAGTGCTCAACCTTCTACCAACATTGAATACAGCGGGGTTGAAATTGACAATCTGAATCTTGAAATATTGGCTTGGGCTGATGATCGTAAAAACGAAATTGAACGCCTAAAAAAATTAGAAATATATCGAAAAGAATATTTAGGAAATGTATCTCATGAACTAAAAACACCAATATTTAATATTCAGGGCTATGTGCTAACCCTTTTGGATGGTGGATTAGAAGATCCAACTATTAACCGAAATTATTTAATGCACGCCGAAAAAAATGTAGATCGGATGATTACTATTATTGATGATTTAGAAGCTATTTCACAATTAGAAACAGGCGAATTGCAACTGGAGCCGGAGCGATTTGATATTGCAGCATTGGCGAAAGACGTAATAGATGCACAAGAAATGAAAGCCACTGAAAAGGGGATCATACTTACGTTGCCGGAAGAAGTTAAACCCACTTTTGTTTTTGCGGATAGGTTTCGGATACGTCAGGTGCTTGTAAATTTAATTGTAAATTCAATTAAATATGGCAAGGAATATGGCGAAACTCAAATTCGTTTTTATGATAAAGGCGACACTATTTCTATTGAAATTGCCGATAATGGAATAGGTATTTCTGAAGAACATATCACGCGTTTGTTCGAGCGTTTTTATCGGGTTGATAAAAGCAGATCCCGTGAGCAAGGTGGAACAGGATTGGGTTTAGCAATTGTAAAACATATTATTGAAGCACATAATCAAACCATTAAAGTAACAAGTACAGAAAATGTTGGCACTGTGTTTTCATTTACCTTGAAAAAAGGATAAAATAATTTTTTAATGTTCTTTAAAATTGACATATTTATAAATTACCAACTATTTCTTCTAACAGATTAGTCTTTTCAACGATTTCAAATCCTTTATAATTTTCAACTTCTTTCAATGCTTTTTGTAAATCAAATTCCGATTGTTTTTGACAGAAAGCAATATTTTTTTGCATTAATATTTCTGCTAAATATTCTTGTTCTGTTTGTCCGGGAGTAGGAATAAAAATAACTCTCTTGCCCAATACAGCTAAATCCATAATGGTTGAATAACCCGAGCGTGCAATAATAATTCTTGATTGTAGTATTGCTTCTTGCATTTCATCAGCCTTCAGATGCGATATTATTTCAATGTTGTCTATTACTTTTTTTCTTTGTTCAATTTCGGTTTTACCGCAAACTATTAATGCTTTTAATTTTGTTTGCTGAACTTGATTGATAATTAAATTTTCAAAAATACTGCGTTGAGGTTCCGGACCAGATATGATTGCCATTATATCATATTGATAAGCAGTAACAAAACTAACAACTTCAAATCGTGATAGAACTCCTACAAAAAAAGTGTTTTTGATTAATGAATATTTGTGCGACAAATCACCTGATAAATTACTTGCACATTCAACATCCGGAACCCAACATTCATCATATTTTTTAATGAAATATAAATTTATGCGGTGTAATAATTTTTCAGCGAATAATGTTTTTATCATTAACTGGTGTGTAATAAAAATACTTTTGATTTTCTTATTCCACAAGCCGAACCGGTTATCGGAAATGACAATATCAATTTTTTTTTCTTTAATTATTTTTTTTAGAATTTGATGTTCTTTGTAAATACCGTTTACTATTTTAGGAATAGAAAAAAACATTTTTAATATCATAGAATCACCTGTTGGATAATTTATATCATATCCTTGTAACCGGATGAATTCTAAATCAGGAAATTCTTGTTTTAACAGTTCTAATGATCTGCCATCAGCAGCAATAATTATTTCCGCATTTTTTTTTCTCAATAAACGAATAATCGGAATACAGCGTGTAGCGTGCCCCAAGCCCCAGTTTAGCGGACAAATGAGTATTCGTTTATGTGAAAGCATTAATGCTTATTTTTGTAAAGATAATTAAGTTTAAACTTCAAACTTTTAAACTTCAAACTTTTAAACTAATTATATGGCTAAACGAAAATTAAAAAAATTTGCAGAGGTGCGTTCGTTCGACAATTGTTTTTTCTTGTCGTTTGAAGATTCGCGAGCAGAAGGTTTATCTTTAAAAGGCAACTGGCACAAAAATTATTTTAAGAATAACAATCCTATTGTATTAGAACTTGGCTGTGGAAAAGGTGAATATACTGTGGGTTTAGCACAACGTTATCCTGATAAAAATTTTATTGGTGTAGATATTAAAGGTAATCGTATTTGGACAGGTGCAAAAACGGCAGTTGAAAACAAAATGAATAATGTTGCTTTTATTCGCACCCGCATTGATTTTATAGATACTTGTTTTACCGCCGCTGAAGTAAATGAAATATGGATTACATTTCCTGATCCTCAGCCCCAATTATCGCGGATTCGTAATCGGTTAACAAATATGATATTTTTAAATCGCTATAAAAAAATATTAGGTGATGGCGGTATCGTTAATTTAAAAACGGATAGCGCATCGTTTTATGAATATACGACGGAGGTAATAGCCGAAAATAAATTAGAATTATTAGATACTACGAATGATTTATATGCTGATATTACTATGCGGGACGAAGCGTTAACGTCTATTAAAACATATTATGAAAAGAAGTTTTCGGATAAGGGATTCAAGATTTGTTATTTGAAGTTTAAGATTTAGGAATGAAAAAACACGAAGATTTTTTTCAAAATGTTTACGAGGTAGTCCGGCTTATCCCTAAAGGTCGTGTTACAAGTTATGGAGCGATTGCAAAATATCTTGGCTCCGCTCGTTCATCCCGTATGGTAGGTTGGGCAATGAATGCCGCTCATTCGCAAAAAAAGTTTGTTCCTGCACATCGTGTAGTAAATCGTAATGGTGAACTTACAGGCAAGCATCATTTTGCAACTCCTTTTCTAATGCAGGAATTATTGGAGAAAGAAGGAATAAAGGTAACAAAGGATACTATAAAATACTTTGATACATTTTATTGGGACCCGATGAAAGAATTGGAATTGTAATTTTTTTTGTCTGCATAAAGAATTAATTTTGTGATAAAGCGTTATGAGTTTAATGCTTATTTTTGTATTAAATACAATTTCAAAATAAATTGTTATACTTGATGCTTGCATGTTTATCGCTATAAAAGCAACGCTTAGGGATAGTATAATTTTTTTCATCATCATATAAAATTTTATATGATGATTTTTTTATGCTAAAAAAAAGAGGATAAAATTATTCGCATAAATGTGTTTATTTTTTAGGTTTAGATTTAGGTTTAATCAACGATTTGTTTTTTTTAGCTTGAGTAGATCCGCAAGTTGTACTCCATGAACAAGAAACATCCTTTTCAAAAACACTTGTCTCATTATTTGTTAAGCGCATTTGAATATTGTTTAAACAAACCGTTTTTAAATTAGCGTTGTTTTGACACCATAAATAAATCAAAACTGTATTGGTTCTAATATCTAAATCTGTGAGTTTGTTATTAAGACAACTTAAGCTAATTAAGAGAGAGTCGTTGCTTACATCAAGTGATGAGAGTTGATTATTGTAACACCATACACTGGTTAACATTTTGTGATTACTTAAATCCAATGATGTGAGTTGTGCATTATTATCGCACCATAGATCCTTTAAAACAGTCTGTGTACTAACGTCTAACGATACGAGTTGGTTTCTGGAACAGCCTAAATTTTGTAAGGCGACATTGTTAATTACAGCTAAGCTGGTGAGTTGATTGTTGTTACAATATAATGAAGTCAATGCTTTATTTGTACTTATATTTAATAATGGTAGTTTATTATCAGAGCAAGATAATCGAGTTAGCGCTACAGTCCCATGTACATCTAAGGTTGTGAGTTGATTACTATGGCACCATAAATCAGATAAGGTAGTATTAGCGCTTACTGCTAATGCGTTTATTTGATTGTTGTTGCAATATAATACAGTTAACATAGGATTAGCATTTACGTTTAGCCTTGTGAGTTGGTTTCTGGAGCAATCTAATTCGGTCAGGGCTTCATTGGAACTTACAGTTAATGCTGCGAGTTGGTTGTGGGAACATATAAGTTTTTTTAAGGCAGTGTTATTTTTTAAATTTAATTCTTTGAGTTGGTTACCGTCACAATCTACATCAGTTAGTTTAGTGTTAGAGTTTGTGTTTAAAGATGTAAGCAGGTTGCGGGAGCAATGTAATGAGGTCAAAGCAGTATCACTGCTTATAGTTAAAGTAGAAAGCATGTTGAAGTCGCAATTTAGGTCGGCTAAGGCTAAATTTTTGTTCACATCTAACGATGACAGCCGGTTGTAGGAGCATATCAACCAATTCAACTTAGTATTAGCGCTTAAATTTAAAGTTGTGAGTTGATTGTTGCTACAATTTAAATAAGTCAACATGGTAAACGCTCCAACGCCTGTCAAGTCAGCTATTGAAAGAGAACTAACATTTAAATTTTTAACCGATTGAGCTTCGTTAACAGTGATTAAGGAATCACGATTTGTGTTGATACTGTCATTTTTCAATAGGTAATTTCTAAAATTCGCATCAGGTATCATTACAAACTGTGCTTGAATTTTAACAACCACAAAAATAAAACTGAAGTATGATAGTAATTTCTTCATAGATAAAAGTGTAAACAAAGATAGTCCCTTTTTGAAAGCCTTTAAGTCATAGAGTTCAAAAAAAGTTAACAACCTAATTGTGTAAATTTACATTAAAACTTCAATTATCGTTAAAAAAATCTTATCGGATGCTGTATTTAGGAAATTTTTGTCGCTTTGTGGTTAAATTATTTTTTGTGGGGTTCATCAACTTAATCTCGAACTTTTTGATTGATGATCTCAATGATTTGGTTCAGTAAAATGCTTATTTAAAGGCTATTTCAGCCAAACCTACAATTTTAAGGAAAAATAATTTTTCATTAACAAATCCCTGTACTTGTATTTTTGAGAATATTGTACAGGCAATTAAGCAATACAATACTGGAAATAATAAAAGGACAAAAAAACGGAAAATGGAATGGCGAGCCTATGATGATGCTTTAAAGCGATTATCCTATGAGGAAAGCAAATGTTTAATAATTCTTACAAATAAAAAAATTACAAGACCTTACCAGTTAATTACTTTACGGTGCTTTTGTATTTAATAGATTTTTATATTAAATCTGTTTTCTTTCTATATTAGCAGGAAAAGATTCTGCTTATTTACAATTAGCTATGACTTCTAAAAAGAAAATCTCTGATAAAAAGAAAAAAAAGATTTTTTTTCTTTGGTTGAAAAAATATTAGCTAACAGTAAATCTTTTTTTTGCAAAATAATAAAAAAGAACCAATTTATTTATTTCTTTTCTGCTCATTATACCTTTCATGATTTTGTTTTAATTGATAATAAATAAATTAGTTAATTATTACATATTGATGCAAACTAAACACACCCAATAAACACATACCCTCATTTGGAATTGATTAATATTTCAAAAGAAGATAGGCAATTCTTTTTTTAATTGAAACCTTCTTTTTAAGCGTTAAGCATTTACATCAATTGAGTCATTGATTATTGTATTTAAATACAATTAGTCTATATTAATTTCCAATTGATTGCATCTATAATTTTGACAAATATCATTTATTTCTGTAATATATATCACTGTTTTCAATAAAGATGAATAATAGTTTTGCATCCAATTATTAATCATAATAATCATGAGACATTGTGTTTTTCTGTTCGCAATTTTTTTCTCGGTAATTGCTCACTCTCAAAATGAGACGCAACAGTTTAATGGGCTTATTTCCCATGATACTTCTGCGGTTCCTTCTTTATTCAGCCGCCCGGATTCTGTACGAAGTGCAATTCTAATGGCTTCTACATTTCCCGTGGGCTTTGTTCGCATAGAAGAAATTCAAAAATCAACAAGTACTTTATTTAAAAATTTGATTTCTCAATATAATCACACAAGACAGAAAGAACTTTGGGAAATAGCCCGGTTTCAGGGATTGCTACTACTTCTTAAGGAGAATCATGATAAACCGAAAAAGGAATTAGAAGCGCTCTTAAAAAACTACCCGGAAAGAGTTAGAAATGCTTCTCTGCATTTTGTAAAACACGATTATCACACAATTGAAGAAATGGAAAAAATACATGAAAAGTTTGACTCACAGTATAAAGAAATTATCAAAGATTTTCCGGAACAGGTTAAAAACTCGTTTGATATTTTGCTTCGAGATCCGATGGTACTCAGCTTATTGGCAGAGAATATAAAAACAACAATTGCCTTAGGTGATCTTTACCGTAAAAATCCTTTATTAATAAAGAGTTTAAGCGATTCTCTTAACTTGGAATTAGCAAAAAAATTTGGCATTGAAAATCAGGATTGGAACGATGGAGTAAATAAAGATACCGTTTCGAAGAAAGAATTAAAACACATTGCTGCAAAATATGCAAATGAGGAGGATTATACAGATGATGTATATGCAGTTCCCAATAACATTAATAATCCAAATGCTGTTGACGCAATTGGACCTTACCCTTATTGGTCAGGTTATCCATATTGGTTAGGTTCAAATTATTGGTATCCTTATCCTTGGTGGATACAAATGGGTTTTTATTGGCCCATAGCAAATCCGTATCTATTTTTTGGTTTGTATGGAAACTACTATGGCGGGTGGTACTTTAACCATCCGTTTTATTATGGTAATCGTTATATGGGTCGCAGTAACTTCAACTCGGGATTCGGCAGAGGTGGAGGATTTGGAGGAAGAGGTGGAGGATTTGGAGGAAGAGGTGGGGGATTCGGAGGAAGAGGTGGAGGATTTGGAGGCGGAGGCGGAAGAAGGTAATAAAAATATTGGGTATTAACAGATTTAAATTATGTATAATGAATAAAACAATTAGAATATCAGCACTTGCAATATTTGCAGTTTTATCTGTTCAGGCTCAAAATGAAACTGATGCTTTACGGTACTCCCAAACAACATTTGGAGGTACAGCCCGCTACAATTCAATGGCTGGAGCTTTTGGAGCCCTTGGCGCCAACATGTCTGCTCTCAGTAGTAATCCTGCAGGTTTGGGGCTTTACCTAAAAAACGAAATTACATTTACTCCAAATTCTTTTTTTCAATCAACAACTTCCGACTATACATCTACAGGAGGTGCGGGTAGTACAACTCAATCAGGGTCAAAATATGTGAATACTATTCAAAACATTGGAATTGTAGGTGTTAAGTATTTAAACAAAGCGAATGAAGGGGGCTGGCAGATGGTTAATTTTGGTCTTGCTTATAACCAATTAGCCAACTATAACAATAACACAAATAGCCAAGGTTATAATTATACCAACAGTTCGCTTCCCAGTGTGTTTGTGAACAATGCGAACGGAAATCAGCCGGCAAATCTTAACCCTAATGCAGAAGCTCTTGCATACGATGCTTATTTAATTGATAACCGTCAGGGTGGAGTTCAGGGAGGAACTCAATACATCAGCAATTTTCCTACTGGCGGAACATTACAACAAAATTCTGTTACCTCAAGCGGAAGAATGGGCGAAACAGCTCTATCAGTATCTGGAAATTATAATAATAAAATTTACCTTGGTGGTACAATTGGTTTTGATGATATTAATTATTCATCTAACACTGTTTATACTGAAACAGCTCTCAAAGATTCTGTTGGAGGAGTCAATTCCTTTAATGTAAATCAGCAACTCAAAACAACTGGTTTTGGCATTAACCTTAAACTTGGTCTGATATACAAAGTAAATGATTGGATGCGTATTGGGCTTGCAGCACACAGCCCAACACAGTTTAGTATGCATGATAATTATTCAAGTTCTTTAACAGCCTATTTCAAAGACAGCACCGATCAAGGGAAATCATCAGGTTATTACAATTATACATTAACCACTCCTGCAAGAGTTATTGGAAGTTTAGGATTTATTATTGCTAAAAAAGGACTTATTGGGCTAGATTATGAATACGTAAACTACGCATCTGCAAATTTGAGTTCTTCGGATGCCGGTGTATTTTCTTCCTCCAATAATGCTATTCAAAATAAATATAGAGGAACTGGCAATGCACGTATAGGTGCGGAATGGAAGATAATAGAAAATATAGCAGTAAGAGTAGGATATGCTTATTATGGTAATCCTTATCAATCAGGGGCCAATAATATAGATGCCAGCCGCCATAGCTATACTACAGGTTTGGGTTTTAGAGATAAGAATTTTTCTGTTGATTTTGCTTATGTATTGACTCAATATAAAGAAAACAGCTATTATTATGACCCAACGATAGTAAATGTAAATCCGGTGAAAAACACTTTCAATGCAACGAATGTTATGCTGACCTTTGGGTTAAAGTTTTAAAAGATAGAATGCAAAAACAGATAAAGACGCAGTTGGAGTTACTGCCTTTGACGAGACAGATAAGTTAAGACTTATCGCCCTTGCGGTTAGCTGTATTTAAAATCTAAATTTGCTAATGCTAAAAAGATAAGAACGCTTTCCAAGCTAACTATACAAGCCAGTATATATATTGCTATAAGTCCCCGACCTCAGGATTTCCAATCCAAAGGAACATAATTAGTCTTTTTGAATCCCAATCTTTACTGAAATTAATTAGTATTCTTTTACTAAAGTTTCTAAAGGAATATGTAATTGTTCATATAATTTACGAATCATTTTAAGATTTAATTTTCTTGTGGTATGAAAAATATCACTTACTCTACTTTTATATCCAAGTATTTGTGCTAAATCTTGATTAGACAATCCTTGTTGCTCCATTCGGTATTTGATAGCATCTATTGGATTAGGGGACTTAATAACAAAGTGCTTGTTCTCATAATCTTGAATCAGTAAAGATAAAACATCCGCTTCATCACTTTCTTTTGTTCCACGTTTTGCTGAAAATATTTCTTCAAATCTTTCTAAAGATGTGTGGTAGTCTTTTTTGGTTTTAATGATTTTTAGTTCCATGTCCGATTTTTTTTATTTACAATTTTTATTTTTTATTTTTCTTGTACATATCAATTGTTTCCGAATCAACTTTATCATATTCAGCATGAGTGCCAATAAATTTTATAAAAAGCCAAGCCTTTTGATAATTCAATTCTACTATTAATCTGTAATCATTACCATTTATTTCAAAAATAACTCTGTCATTTTTTATTGTTCTGGCTTTATTATAATCCTTTATTACATCATTTGGTTTCTTCCAATTTTTTTTAGAAACATCGTGATGCCATTTTTCTAATGTGTCTTTACAGTTTGGATGCCTTGTATAATAAGCAATTAAACTGCCTTTATTATGTATGTTCATCCTATTCTCTTCAATCTTATACTGCAAAGATATAAAAAAGTTACCAATTTGGTTATTTATTAAATAATATTTTTTTCAATCAGTGGCTTAATCAGTGTGATTTTTTATAAGAAAACCGTGATGCAATTAATCACTATTGTTGAATGAAGATTTTTAGTACTTTTAATTTTGTTTTGCAAATAGATATTTGCAAATCCTCCCACTTAAGAACTAACATATCTTATAGCTTTAACGGTTCAAACAAACAATATTTCAATGACAATTAATGATTATATTTCAGAAAATTTAAATTCAAAAGATAAGCTTCCTTTTGATACTCTTGTAACGGAGCATACAAAAAAAACGATGCTAACAAAACTTGATCAGAAAGAAAATAATATTTATTTTTTGAAAGCAGGAATAGTAGAAGTGGGCATGGAAAAAGAGGGTGAAGACAGAATTATAGAATTTTACTTTTCAAATCAATTTTTTTCGTCCTATACTTCGTTCTTAACTCAAAACAAATCTGATGTTTACATCACTTGCCTTACAGATTGTATAATTGAATCAATCTCCCATTCTAAAATAACAGAAGCATACAAAACATCATTGATAGCGAATCAATTTGGGCGCCATATAACCGAAGTAATTTATATGCAAAGAGTAAAGAAGGAAAAGGATATTTTAACTAAAAATGCTGAGCAAAGATATATGGAGCTTATAAAAAAACGTCCCGAAGTAATAAAACAAATCCCAATTTCAAGAATTGCCAAATATTTAGGGATACATCCGGAAAGCTTGAGTCGATTACGAAGAACGATTTCCTAACATAGGTTATGCTAATCTCATCTGACGACCGCCTAACTTTGCAAATAAAAAAACATGAAAATAGTTGGCAAAGAAGTGCGGTGTCGCTTCACAGGGATGGTATTTAACTTGATTCAAGAATATCATGTTTATTATGTGATAGAGTTAAAACGATGCAGAAAAATATTAGAAAAAGATATTTTTACCATCTCCTATTCAATACCCTGGAACTTAAGCAGGAATATAAACAGTTCATGATTTCAATATTTCCCAATCAATAAACCATTTCTATTTTATTTAGAATACCGGTAGTACTGAAATACACTACAGTTGATGAATGCAACTGAAATCAAAAAACATTGATTTTTAAAAACTGCAAATTTATCAGCATGGGATAGTTATGTGATTTATTGAAATTAAACACCCACACTATAATGATTTAACGCTTAGCATTCGGTAATTAATTAACTACACTATACAGAATTCCAGAGTGGTTTAAAAACAAAAAATGAAATTAATTTTTATGCTGAATGCAATGAAGCATCTTGATAATTGAAAATAAAGATCTTTCGCCGTTCTCAAAATGAAAAAAAAGATCGTTGATAAATTTGTAGAAACTGAATTCTTGAAATGAAAGTACATAGTTTTGAATTAACGAACTGAAACAATAAAATTCTTAGTAAGTAATAATCTTAAAAATTAAAAAAATGTCAACAACAACTAAAACAAAATTAGCCTTAACAGGTGGAGAATTTCTAATAAAAGAAACACAAGCGCAGCATATATTTATTCCTGAAGAGTGGAATGAAGAGCAACTTATGGTTGCAGAAACATGCACTAACTTTATTAATCAACAGGTAATTCCTGTGATGGATAGAATAGAAAGCATGGAGACCGGATTAATGACTTCCCTTTTGGAAAAAGCTGGAGATCTGGACTTAATTGGTATTTCGATACCTGAGGAATTCGGAGGCATCGGACAAAGTTTTACAACTTCCATGCTTGTTACTGAAAAATTAGGTGGAGGTTCATTCTCAAGCGCTTTTACGGCACAAACAGGAATTGGCACTTTGCCAATATTAATTTATGGCAATGAAGCTCAAAAAGCAAAATACATTCCCAAAATGGCAAGCGGCGAATGGAAAGCTTGTTATTGCTTAACAGAACCGGGATCCGGTTCGGATGCTAACTCCGGTAAAACAAGTGCTATATTATCGGATGATGGCAAACACTACATTTTAAACGGACAAAAAATGTGGATTACCAACGCAGGCTTTTCAGATATATTTACGGTGTTCGCAAAAATTGATGACGACAAAAACTTTAGTGCATTTATAGTCGAAAAAAACTTTGAAGGAATTTCTTTAGGTGCTGAAGAGAAAAAAATGGGTATCAAAGGGAGTTCAACGCGTCAAGTGTTTTTTAATGATTGTAAAGTACCGGTAGAAAACTTATTATCTGAGCGTCAAAATGGATTTAAAATTGCTGTCAACATTTTAAACCTTGGTCGGATTAAGCTTGCTGCTGCTGCCATTGGAGGAAGCAAACGAATAATAGACAATACTGTTAACTATGCCAATGAGCGTATCCAATTTGGCAAACCAATATCCTCTTTCGGTGCAATAAAATATAAAATGGCGGAACAAGCTATTCGCACCTTTGCCACAGAGTCGGCAACTTACCGTGCAAGTGCAAATATGGAAGAAGCAACACAAGATTTTATTAAAAGTGGCATGGAAGAAATGAAAGCTAAATTAAAAGGTGCTGAACAATTTGCAATAGAAGCTTCAATTTTAAAGGTGCATGCTTCAGAAATGCTTGACTATATTGTTGACGAAGGTGTACAAATATATGGTGGTATGGGTTATAGTGCCGAAGCACCAATGGATAGAGCTTACCGTGATGCCCGCATAAATCGGATTTTTGAGGGTACGAACGAAATTAATCGTATGCTGATCACCAACATGACAATAAAAAAAACAATGAGATCGGAAGAGCGTCGTGTAGGGAAAGAGTGTAGATCTCGGTGGT
>ODAK010004361.1_pt1 | contig 14503 bp, 8 predicted proteins | sample 1539591 | NCBI WGS metagenome assembly ODAK01 (sample SAMEA3539303, study PRJEB22396) | soil metagenome | biome: tundra; feature: field; material: soil | place: USA | collected 2010-05 | depth 0.15 m | reverse complement strand
GGCGACAGCACCGAGGCGATTCCGATAGCGATGCCTCCGATGACGCGGGCCGTCAGGAACTCGCCGATGGTGCGCGGCAGAGCGGCGCCAATCGCCGACAACGCGAACAGCGCCGCGGCGGCGAGAAGTACCTTCTTCCTGCCAAACCGGTCGCTCGAAAAACCCGCCAGGGCTGCGCCGGCGACGCAACCCAACAGGAGGCTGCTCGCGGCAAACTCGGTTTGCGAAGTGTTCAGCGTGAAGTACCGCTTCAAGAACACGATCGCGCCATTGATGACCGCCGTGTCAAACCCGAACAGAAACCCGCCGATCGCCGCAACCAGCGCGGGCAGGTAAACATGCCCCTTCCGCTCGACCACCGTTGTTTGCATCGTTTCCTCCACGCCAAGAACGGATTACGGCGTGTAATTCTTCCAGAGGTCCGCTACCAGGGCCGGTTGCGAAACCCACTGGAACTTGTCGAAGTCCCTTTCCAACTGCGTGTAGAGCGGCGCGCCGCGTTCGATCCCGAAGGCGGAGTAATCGCCGGGCCCTCGGACGGTCAACTCGCTCCGCCGGTAGCGCTGGTTCGGTTCCCAACGGATCTGGCCGCCGGCGTCGATGACGGCATACCAGGCCATCCCTCGCCGCTTCCGAACTTCATCGTACACAAAGCCATATTCCCGGTCGCATAGCGCGCCGAAAGTGGTCTGTTGCGCGGGATCGGCGCTCATCGCGGCGTGCGCCCAACCCGGCGGGACGACGACGATGTCGCCGGGTCCGGCCTGGATGGCGAAGCAGCGGCCCGGGTCGTCATCCGCAAATTCCTGCATGTAGATGAAGGCCTCGCCCTCCCAGATCTCGTACACTTCCGGCGGCGCCCAGCCGCTGTGAGACGAGACCCGGTGCACGTGACCCTGACTCTTGACCACCTCATTGCCGAGCCGGCCCGCGGCGTAAGTGACGGCGCCGAACAGCAACATTCTCCGTTGGAGTTGCTGGTGGTGCGCGCTCTTACCCACATCCATGACGATGGCGTAGACCGGATCGGGTCCGGCGCACCGCGGATCGCGAAGGGCGGGACGGATCGCGGCAAGGGGCCGCAGCTCGGGCGGCGGACCGAACGTGGATGGACCGTATCGGAAGCCCAATGGCCCGGAAGTAGCTTCTATATCGAATCCCGGATCGAATTTCATGTGGATGTCCTGACCGACGCGCGGATGGTCGCGCATTTCGGCATACCTTTCGAAAGAGGCCGCACGACGTATCTCCCCACCGCCGCCGGAACGATGAAGGTCTCGGCATAGTGCACCACAAACTCGTCAAACGCCCCGTCCGGGCTTTCGACCACGGCGGCTGCGCCTTCTACCAAGTTCTGCACGTGAACGCCGCCGCGAGTCTCGTGCAGGACGGGTTGGTCGAACCAATGCCGGCGAGTTTCGATAAACTCCCGTTCATGGAGCCCCGTCCGCTGCTCGGTCCAACCGGGGCCCTCGGCTACCGTTTGGACCTGGTTGATTAGATTGCCCGCCACCCAGTCCGTATCGCGGTCCCATTGAATGTTGGCAAGCCCGTGTTCGAGGTGAATGGGGCGCGGCCTCCCGTCCAGCCCAAGCCGGCCCCAGTCCCACAGCTTGAAGGTAAAAATGTACGGCGTGGCGCTGATTTCCAGCACCATGCTGTTCTTTCCGGAGCAGTGGATCGTGCCGGCCGGAATGAGAAAGTGATCGTGCCTACGGGCGGGCCATCGATTCACGAATGCATCGGCGTCGAACGGCCCGTTTCCGCATTCGGCTTCGCGTAATTGCCCCGCCATCCGGTCGCGGTCGATGCCGGACCGCAAGCCCAGATAGACGCCCGCGCCGGGCGCCGCGTCCACCATGTAGTAGCTCTCGTCCTGGGTATACGCCATCCCGAACTTGTCCTGGATGTACTCGGTCAGGGGATGGACCTGGAGCGAGAGGTTGCCGCCTCCCATCGTGTCGAGCAAATCGAACCGGATGGGGAATTCCGTACCGAAGCGTGCATGTACGGCCTCCCCGAGCAACTCGCGAGGATGCCGGTAGACCAGATCGATGGCGGGAACTTCGACGCAGACGCCGTCAAAATCGAATCGGAGGGAGTTCTCCTCCGGAACGCAGTCGAAGCACCAGGCATAGTTCGGCGCCCGATCGTCCAGACCGCAGATCTCGCGCATCCACTGGCCGCCCCACGGGCCGGGGTCGAAAAACGGGACCACGCGGAACGGGCGGGTGACGGCGTGCCGGAGCGCCGCCCGAAACGTTTCGCCCGCGACCATTTTCGGGGCGGCTCGATCCGTGGTATCGAGCAGGAAGCGACAGGTTCCCAGAAGCCTCTTCTTGATCCGATCCGCGACGCGCCAATCCAGGAAGAATCCACGCTTATACTTCAGCGCCGGCCGTTCGCTTTCATTCCGCGCCGCCAGATTGCCAACCTCGTCCGCGCGTTGGCGTCGCTGAATCTCCCAGCGCGGCAAGTCGGCATAGATCAGAAGATCCGGCTCGGGCGCGATCAGCTCCGTGCCGCATCCGGCGATCACCGCGAGCCCATCCCGCGCTTCCGGCAGCCTGGCTCGTTGGGAGGCGAGGCGCAGCGGATCCGCGAAGTCCTCAATGATAAACCCGTTGATCCTCCCGAATACCGGGTCGCAGGTCAGGTCGCGAGCAACCATTCGATCGATGTCGCAGGGTTCCCGGTAGCAATCCTCCGTTCGGAGCATCAGGTGCGGGGACAGAGCCTCGGCAAAAGCGGACGCGATCTCATTGACGAATACGCCGGGGTAGCATTCCACAGCCAGAAGGCGCGCCCCTTTGGACACCTCGCCGCGAATGCGTTCCAGAATGGATCGCCAGCCCTGCCAAAGGGAATCCGGCGTGGACGGAGCGGCGATCGCCGGGAACCTGTCGTAAGTGGGAAGGTCGCTCACCATGAATTGGCTTCCAAGAGAGGGACCGCGCCGAGCAGCGACGCTTGATGTCCCAGGGCCGCCGCTCGGATCTCCACCTTGCCCCACGGCGTCCAGGCGTGCCGGCCGACGTATTCCCTCATCGGCGGCAAGATCTCGTCGGCGGCATTCATGACGCCGCCTCCGAGGACGATCAGCTCGGGGTCATACGCATGGATCAGCGAAACCGCGCCAGCCGACCACACATGGATACAGTGGTCGCGCACCTCCGACGCACAGCGATCGCCGCTCGCGGCCAGACGGAAAAGACTCTCGAAACCAATGTGAGGCAACGCAGCTAACGCGCTGCCTGAAAAGAGAGGATGCGCCGCGCAAATCGACGGCAGAGCCCAAGTGGACGCCTCAGCCTCCACACAACCCACATTGCCGCACGAGCAGAGGCGGCCCCGATAGTCGGCTCCCAAATGCCCTCCCAGACAACCGGCCTGGAAATGCTTTCCGCGCAGCAACCGCCCGCCAATCATGGCGGCCCCGCCGATGCCCGTGCCGAACGTCATCATCACGACATCCTCGAAGCCTTGCGCCGCGCCGGCGTACCGTTCCCCCAGCAAGGCGGTTCTGGCGTCGTTCTCGAGCTGGAGCGGGAGACCCAACTGCGTACGGGCCCACGCAACCAGATCGATCGACGGCCCGTCGTCGTACTTCCCGTTGGTCGAGAGAATGCGGGACCGCTCGGAATCCACCAGGCCGCAGAAGCTGAACCCGATCCCCCTGCAATTCCCGGGGCCGCCGGGTGTGCGCTCCAGGAGCCCCCGGAGCGTTTCGGCGAGCGGCGGGAGCGCGGCAGCCAAGCCAGCCTGGCCATCGAGGGGTATGGTGTCGCAAGCCAGCGCGTGCTTGCCCGATACCAGCGCACAACTCGCATGGAGGCCGCCAAGATCGACCGCGAGGACGCTCGGTTCCGTCATATCAGACCGGCTGCATGCCGTTGAATTCCCGCACGGCGTCGATCATCGCCACAATTTGCGCCACTGGCGTGCGCGCCTGGATATTGTGAATGGTGTTGAACACGAACCCTCCGCCTTGGGCGAAAATCTCGCACCGGCGCAGGACTTGTTCGCGCACCTCCCACGGCGTGCCGAATGGCAAGACGTGCTGCGTGTCGACGCCGCCGCCCCAGAATACCAGATCGCCGCCGAACTTCTGTTTGAGGGCCTCGGGGTCCATCCCGGACGCCGAGCACTGCACGGGATTGAAAATGTCAAACCCGGATTCGATGAACAAAGGCAGGAATTTCGCGACCGCGCCACACGAGTGCTTGAAGGTCTTCCAGCGCGTGTTCCCGTGAATCCACTGGTTGATCCGGCGGTAGTGGGGCATCCAAAGCGATCGGAAGGTGGCGGGAGAGCAGAAGGAAGAGTTCTGCGTGCCGAAGTCCGTTCCGCAGATGTTCACCACGTCAACCAGGTCTCCGAGCCGGGCGGCGATGCGGGCCAGATTCGCCAGCGCGATCTCACATTGCCCTTCGAACACGGCGTACACATAGTCGCGCCGCGCGGCCGTGGAAATGTACCATTCCGTGATGTCGCGAATGCCTTTGGGGTGCTTGAGTCCGACCGCCGGTACCTGTGCGATATCGCCGAACGCCGTGCCGCCGAAGGCCGCGACCACCGCGCGCCCGGTCGCGGCGGCGCGCCGGGCTTCGCGTTCCAAGTGCGCCAGATCCTCTTCGGAAATGGGCTTGAATTCCTCCAGGTTGTCGGCGGGGTTTAGCCGCGCGTCATCGATGGGGTCCTGGCGGACGATGGCATCGAAGAAATACCCGCCGTTGGGCATGCGCGCGCTCGGCGGGAGCGAAACATCGCCCAGCGGATGCAATCGGGAGCTGCCATCCTGGTCGATCGTGACGTTGAATCCACCGGGGACCAGGACCTCCAGGCCATCGTACATGCGCCACGGCTTCCAGCCTTCGTTGGGAAAACCGAACTTGGTGTTGCGGCCCCGGACCGCTTCGGTATCGACGCCCAGAACCGCCTTGAGATCTTCTTCAATTTCGCCGAGCATCTGGAAGACATCGATCACCTTCACGGGCTTGCGGGCCAGCCCGAAATGATCGCGCAAGGCAGCCACGCAGCTTACGTGAATCCCGGTGACCGACGTGCCGCCGAAGTCCAGCGGAAGGCGGTCCGGTTGCTCGTGTCTCAGAGCGCAGAGCAGCCGGTCCCTGCACGCCGATTGGGTTTCAATGACGGTGGACACTGTGCCCGAATCCGCTTTGTACACGCCGGTAGCGCGACCCCCTTTACCCATGAGTTGTGATTCCCGGCGCCTTTGTCAAGAAGGCATGTTATCGCGAGTGAGGTAAGTTGTCAATAAAATAATGATCGATAGCTGCTGATACGATCACTGATATGAGCGAATCACTATGTCTAGAGCAGGCTCCCGTGCGGCGTCATTTCAGGCCGCAATCTCCTGATTCTTCTCGGAATTCGACAACTTGGTGGGCGGCTGCCGACGGCCGGAGGGACTACTGTAGGACGGCTTGAAATGCTCGTCCTTCCACACTCATCTCTGCCCAATCCGGTTGAAACGGTATGGCCAGTGCCGGCTCAGCAGGATGGCAAAACGGAAATCCTGGCTTATACTCTTGTTTCATGGCCCTCAATCGCAGATCCTTCGTTGCCGGCTTGCTGGCCTCGCCTGTGGCAGCGGCTTACCTGGAGGCGGCGCAGAGCGCGCCCCCAATGCGAATCCGGCGCATCGAGACGGTCTACTGGAAATCGCGCGAAGACGCCCCGTTCTGGCCGCACTGGACCTGGGTGAAGATCGACGCCGACCCCGGCGTGTCCGGAATCGGCGAGACCTATCCCCGCAACCCCAACGAGGCGGCGGCCATTCACGGGGCCGCCAGCCAGTTGATCGGCCGCGACCCGCGCGACATCGAGAGCATCTGGGCGGATCTCTACCGTTCGTTCGATTACCAGGTGACCGGCGGCGCCGAGATGCGCGCCTTGAGCGCCATCGACCTCGCGCTCTGGGACCTGCTGGGGAAATCGCTCAATGCGCCCGTCTACCGGCTCATCGGGGGAAAGGCGAATCCGCGGGTGCGGCTCTACAATACCTGTTTTCCCTACAAATACGATTTCATCCGCGAGCCCGAGAAGATTATGCGCGAGCTGATCGATACCCGCGGCATCAGGGCGATCAAGGTGTGGCCCTTCGACGGCGCCGCGCAGCGCAATGGCCATCAGTACATCACGCAGCAGGACATCGACCAGGCGCTGGAGCCGGTGAGGAAGCTGCGCGACGCCTTCGGGTACGATATCGAAATCGCCATGGAGTTTCACTCCAATTGGAACCTGACCGCCGCCATTCGCATCGCGCGGGCGCTGGAGCCGTACCGGCCGATGTGGCTCGAAGATATGCTTCTGCCCGGAAACCCCGATCAGTACCGCGAACTGGCTTTGGCCACCTCCCTGCCCCTGACCATCAGCGAGCGTATGGCGGGCAAGATGCAGTTCGAGCAGATCTTGGCCGCGCGCGCAGCCAGGTTCGTCATGTTCGACGTGACTTGGTGTGGCGGCCTCACCGAAGCGCGCAAGATCGCCAATATGGCGGACGCGTACCAGCTTCCGGTGGCTCCGCACACCGCCGGCGGCCCGCTGCTGTTCTACGCGTCCACACACCTCACCACCGCGTCCACCAACGTGTGGATACAGGAGAGCTGCCAGCGCTTCTACGAGCGCGACTGGCCGGCCATGCTGGAGAATCCCATCGCGCCGCGGGACGGATTCATCCAGGTTCCCGAGGAGCCGGGCTTTGGCATGAAGATCAAGCCCGAGGCGTGGAACCACCCCGCCGCGGTAAAGCAGGTCAGCGGGCGGTAGCGCCGTTTACGGGCGCGGCTCAGCTCCAATATCGGCATGTCTCAATGAAATCGAGCGGGCGCCTCGCAGCCGAATGACTCTCCGGCTTGTCCGACTGCGACCTGCCCCACTTACACCCGGCGCACATCGATGTTCTTGGCCAGGAACGGGGCGATTGCTTCGTCGCTCGCGCCCGAATCGGTAATCAGGGTATCGATTCCGTCCACCGGCCAGAACTCGTAAGTCGTCGCCACCCCTAACTTGCTGTGATCGGCCACCACTATTTTCTTCTTCGCCCGGGCGATGATCGTCCGGTTGAAGGCGGCTTCGTCCGGGTTGAAGGTGGTCAGGCCCCACCGGGCGTCCACTCCGTTGGCGCCGATGAACATCTTTTCGAGGATGAGATGGCTGATCGCTTGAATCGCGGGCGAGCCTACCAGGGAAAACCAGATTCCCCTCAGGAAGCCGCCGATGACCAGCACTTCCAGGTCCGAGCGCCTGCTCAATTCCATGGCGATGTTCACGGCGTTGGTAACGATGGTGACTCCCGCCCGGTTCGGCAGGCTCCTGGTGACCTGCGTGGTAGTGGTGCCAGGCGTTACCCCAATGGTGTCTCCGTCCAGGATCAGCGCGGCGGCCGCGACCGCGATCCTGCGTTTCTCATCGGCGTGCTGTTCAACCTGCTCCTGAAAGGACGAATCGTGCCGGAAGGCCTCATATAACAGCGGCTGTGAAGGCACCGCGCCCCCGTGGATCCGCTTCAGGCGCCCCTGTGACGCGAGGCGGCGCATATCGCGTCTGACCGTCGCGACGGAGATCCCCATTTGGGATGCGATCGCCTGTACCGAGAGCGTGCCGTCCCGGAACATCTGTTCCAAGATGCGCTGGCTGCGTTCCTGTATTGCCTCTCTGCGCGACATAACAACACTCTAAGAGCCTTGCGCGGGCGATCGCAAGTAAATCATCTCGCGAATCATGAATAACCCCGAAACGCTCTAATTAGAGCGCAATTCAGAGCACAATGATCGTATTGCGCCATTTCACGCTCTTTATTGATCGAAGGCGCCGTGCGAGAGCGTTTATTGCTTGACACATAGCGCATTCCATGTTAAATAACACCTTAAAGGGGTTTTGCGCGGTGTTCCGTGACCGATCAACTGGCGCGCGTGCCGCATCCAGGCGCGTAATGTGGGGCGGGCTGGCAACCTGCGGCGGGTTAATGACCCGCCGGGAGCCTTCGCTTGCATCACGAGTGTTGGCCGGCGGAAGCGCCTGCCCGCAACGCCTGACAACTAACCGGGCCATTTCTATTCCATCTACCAACCTGCGGAGATCGCGAGGACTCCACGGCTCAGGCATCGCTTACGAGGAAGTCTTTCGGGGGAAAAATGATAAAAAGCTCTCAATGCCGTTTTGTACTAAACATACTCATGATTATTGGGATCGCGGCCGTGCTTCTGAACGCCGCGCTGCTTCCTGCTTTCGCGCAGGGCGCGGGCCAGGCGGCAAGGCCTGCGCCAACAGGTCCCTGGATGGACAAGAGCCTGCCGCCGGACCGGCGCGCCGACTTGGTCATGGAGCAAATGACCCTCGACGAGAAACTGGGTCTGGTCCACGGAGGCAGCGCCTACTCGGGCCAAGCTACGCCTCAGCCCACGCAGTCGCTGGGCGGCGCCGGCTTTATTCCGGGTGTTCCCCGGTTGGGAATCCCCGATTTCCAGATGACGGATGGCAGATCCGGCGTGGCGAACACCGGCCGGCGTGGCCGCTACGCCACGGCGTTGCCTTCGTCGCTCGCCGCCGGCGCCACTTGGGACCTGAAGTTGGCTTATGAGTATGGGGCGCTGCTTGGCAAAGAGACCCGCGACCTCGGTTTCAACGTGTCCCTTGGCGGAACCGCAAATCTCATCCGGGAGCCCCGCAACGGCCGCAACTTCGAGTGCTGGAGCGAAGACCCCATCGCGATCGGCAAGATGCTCGGCCGCGCGCTGAAGGGGACTCAGGACCAGTTGGTCGTTGGCAATATCAACCGCTATGCCGTCAACGACCAGGAGAACGGCCGCCAGATTTACAGCGCCAACCTGGACAAGCGCTCCCTGCGCGAGACCGATCTGCTGGCATTCGAGATCGCCATCAAGGAATCGGATGTTGGGACGGTAATGTGCGCCTACAGCAAACTCAATGGCGTCTACGCTTGCGAGAGCCCCTACCTGCTGAATGATGTCTTGAAAAAGGCTTGGGGATATAAGGGCTGGGTCATGTCGGACTGGGGCGCCGTCCACAGCACCGTGCCTTCCGCCCTCGCCGGATTCGATCAGGAGATGCCCAGCGGCAGGTACTTCGGCGATGCGCTCAAAACGGCCCTGGAGAAGGGCGAGGCGCCAATGTCCCGCTTGAATGACATGGTCCACCGGATCTTGCGGACCGAGTTCGCCCTCGGGATCTTCGATAATCCGCCCTCCGCTCACCCGGTCAACCCGTTCACCGGCGCCGAAGTGGCGCAACGGGTTGCCGAGCAGAGCGCGGTGGTGCTCAAGAACGCCAACGGGCAATTGCCGCTGAAGGCCGGCGTTATCAAGTCAATCGCGATCATCGGGTCGCACGCCGATGTGGGCGTGCTCTCCGGGGGGGGCTCCGACCAGGTGGATGCGGCGGGCGGCAATCCCGTTGCGGGCCCCAATCCCGTTACGGGCCGCGGTCCCGTGTGGCAGCCCTCCGCGCCGCTGAAAGCGATCCGCGAAAGAGCGCCCAAGGCCAAGGTGGACTACGACGCGGGTACGGACCCCGCCTCGGCTGCAAAACTGGCCGCCACGTCGGAAGTGGCGGTCGTATTCGTAAACCAGCACACGACCGAGGGCCGCGACGTAACGAGCCTTGCCCTGCCCGATAACCAGGATCAGTTGGTCAGCCAGGTGGCCGCGGCTAATCCGCACACGATCGTCGTGCTGGAGACCGGCGGTCCGGTGACCATGCCCTGGATCGACAAAGTGAGCGGGGTCCTCGAGATCTGGTATCCGGGTATTCGCGGCGCCGAGGCTATGGCGAACATCCTGTTCGGCTCCGTTAACCCGTCGGGCAAGTTGCCCGTCACGTTCCCCAAGAGCGAGGCCGACCTGCCTCATCCCGTTCTCCCGGGACCTCCGTCGGCGCCTCCTCAGGCCGCGCCCGCGGCCCAAACCGGCGCCGCAGGCCAGGGCGGCGGCCGTGGCCAGACGCCCCAAGTGCCCTTCGATGTCAACTACACAGAGGGTCTGAAGGCCGGCTATAAGTGGTTCGACGCGGAGAATAAGGAGCCGCTGTTCCCGTTCGGCTTCGGCCTTTCGTACACCACCTTCTCGTACTCGCAACTCAAGGCCGCGGCATCCGGTCAGAACGTGACAGTGACCTTCAGCGTCAGAAACACCGGCAAAGTGGCCGGCGCGGAGGTCGCGCAGGTTTACGTTTCGCTGCCGGCGACCGCGGGTGAGCCGCCTAAGCGCCTGGTGGCTTGGGACAAGATTCAACTGGCCGCCGGTGAAAGCAAAGCCGTCACTTTAACGGTCGAGTCCCTGTACCTGTCCATCTTCAACGTGGATAAGGACGCTTGGGAAACTCCGCCGGGCGAGTACAAAGTCTTAGTGGGAGGCTCATCGCGGAGCACTCCCCTTAGTGAGATAGTGCGTATCGCCGCCGCTCGCTGACGCGGCGACCCGCCGTCTCGTGGAGCTGATGTAAAGAGGCCAGGCTTGGCGATCCTTGGGTGGGAATTGGCGCTCCAGAAGACGGGCGCGGACTGGCTCAAAGTTTAGGCGCAGGCGCCGTAGCGCCTGCGCAACGGGGCTTGGAAGAGGCAAGTGGGAACATCAGGGGAGGTTTAGTCATGAAAGTTAAACGAATTGCGCAGGCGCTCTGCGCAATATTACTCCTATGCGGCTGTGTTTTTAGCCAAACGACAACCGGCAATCTGCTGGGAACCCTGACCGATCCCGGCGACGCTGCTGTGCCAGGGGCACAAATCGAGCTGAGGAACCTCACCACCGGGTTCGTCCGAACAACCACGACCGGGCCCGAGGGCATCTTCAGGTTCAACAGCGTGGAGCCAGCAAAGTACAACCTGACCATCAAGGTTTCGGCGGGCTTCAAGACCTACACGCAGTCAGGCATCGATGTCACCGCTAACGAAACTCGCGACTTGGGGAGAATCCCCCTGGCGCTGGGCTCGTTAACGGAAGAGGTGTCGGTCACCGCGACCTCTACGCCCATACAGACGGCATCGAGCGAAAACTCCAAACTGGTGGACAGCACCCAGATACTGAATCTTACCTTGAAGGGCCGCGATTTGTTCGGTATCCTGGTCACGCTTCCCGGGCTAGTCACCGCCCAAGCCGATACCAGCAGCGAGGGAAGCATTGGCTCGGTGCAGATCAATGGTTCGGGGACAGACAAGACCAACTTCCAGGTGGATGGAATCACGGACTTGGACAACGGCTCTAACGGGACCACCCACTTCGAGCCGAACATGGATTCGATAGCGGAAATGCGCGTGCTGACCACCAACTACCAGGCCGAATATGGCCGCAGTTCCGGCGGTGTCATCAGCGTGGTCACCAAAGGCGGCAGCCAGGAGTTCCACGGCAGCGCCTGGGTCAACAAGCGTCATGAGATGTTCAACGCCAAGGCTTTCTTCAACAACTACAACAATCAGCAGAAGAGCGTTTACCGCTTCTTCGTTGCGGGCTACACCGTCGGCGGGCCGGTGTACATCCCGAAGTTGTTCAACACCCAGAAAAAGAGGGTATTCTTCTTCTTCTCCCAGGAGTACACCAAACAGAAGCCGGCCACCCAGACCGGGTATGGCATGGTGCCGACAGTGGCGCAGCGGGCGGGCAATTTCTCGGCGTATGCCGACACGAACGGCAAGGCGGTTGCGCTCCGCGACCCCACCACCGGGGGCGTCGTCCCGAACAACAATCTGGTCCCGTATCTTGGGGTTGTCGGGGACACTGCCTCCGCGGTATACGGCCAGGCGATGCTCAACTTCCTGCCCGTGCCGAACCTCTGCAACGCGGCCTCCGGGACACCGGCCCCCTCGGGTTGCCTCACCGACCCCGACTCGTCCCAGGCGTACAAGCGCAACTATTACTGGCAGTTCAACGAGACGCATCCGCGGCGCAACGACACGCTCCGGCTCGACTACAACCTGACCTCGAAGCTTACCAGTTGGGCGCGCTATATCAACGACTACGACCTTGACAACACCGGTGGCACCATCGCGTTGAAGAACGCACAGGGCCAGTGGGTGCCTTGGTCCAACGATCACCCGAACCCGGGGCATGGCACGGGCGTGGGGATCACCTACACCATCAGTCCGACGATGGTGAACGAGTTCACGTTCGGCAAGAGCTACAATACCTGGTCGTACTATCCGCACGACCCGACCCAGCTCGACCGTTCGATGATGGGCAACCCGCCGTCATTTAATAACTTCGCGACCGATCCTGCCTTCGTGGCCGACCATGGCCTGCCGCGGCCCTTGCTCGCGCCGGGCAGCGAGAACTACCAGGTTGGCGTCCCGACGATCGGCTTTGGAGGCGGCCAGGAGCCCAACGAGACCGGCTTCGCCAGCAATTGCAGTGGACAATGCCCTTACACCAACTGGCAAGACGTCTACAGCTTCAGCGATGCCCTCAGCAAGACCATGGGCGCGCACAACCTCAAAGCCGGAGTCTTCTACGAGCGCAGTGAAAAAGTGGTCTACGGGCTCTACAGCGGAACCGGCTCGTACCTCGGCAACTACGCTTTCGCCGGGAGCGCGGCCATGGCGTCGGACGTGCAGGACGGGTTCGGCAACGCCTTCCTCGGCAACTTCAGCAACTACCAGGAGGGCCAGCGGATCATGGGGGACTTCTGGTACACGGGCATCGAGGCGTTCCTGCAGGACAACTGGCGCGTCAGCCGGCGGCTGACCCTCGACTTGGGTGTCCGTTTCTACCACCTCGGGACCCTGAATAACATAAAGGGGACATCGGCGGAGTGGGTGCGGTCCACCTACAGCGCAGCGCAGGCCGAACGGATATACTACCCGGGTTGCGCCGTTTCCACCGCCACTGCGGCCTGCCCCACGGCCAGCCAGTACTCCATCGACCCGGCGACCGGATACAAGACGTTCTACGCGCTGAACGGAACCTTCGTGCCGGCTACGGTGGGGGGTTACTCCACTCAACCGACTCCTTTTCCGGGCATGCAGGTAGCGACCACCAACAACCCCAACCTTCCCCAGTCGCTGTTCACGCCGCCCGTCCTGTCTCCCGCTTTCCGCATCGGCTTGGCTTGGGACGTCTTCGGAACTGGCAAGACGGCCATCCGTGCAGGCTTCGGGCAGTTCCTCAACCGCGGCGACGGCAATCAGGTCTACTCCTTCTCCGGAGCCCCTCCGACCGCCATCAACCGGTCGATCTACTACTCCGCGATCGGGTCGATTCCGAGCTACGCCAACAGCGCCGCGATTTCGCCCATCTCGACTGGCGAGATTGTGGGGAATCAGAAATACGAGTCGTCCTACAACGGTAGCTTCATGATCCAACAGGACGTCGGCTTTGGGACGGTTCTTGAGGCGGCTTATGTGTTCAACCTGCGCAAACACATCATATTGACCCGGCAACTGAACGCCATTCCGATTTACGGGGAATACAACCCGTCATGGGCCAGCCCAATGGTAGGCTATCTGTACGCCAACGCATCGGGCAAGGACCTCAACGATAACTACTTCCGCCCGCTGCCCGGTCTGGGCGCCATCACCATGAACAACTTCGAGGGGAGCGCCAGTTTCCACTCTCTGCAAGTGACCGCGCGACGCAACATGACGAAGCACCTGTCGTACGGTTTGGCGTACACCTGGTCGAAGACTATGAGCGCCACTCCCAGCCCCTATTGGACGGACAAGTTCCGGAACTACGGGCCTTCGTATCAGCCGGCTCCGCACGTCCTGGCGTTTAACTACGTCTATGAAGCGCCCAACCTCGGGCAGAAGCTGCATTTCAAACCGCTCGGATGGGTGACCGACCACTGGTCTATATCCGGCATCACTCAGTGGCGCAGCGATCTGATATCCGGCGTGCCGGGCATCTCCTTCACCGGGACGAATAGCACAACCCTCGTCTCTCCGAACTTCACCGGTTCGGCCGAGGGGGCAAGGATGTTCGTCACGGGGAACCCGAGCCTTCCGAGCGGACAGGCGTCCTTCGCTGGCGCCACCGCGTTCGTTCAGGCCGCCGGCGCCAACGCCAACGGGACGCCCGGCAACCAACTCGTCAACGAAAGCGTGTTCGTGATTCCGTATCCGTGCAGTTACACGCCCGCGTCCACTCCGCAGATGGGCGTGGGACAATCGATGGAATGCTTCGGCAACGCCGGAACGGGCAGCCTCGTCCCGATTCCGGGGACGCGCATGTTCAACTGGGACATGACGTTCCAAAAGAACTTCCCGCTGAAGAGCGAGAAGCGGGTGCTCATGTTCCGGGCGGAGATGTACAACATCTTCAACCACACGCAGTTCAGTGGATACAACATCTCTCCCTCGTACGATTACGCCAGTTGGAAGAACGGCATACTGGTGCAGACCAACAGCAGCTTGGGCCGTTACACGTCGACGCTGAATCCGCGGCAGATGTCGATGTCTCTGCGGTTCCAGTTCTAAACATGGCGACGTTATTGTTTGCGCCACAACCGCTTGCTTACGCGCGCGGCTCCGTAC
>ODAK010004359.1_pt1 | contig 14504 bp, 13 predicted proteins | sample 1539591 | NCBI WGS metagenome assembly ODAK01 (sample SAMEA3539303, study PRJEB22396) | soil metagenome | biome: tundra; feature: field; material: soil | place: USA | collected 2010-05 | depth 0.15 m | reverse complement strand
CCATGCACATCGCCGGCCACCACACGCAGTGAAACCTGATGATGTCCTTGCCCAGGATGTGATGGACCGCCGGCCACCACGAATCGAACCGGGCGGGATCATCGGCGTACCCGATAGCGGTGAGGTAGTTGACCAGCGCGTCGTACCAGACGTAAAAGACGTGGGCCGAATCCCATGGCACCTCCACCCCCCAGCGGGTGGAGGTGCGGGTGATCGAGATGTCCTCGAGACGGCCCTTGATGATGCCGAGTGCCTCGTTGCGCTTCGACGACGGTCGAACGGCGTCGGGGTTGGCCTCGTACCACTCGAGGAGGCGCCCCTCGAAGGCGCTCAACTTGAAGAAGTAGTTCTCTTCCTCGAGCAGCTCCACCGGCGTGCCGTGGATCGGGCAATTGCCGTCGACGAGCTCGGACTCCTTCTTGTAGTCCTCGCACGACACGCAGTACAGCCCGCTGTAGACGCCCAACTCGGTGAAGCCGTTGTCGTGGATCTTCTGCAGGAATTGCTGGACGGCAATGTGATGCCGGGGTTCGGTGGTCCTGATGAAGTCGTCGTTGGAGATGCCGAGCCCCTCCCACGCCTCGACGAATCGTCGCGACGTGGAGTCGACCCACTCCTGCGGAGACACCCCGTGGGCGTCGGCGGCGCGAGCGATCTTGTCTCCGTGCTCATCGGTTCCCGTGAGGAAGAAGACGTCGTCACCCTGAAGTCGATGCCACCGAGCCAGCGCGTCGGCGATCACCATCGTGTAGGCGTGCCCGATATGGGGCACGTCGTTCACGTAATAGATCGGCGTCGTCACGTAGAAGCGGGGCACCGACGTAGCGTACCGACCACGCGCCGCGCCCCGGTCCGGCCCCACGAGGGGCCGCGGCCCGTTCCCGACCCTTACCAGTTGGCCACGTGACACGCCCCGTGTCCGGTGCGCTCCACATAGCGCTGGTGGTACGCCTCGGCCGGCCAGAACGTCGTGGCGGGCGATACCTCGGTGACGATCGGACGCCGGAAACGCTCCTGGAATTGTGCAAGTGACTCCTTGGCGAGGCGTTCCTGCTCGGCGTTATGGATAAGGACCGCCGACCGGTACTGCGTGCCGACATCGGGACCTTGCCGGTTCGGCGTCGTGGGGTCGTGATGGCGCCAGAACTCCTCGAGCAAGTGCTCGTAGGTCACCTTGGTGGGATCGAAGGTGACGAGAACGGCTTCGGCGTGTCCCGTGGCCCCCGAGCACACCTGCTCGTAGGTGGGCTGGGGCCGCGCCCCACCGGTGTAGCCCGAAACGACGTCGACCACCCCGGCAACGGCGAGGAAGAACTCCTCGACTCCCCAGAAACACCCGGCGGCAAAGGTGGCCAGGGCCAGGCCTTCGGGTGCGTCACCGGGCTCCACCGGCGGTGCCTGGGTCTTGTCCATTCCGAATCTCGCCACCGTCACATTCCTCTCGTCCATGCTCCCCACGCCGGAGAACCGGCTGAGCTTGTCAGGATCAACCGCCGGTCACGGCTTCGCATTCCGGCGCAGCTCGAGCGCCAGGTCGTAGGCGCGCCGGCGGGACACCCCGAGCTCCCCGGCCACCGTTCCCGCCGCGTCACGCAGGGTGTCACCGGCCTCGAGCCGCCCCCGCAACGCGCCCACCACGTCGTCGTCGTCAGGGGCACGACCGGCGGCGGGGTCTCCGGCCAACACGACCACGACCTCGCCGCGCACCTCACGCTCGGTGAACGTGGTCGCCGCGTCGGCCAAGGTCCCGCGCCAGACCTCTTCATGAAGCTTGGTGAGCTCGCGGGCCACGACCACTCTGCGGTCCGGTCCACACGCTCCGAGGAGGTCATGCAGGGTCGCTCCCAGCCGGCCCGGCGCTTCGAAGAGGATCGTCGTGCGAGCGTCGTGCGCCACGACGTCGATGCGACGACGGCGGTCCCCGCCGCGCCGGGGAAGGAAACCCTCGAAGCAGAACCGGTCGGTGGCCAACCCGCTCACCACCAGGGCCGCCAGCGCCGCGCTCGGGCCCGGGACCGTCGTCACGGTGAAACCGGCTTCGACGGCGGCCGAGACCAGACGGACGCCGGGGTCCGAGACCGCCGGGGTGCCGGCATCGCTCACGACGGCCACGGTCCGACCTTGGCTCAGATGGGCGAGGATCACCTCGACCCGAGCCATCTCGTTCTGGTCGTGCAGCGACAACAACCTGATGCCCTTCAGCCCCGCGTACGTCAGCAATCCCCGTGTGCGGCGAGTGTCCTCGCAACACACGATGTCCGCCGCCGCCAAGACCTCGAGGGCACGCGGCGAGAGATCGCCCAGGTTCCCGATCGGGGTGGACACGAGGACGAGCGTGCCTGCGGCGATGTCAGCGGTCACCGGGATCGTGGAGCTCGAGCTTGTCTCCGATCCGAAGCCCCCAGCGCTCGAACGCGCCGGCTTGGGCCTCGAGCACCATCCGCGCCCGCCAGCGCGGCAGTGACATGCGCCACGGCGCCAGGCTGACGACATCGACGACGCACATCTGACGATCCAGGAAGGCCACGTCGATGGTGAATCGCATTCCCAAGCTGTGGACCGACCGGGTCCGAGGGAGGATGAAAGCCCCTTCGTATTCCTTGCGCCCCAACAAGCCGCGCAGTCGCTCGGAGTAGGTGCTCGCCATGTCGGCGTTGGCCAACACCACTCCCTCTCGCAGCAACCACGTCGTCGACGTCACCGTGGACCGGGCTCGCTCACACGTTGAATCGGATCTCGAGCACGTCGCCGTCGGCGACCTCGTAGTCCTTACCCTCGAGACGGATACGACCCGCCGACTTCGCCTTTGCCCACGAACCCAGCTCCAACAGCTCGTCCCAGTGGATGACCTCGGCGCGGATGAAGCCACGTTGGAGGTCCGAATGGATCACGCCCGCGCACTCTGCCGCGTTGGCGCCGGCCCGGAAACTCCAGGCGCGCGACTCCTTGTCTCCGGTGGTGAGAAAGACGCGTCGCCCCAGCAACTGGTACGCGCTCTGGGCCACCCGGGTCAATGCGCCGGCTCCGAGGCCGAGCCCTTCGAGGAGCTCGGCCCGCTCCTCGGGTGTCAGCCGGGCTGCTTCGGCCTCGAGCTGGAGACAGACCCCGAGCGCCTCGCCGTGACCCTCGAGCGCAGACGTGACCGCCCCGGCCAGCTCGTCGGAGCGCTCGAGTTGGTCCTCGCCCAGATTGACCACGGCGAGGACGGGCTTGTCGGTGAGCAGGAACAGGCTCTTGAGTGCAACACGGTCGTCAGGGTCGAGCCCCGCCCGGTACAGCGGGACACCGGCGGACAAATGCTTGGACGCGATCTCCATGGCGGCGATCTCGCCCCCCAGGCTCTTGTCCGACTTGGCGGCCCGACGCCGCTTGTCGAGCTGGGTCTCGACCGTCGCCATGTCGGCGAGGACCAGCTCGAGCTCGAGTGTGGCCAGAGCATCGAGCGGGCTCGTCTCGCCGGGCACCTCGGGGTCCTCGAAGGCCCGGAGAACCACGCACAGGGCGTCGACTTCCCGGATGCCCGCCAGGAACCGGTTCCCCAGTCCCTCACCCGTCGACGATCCCGAGACCAGTCCCGCGATATCGACAACTTCCATGCCGGCCCGCACCACCTTGCGGCTGGCACTCATGTGCGCCAGGGCGTCGAGGCGCGCGTCGGGCAGCGGCGCCGCGGCCACAGTCGTCTCGGTGGTGGTGAACGGATGAGGCGCCACCGACGCGTCGGCACCGGTAAGGGCGTTGAACAACGACGTCTTGCCTGAATTGGGCAAACCGACGAGACCCAGCCGTTCCATTCCTCGAGACGCTATCGGCTGGCCGACGACGCGCTCTCAGGCATGGACGTCGACGTGACCCGGGAGCCTGGGTCCCCGCCCGAGCCTCGGTGACAGAGCACGGTGACAGAGCACCGGCGTCGACCAGGTAGCGTGGGCCGCTATGTCCAAACGCACCGTCAAGCGCAAGATCCGAAGCAAGAAGAAGGCGAACCACGGCAAGCGGCCCAACTGCGGGCGGGGCTGAGCCCCAGGCTCGAGGGGTCCTGAGCCTCCGCGGCTCAGGGCTGATAGGCGAGTCCCCGTGTCGCCACCAGGGACACGAGCGGCGTGGGCAGGTCCGAGATGAGGCCGTCGACGCCCAGGTCGAGGAGCCGGGCCATCTCGGCCTCGTCGTTGATCGTCCACACATGCACCGCCATCCCGCGCTCGTGAGCCGCGCTCACCAAGAGCTCGTCCACGACGACGAGCTCGCCTTGGGAAGCGGGAACCTGCAGCGCCACGTGCGCCGAGGTCGGCGGTGCTTCGCCCTCGTGCACGGCTCGCCAGAACATGGCGGTGGCGAGCGTTCCCGCCGAGATGGCGATGTCCGGCGCGTGCTTGGCGAACGAGTCGGTGGCGATGTCGAGGAACGATGCCACGATCACTCGATCGGTGCCCCGACGACCCGAGAGCTCTCGGGCGAGGAGATCTTCATAGGGCTCGACGCTCGGCGCGGTCTGCTTGATGTCGAGATTGACCGCGACATGCGGGTGGTCGTCGAGGACGTCGAGCACCTCGGTGAGCGTGGCCACGCCGAATTCGGCGCTGGCCGGGGCCCGTCCCCGATAGGGATACGACCCGGGTTCCAGGCCCTGGGTCTCGTCTCCTCCCGGAACGAACCAGTAGGCATTGTCGAGAGCCCGCACCTCTGCCAGCGTCATGGAGTGGATCGGCCCGTGGCTGTTGGTGGTCCGGTCGACGGTGCTGTCGTGACAGACCACGAGATGGCGATCTGCGGTGGCATGGACGTCGAGCTCGATCCCGGTCACCCCGAGCTCGAGTGCACGGCGAAGGGCGAACAACGTGGAGGACGGCGCCTCCCAGGCGCCGCACTGGTGCGCGTAGGTGAGCACGCGCCGTCCGAGCCAGGGGTTCAACGCGGCGGGGGCCACAGCCAACGGTAGCCTCTCGTCCGGAATGCTCGACCACATCCTCGTTGACCTCATCACACAGACTCGCGCCGCGCTCGAGAACGCACTGCTCCAACGCCAGGCCGTCGAAGAGCGTTTTCAAGTCGATGTGTTCCTGGGGGACGTGTCGTGGGAGACGTCGTACTCGTTGCCCGGAGAGGAGAAACCGCCTCGGGTCCGGGCCGACTTGTCATTGGACTGGCCGACGTGGAGCCAGAGCGCGTACCGGTCCTGGTCGATCGGTGAGCCCCCCGACGACCTTCCCGAAGTCGTCTTGGAGATCACGTTGCGCGTGCAGCGACTGGCGGCCATGCCCGACCTCGAAGCAGTGGTGGCATGTCTTCCCGAGGAGAGCCCCGCCATCGGTGCGGACACGCTCGTCCGGGCGGCTCCGGTCGTCGAGCAGGTCCATGAGCCCGACGGTGAGCCGAGGTTCGCGGTCGAGACGACGTACCAGGGGACGCTGCGTCTGGACGAGGCGGCGATGAACGACGCCTCGACACTGGCCGGGCCGGTCGGGGCACTGGGCCGCTGGGTGGCCTCGGTGCTCGTCCGCCTCGGCGACCTCGACCTCGCCTACCTCCCGCCCGAATCACCGATCAGCGGCGAGAGCCACTGATCCGACTCGACGCCGGCTGCGCTCAGAGCAGTCCGGCGCCCGAGGCCAGCTGGCGTAGGTCGGCCCGGGGGCGGGCGCCGATGTGCGAGATGACCTCAGCCGCACACAGCCCACCCAGCCGAGCGCAGCTTTCGGGATCCTTGCCGTGGGTGAGCCCGTAGAGGAACCCCGCCGCGAAGAGATCCCCGGCGCCGGTGGTGTCGGCGACGTGCGCCACCTCGTCGGCGGGAATGTGCACCGGACCTGACGCGGCGACTACCACCGACCCCGCCGCGCCCCGGGTGAGCGCGGCCAGGATCCCTGTTTCCTCGACGGCGACCAAGGCATCGTCGAATGTGGACGCACCGAACAACAACGTGGTCTCGTCCTCGTTGGCGAACAGGAGGTCGACGTCGCCGTGCAAGAGCTCGAGGAACTCGCGCTGGTGCCGTTGGACGCAGAACGGGTCGGACAGGCTCAATGCCACGAGCGAGTCCGCTTCGTGTGCCACCTCCATGGCTCGCCGCAAAGCGGACTTGGCGGGATCAAGGTCCCAGAGGTAGCCCTCGAGGTACACGACCTGGCCACGAGCGACGAACTCCTCGTCGAGATCCTCAGGTCCGAATGTCGACGCCACCCCGAGGTGCGTCGCCATCGTCCGCTCGCCGTCTTCGGTGACATAGACCAGGCATCGCCCCGTCGCCCTGTCGTCGGCGGGGTCCGGCGAGGGCTCGACGCGCGAGGTGCGACCGAGCACCACGCCCGCGGCGGCGATGTCGTGGAGGAATATCTCCCCGAGTTCGTCGGCAGCCACCTTGCCCAGAAAGCCGACCCGGCCCCCGAGCTCGGCCACACCCACGGCGGTGTTGGCCGCCGAGCCGCCCGAGACCTCGATCGCCGGCCCCATGGCCCCGTAGAGCGTCCCCGCCCGGGCCAGGTCGACGAGGGTCATGGACCCCTTGACCATGTCGAACCGGGCCAGGTCCTCGCTACTGGCGTCGGTCAGGACGTCGACCAAGGCGGAACCGATGGCAACGACATCGAAGATTGCAGGACTCGCATCTGGACCAGGTGAGGCGTCGTTCACAGGTCGGCAAGCTACTCGGAGACGAGGAGCACCGGAACCCAGAGCCCCGAGCGAGCCCAGGTAGCCTTCGCCCAATGACCGAGACGACCGTCGCCGGAGGCGCCGACCCGTCCGCGCAGTACCGGCTCCCCTACACCGTCGAGCCACGGCGCTACGCGCTGCGCCTGACGCCCGATCTCGACGCCGCCACTTTCAGCGGCGAGGTACACATCGAGGTCCTGGTCCACGAGGTCCTGAGCACCATCGTCCTACACGCCACCGAGTTGACAGTCGACAACGCTTGGATCGAACCGGGCGGGGGCGAGCGACAGAAGCTGGCGGTGGATCTCGACCCAAGCTCCGAGCGCCTCGTCCTCACCCCCGAGGCTTCACTGACCCCGGGCCCGGGGGTGATCTCCCTCGAGTTCTCGGGCATCCTCAACGACCAGCTGCATGGCTTTTACCGCTCGGCCTTCACCGACGACGAAGGCATCACCCACACCATCGCCACCACGCAGTTCGAGGCCACCGACGCCAGGCGTGCCTTTCCGTGTTTCGACGAGCCCGACCGCAAGGCGGTGTTCTCGGTCACCCTCGACGTCCCCGACGGGTTGTCGGCCTATTCCAACGGCCCCGAGGTCGACGACTCCCCGCTGCCCCAGGGCGGACGGCGGATCCGGTTCGGCGACACCATCCCCATGTCCACCTACCTCGTGGCGTTCGTCGTGGGCCCGCTCGTCGCCACGGACCCGGTGGACGTGCGGGGCACGCCGGTGCGCATCGTGCACGTCCCGGGCAAAGGCGATCTCACCGCCTTCGCGCTCGAGGCCGCGGCGCATTCGCTCGAATTCTTCGTGGACTGGTTCGGCATCGATTACCCGGCCGAGAAGCTCGACCTCGTTGCCATCCCTGACTTCGCCTTCGGCGCAATGGAGAACCTCGGTTGTGTCACCTTTCGCGAGGCAGTGCTCCTCGTCGACCCGGACAGGGCGTCACGCCTGGAGCTCGAACGCGTGGCGGATGTCATTTCGCACGAGATCGCCCACATGTGGTTCGGGGACCTCGTCACCATGCGATGGTGGAACGGCATTTGGCTCAACGAGGCCTTTGCGACATTGATGGAGTTGCTGTGTGTCGACCACTTCCGTCCGCAGTGGCAGCGGTGGGTGTCTTTCGGCGTCACGCGGGACGCGGCCATGGTCACCGACGGCCTGCATGCCACGCGCCCAGTCGAGTACCCGGTCGGACCGCCCGAAGAGGCGCAGGGGATGTTCGACGTCCTGACGTACCAGAAGGGTGCCGGGGTGCTGCGCATGCTCGAGCGCTACCTCGGGACCGAGCACTTCCGCGCCGGGGTTCGGCAATATCTCGAGGCGCACCGCTTCGGCAACACCGAGACCGCGGACCTCTGGGACGCCATCGAAGAGGCGAGCGGCGAACCGGTGCGAGACATCATGGACAGCTGGATCCTCCAGGGTGGCTTTCCCCTCGTCAGTCTGGGCAGCTCCGACGGGCCGACGCCACCGGCGGGCACCGTGGTCCTGAGCCAAGAGCCGTTCCACTACGCGACGACCGAGGGGCCCAGTGCCATCGGCTCGGCCTGGAAGGTGCCCGTCATCGCCCGGGCGATCGACGGTGACGAAGCCCGATTCCTGTTGGGCTCGGACCCCGAGCCCATCAACCTCGGTGGTGAGTCTCATGACAATCCCGTCGTCGTGAACGCGGGCGGTTCGGGCTTCTACCGCGTCCGCTACGCGCCCGAGCATCATCGTCGACTGGCGAGCCGACTGGATGCGCTCGACCTATTGGAACGCTTCAACCTGCTCGGCGACAGCTGGGCGGTCGTCGTCGCGCAACGGTCGGGGCCCGAGGACTTCCTCCTCCTCGCCGAGGCGCTTCACGACGAGGACGACCCCGACATCTGGGCGCAGGTCACCGGCGCCCTGTCTCTGGTCCATCGCGCCGTGGACGACGACGCCCGGCCATTGATCGCCTCGTACACCTGCGCTCTGCTGGGCCCCGTGCTGGGCCGACTGGGATGGGAGGCGCGCCCCGGCGAGGGGCCGCGCACGCCGACGCTGCGCGCCCAGGTCGTCGCCGCGCTGGGCACGGTCGGTCGTGATCCCGAGGTCCAAACCCAAGCCCACCGGCTCCACGACGCCGCCCAGCGCGGCGAGGTGGCGCTCGACCCTGACCTGGCCTCGGCGATCCTCAGTGTGGTCGGTGCCTCGGGAGGCCCCGAGGACTTCGAGACCTTCCTCGAGCACTACCGGCGGCCCACCACGCCCCAGGAGGAGATGCGGTACCTCTACGCGTTGACAGGCTTCGCCGATCCCTCGCTCGCCGCCCGGGCGTTCGAGCTCGCCATGACCGAAGTGCGGTCACAAGACTCTCCGTTCGTCATCCAGCTGTTGCTGAACAACCGCGACAACGGGCCGTCCACCTGGGCGCGCGTCGTAGAACACTGGGACGAGCTCGTGGCACGGATCCCGTCCAACATCCTCCCCCGCATGCTCGGCGGGGTGACGTCGTTGTGCCGCGACCCCCAGCTCGCTCGCGACATCAAGGCGTTCGTCCACACCCATCCCCTGGCCATCGGCCAGCGCACCGTCGACCAGACCCTGGAGCGTCTCGAGATCAACGTCTCGTTCGCGGCGTCCTTGCGTGAGACGGCGGTGCCGGTGTTGAGCGCCGGATTGCAACGCCTGGAGAAGCGCTGATCCGCGGCCTAACTCTGATCGGGGCCGCGCTCGCGTCGAGCGGCGGGCGCAGGAGCAGGGGGACCGACCGATGAGCTTGTCGGTCCTCGCCATCACCTTCGGGCTGATCTTCGTGGCCGAGCTGCCCGACAAGACCATGATCGCCACCATCGTGATGGCGAGTCGGTACCGACCGCTCCCGGTGTGGATCGGTGCCGCGCTGGCCATGGTGGTCAACTCCGCCGTGGCGGTCCTGGCCGGTCGGCTCCTCGAGCTCCTTCCCCATCGGTGGGTCGAGGCCGTGGTGGCCGTGCTCTTCGCCGGCGGCGCCGTCTACCTGATTGTCGTCAAGGAGTCCGCCGAGGCCAAAGAGGGCGAGCAGGAGGCCGACAAGGTCCGCTCGGGACATCGCGTCGCGCTCGGTGCGTTCACCGTGATCGTCGTGGCCGAGCTCGGGGACCTCACGCAGATCCTGACCGCAAACCTGGTGGCGCGCTACCACCAGGCGTGGTCGGTCTTCGTCGGGTCGGCCGTCGCCCTCGTGAGTGTCATGGGGCTGGGTGTGCTCGGTGGTCGGGTCCTGCTGCGCGTCCTGCCCCTCGCCACCATCCGCAAGGTGGCGGGATTCATTCTCGCCGGTTTCGCTATCTTCACGGCTGTGCAGGCGGCGACGGGGTGAGCGCCGACAACGAGAGACGAGACGAGATGGAGCACCGCACCGAGCAGCTCTTCACCCACGCCCGCGCCGCCAAGGGATTCATGCCCGACGACGAGGGAACGGCGCTGTTCCATGCAGCACGGCGCGCCGGGAGCGACCACCCCACCACGGGCACGTTCGTCGAGGTCGGGGCGTGGTGCGGGAAGTCCACGGTGTACCTGGGCGCCGCGGCCGAAGCCACCGGAGCATTGCTGTTCAGCATCGACCATCACCACGGCTCCGAAGAGAATCAACCGGGATGGGAGCACCACGACGACGAGGTCGTGGACCGGGCCACGGGGCGTATCGACACCTTGCCGTTCTGGAGACGCACGATCGACGCGGCCGGGCTCGGAGGAAGTGTCGTCGGTGTCGTCGGGAACTCGACCGCGATCGCTTCACACTGGCAGACCCCGCTCGACCTGTGCTTCATCGACGGAGGCCATGGCGATGAGCCGGCGTGGGCGGACTTCCGGGGCTGGGCGCCCCATGTCGCGGTCGGTCGATGGCTGGCGATCCACGACGTCTTCCCCAACCCGGCCGACGGCGGTCGGCCTCCCTACGAGCTCTGGTGCGCGGCCCTCGCATCCGGAGAATTCGTCGAGGACGGCGAATGCGGCTCGTTGCGCGTGCTCAGGCGGGTGGGGCCTCCCACCGAGGTTCGGTGAGGTCCAGCCAGTCCGGCAACGACTCCCCGCGAAAGAGCCCCGCCGCCGGCGAGGCGTTGGACAACGCGTCAGCCGCGAGCACGATCGCACCGGCGGTGTAGGTCGTGCGTTCGGAGAAGGGGAACGTCTCCATCTCCGGATAGACGATCCCAGTCCAGTACGACCCGTCGGGGCGACGATGTGCTCGCGTCCAGGTGAGCAGCGCCAGCGCCTCGCTGCAGCGCCCGACGGCATCCAGAGCAAGGGCGCATTCCGCCGTCTCTGCCGCGGTGACCCAAGGTCCCGTCGACACACAGCGCACCCCGCGACCGTCCATGACGAAGGTGTCCCACCATTGGTCGATGCGCGCCGCGGCCGCTTCGCCCGAGAGCGCGCCCGAGAGCACCGGGTAGTACCAGTCCATGGCGAACTCGTGCTTGGGCTCGAACACTTCGGGGGCGTGCGCGATGGTGTGGGCCAGGCGCCCGGCGGCCAACTCCCAGTCGGGGCGTTCGTCACCGAGTGTCTCGGCGCACGCCACCCCGCAGCGCAGCGCGTGATAGATCGACGAGGATCCCGTGAGCAACGGGTAACGACCTCGGTGGCCGTCGGGATCGACCGACCACAAGATCGCCCCGTCCTCGCGCTGGAAACGCAGGACGAACTCGAGAGCCTTGTCGAGCACCGGCCACATGGACCGGAGGACCGAGACGTCGCCGGTGACCCGGAAGTTGTGCCAGGCGCCCGTGGCAACGTACGCGCACACGTTGGTGTCGAGGCGGGGGTCCTTCACACCACTGCTGGCCAGGTAGTAATTGAACCACGACCCGTCGGGGAGCTGGGTGTCGGCCAGCCACTGGTAGGCGAGCGTGGCTTCTTTGTGAAATCCGGCGACACTGAGCGCCATGGCCGACTCCACGTGGTTCCACGGGTCGCAGTGCCCACCTTCGAACCACGGGATCATCCCGTCGTGGCTCTGCACCTCCGCGATGGTGGCAGCCGTCGCCACCACCTCTTGAGCGCTCAGTACCCCGGGGATCTCGGGGATCGCCGCCACCACGGGACGGTCGACGAGCTCGCGCTCGACCTCACTCATGCGGCCCGTCATCGGGAGCGTTCCTTCGGTCCGTGTCATGCGGGCTTCTCCAGATAGACGACGAGGCTCTTGCCGAGGAGGGGGTTGAGCACGCGCTCGGTGACCCGCGTCAGACGCGGGGCGCGCATGATGTCCCAAACAAGAAGCCGGTGATAGGCGCGCACGGCCGGATGGTCGTCGCGCCGCGGTCCCACCCAGCAGCGCAGCCACCAGTACGGCGAGTGCAGCGCGTGGGCGTGATGGCTGGCCACGGGGCGCAGTCCCGCCCGCCGGAGCCGCTCCACGAGCGTGGAGCGGCGGTAGATGCGGACATGGCCGCCGGGGACGTCGTGGTAGTCGTTCGACAGCGCCCAGTTGACGGCCTCGGGGCCGAAACGCGGCACGGTCACCGCCATGGTGCCCCCGGGTCGCAGCACCCGGGACAACTCGGCCATCGCCGATCCGTCCTCGGGGATGTGCTCGAGCACCTCTGAGGCGATGACACGGTCGAAGCTCGAGTCGGCAAAGGGAAGGCGGAGCGCGTCGCCTTGGACCACCCCCGCCTCGTCGTCGACGCGCACCTCACCGGCGTCGAGCATGGCGCCGATGGTGTCTCTGACCTGAGCGACCTCGGTGGCCTGGGCATCGAGGGCGACCACCCTCGCCCCGAGCCGCACGGCCTGGAAGGCGTGCCGTCCGCCGCCGCATCCGAGGTCGAGCAGCCGCTCGCCCCGACCCACGCCCAGGCGTTCGTAGTCGACGGTCAACACGGTCGGTCGGTTCCGACGGTGACCGCAGTGGCATCTGTTGCCGCGTTCGAGGGGCGGCGGTGGTCGTCGAGCAGCAACCGGTACTGCTCGGCGGTGCCGCGCGCCGTGGCCTCCCAGGTGAACCGCCCGAGCACACGCTGACGACCACCTTCTCCGAGCCGGGCCGCCAAGGCGTCGTCGTCGAGGATGCGGCTGATGCCGGTCGCCAACGCCTCGGGATCGTCGGGCGTCACCAACAGGGCCGTCTCGCCGTCTGCGCCGACGACCTCAGGGAGCGCGCCTCCGGTGGTGGCGACGAGCGGGACGCCGCACGCCATGGCTTCAATGGCGGGTAGCGAGAACCCCTCGTACAGCGACGGCACCACGGCTACCTGGGCCTCGGCGTACATGCCGGCGAGCTCGTCGTCGGAGATCCCGCTCACACAGTGCACGGCGTGAGAGAGCCCGAGCCGGTCGATGGTGCGGGCCACCCGTCCGCCCTCGGTGGGCCGGCCGATCACGGCCAACTCGACGTCGCGCTCGGTTCGCAGCTTGGCCAAGGCTTCGAGAAGTGGGACGAGTCCCTTCATGGGGACGTCGCTCGAGGAGGTCACCATGATCCGCCCCGGGATGCGGGGGCGATCGGGTCGAGGCCGGAACACGGTGTGGTCCACCCCCACCGGCACCACGGTCATCCGCGCCAGGTCCACACCCATCTGCGCACTGATGTCGACCTTGGAGGACTCCGACACCGTGACGATGCGTGGCAGTTGCTTCGCCACTCGCATCTGCATGCCGAGGAACCCGAACCAGCGCCGTTGGGTGAGTCGGCGGTACGCGTTCTCGGCGTGGGAGAGCGCCAGGACTCGGTCGACGGTGATGGGGTGATGCAGGGTGGTGAGCAGCGGCCACCCGTCCTCCATCATTCCCAACAGACCCGAGCCCAGACTTTGGTTGTCGTGCACGAGGTCGAAGTCACCGCGTCGTGCCGCCAACAGTCGACGCGCCCGGCGCGAGAAGGTCCTGGGCTCGGGGAACCCGGCGGTACACATGACGCCGAACTCGAGCAGGTCCTCCGAGGAGTGGAACTCGCGCGGGTGCGGCACGCGGAAGGGGTCCGGGTCCCGGTACAGGTCCAGACCCGGGACGGGCGTGAAACCCACGCCGTCGTCGAGCACGGGCCACGGTTGGCCGGCGAACACCTCTACGGAGTGGCCCAGGCCCACCAATTCGCGCGCCAGGTGGCGCGTGTAGACGCCCTGTCCACCGCAACGGGGGTTCCCCCGGTAGACGAGGTAGGCGATCCGCAATCCCCCGGGCCCGGGTGGGGCCGCCGGGCGGGCGGCGGGAACTTCAATGTGGGTGCTGCGCTCCCACGAGGCACGAATCTCCGCCCAGCGCTGCCAGGGACTTTTAGGCACGCGCGTGGCCAGCGTGGGAGATCATGGCCGATCAGCCTCCCAAGGATCTCTCCTCGGGCGCAAACGGTGCAGGTCGGCGCCGAGGGGCCCAGTCGGTCCGGACCAGGCATCCGAGGTCTGGACCGAGGCGCGTCGGCCGACACGGGATCCACTAAGTTGAGGGTGGCTACACGCACTGCGTCGCTCGAGGAGCGCCAAGGATGGCCATCGAGATCCTGCACCTGTCCAGCGTGGTCAGGGGCGCGCTCGTGGACCGGGACGGGGACCGTCTCGGACGTGTCGAGGACCTCATCGCCCAGTTGGGGTTCGCCCCGCACCCGCCCGTGACCGGCGTCGTGGTCCGCATCGCGCGCCGCCAGCTGTTCGTGCCCATCGCCCGTATCCCCGACCTCCAGCCCGGTCGCGTCCAATTCGTGGGCGACACCGTGAGCCTGAAACGTTTCGAGCGGCGACCCGGAGAGGTCCTGTTGTCCAAGGACCTCCGCGCCCGACATCTGATCAACCTCCAAGGCGCACGGCTGATCCGAGCGAACGAGATCGAGCTGGCCCACGTCGACGGTCGCTGGGAGGTCGTGGCGGTCGATCCCAGTCCGCGCGTGGCATTGCG
>ODAK010004358.1_pt1 | contig 14505 bp, 11 predicted proteins | sample 1539591 | NCBI WGS metagenome assembly ODAK01 (sample SAMEA3539303, study PRJEB22396) | soil metagenome | biome: tundra; feature: field; material: soil | place: USA | collected 2010-05 | depth 0.15 m | reverse complement strand
ATGGTGGGCCTGTGCAGACTCGAACTGCAGACCTCTTCCGTGTCAAGGAAGCGCTCTAACCAACTGAGCTACAGGCCCGGTGAAGGCGAGAGAAGCCCAGTATAGCAATTGCCTGCGTTCGGGTTGGAGACTTGCGCGACTTCCATCGATAAAAGGGTACCTGCCTGCGACGATTATTCAGTGATCGACACGATAGTACCGGGCGAGTTTCCTTCCAGCCGGTTGTTGACGAAGATGAAAGCTGTACGACCCTCAACGCGTGCGATTTCGACGAGTTCCCGCAGGCCGCGGCGTACCGGTTCATTCACTTCCCGTACCTCGTTGTAAGGGGAAAATTCCCTCACAGCATCCTCGTAAGGACGCCCGCGGCGAAGCAGCGCGCGTGCCACCAGCAAGGGCGCAGTCTGCGACTCCGGAATCGCCATTTGATCCGCAATCTCCGGCATGCGCGTCCAGGCGTTGTAGACATGGGAGACGCCGTGGGCGCGGAGACAGGCGAAATAATCGGGTGCCAGAAATTCGGCATTGCGAACCTCCAATGCGCAGCTCCAGCCAATTGGCAGGCGATCGAGAAAAGGGTCGAGCGCCCTGACGAAATCATCCACGGAGGAGAGTGCCGCGTTGTGCATCCTGCCGAATTCGAAAATGAGCACGCCCACCTGCGCGCGCCATGGTGCCAGCGGAGCCAGAAAGGCCTGCCCCAGAAGGTCGTGATCGAGAAACGCAGGGTTTTCGCGCCCGGCCAGCGCACCGTATCGCGGATGCATGGGCCACACCGGCACCGTGATCTGCTCCGGCACCTTCAGCCCCCAACGGAAACGGGAGGGCGTCTGGCGGAACAGCTTCTCCCAGTACGCATCAGACGGGAATTGGTAAAAAGCGAAATCACCGCAGACGGTGGGAAAAACAGTGGCATACTCCGCAAGGCAAGTTTGCTCAAACAGCTTCTTCGAAAAGCGGCCTCGCGTGCGGTAACGGGACGGAGAATATACCTGCCCCAGCCAACCCTCGTACTTCCACGAACTGCCGCCAACGAAGATGCTCTTTGCGGCAAGAGCGTCCAGGCGCGCCCGCAAGCCGTCGCGATCGAAATCGACCGGCGGATCCAGATCGAACAGCGTGTCCAATTGCCCGAACTACCAGGCGCGCATGTTGCGGTAGCCCCACGGGTCGGCCCCGGCTTCAATTACGCCGCCGGGTGTCACCTGCACCAAGGCGGGCGCGGAGCCGGAAGCCCAGCGCGAGCGCGTCCCGATTTTGTGTCCGCGGCCGGCGAGATCCTGCAGGACAATTTGCGAAGTGCGGTCGTCAAGCTGCAGATCGCCAGGATTCATGGCATGGTTATCGAAACTGGAAACCAAGTGGCGTGTTTCAAAACGCGGCTGTTCGATAGCCGCTTCTGAATTTAAGTGGAAGAGAATTACGTCGAACAGAAGCTGCATCAGTGCCTGCTCCTGATTGTCGCCGCCGGGCGTGGAGAGCACCAGCCACGGACTGCCGTCCGCATGCGTCACGAGAGTGGGGCTGAGGGTGATGCGCGGCCGTTTGCCGCCGGCCAGTTCATTCGGGCTTCCCGGCACCAGAAGGAAGCTCTGAGCACGCTCCGTGAGCGGAATTCCCGTGTCACCGGCAATCACGGAAGGCAGCCATGCGCCCGACGGTGTGGCGGAAAACATGATGCCGTTCTGGTCAATCGCGTCTACGCAAGTGGTGTCATGCGCCATCAGGAAGTCGTCGATCTTCATGCGCTGAATTTTCGAAAGCGACGGATGCACCGGCGGATTCGTGCCAATACGTCCGGGCAGAAATTCCATGGAGGCCTTCGGTCCGATCAACTGACGACGCTCCGCGGCATACTTCATCGAGAGCAGCTCCTCCTGCGGGATCTTCACGAACTTCGGATCGCCGTAATAGGTGTCGCGATCCGCGTATGCCAGTTTCAGCGCTTCGGTGAGCGTATGGATGTACTGTGCCGAGTTCAACCGCATCTGCGACATATCGACGCCGCTGAGCATGTTGAGCGTCTCAATCATCGCCGGACCCTGGCTCCAGAAGCCGGGTTTATATACGCGCGCGCCATGGAATTCGGTGGAGACCGGTTCTTCCGGCGTCAGCCTGAACGCGGCCATGTCTTCATAGCGCAGCAGGCCGTCTCGCGAGCGGCTGAATTCGTCGATCTTCTTCGCGATCTCGCCGCGATAAAAATAATCGCGCACCGCATCGATGCCGCTCTGCCGGGTGGCGCCTTTTTTTGCCAGCGCCGCTTTTTCCGCCGCCACCATGCCGCGCAGCGTGCGCGCGAGATCGGCCTGATGGAACACTTCACCTGGCATGGGCGTGCGGCCTTCCGGCATGAAGTGCTTCATCGAGGTAGGCCAAAGGGTGAAAAACTCGCGGCTGTTCTGAATCGCGCCCGCACGCATTTCGTCGATGGCGGAACCATCCGCCAGCTCGATAGCCGGCGCCACCGCTTCAGAAAAGGATTTCGTACCGTAGTCGCGCAGGGCCACCATGGCTGCTTCGGGCAGACTCGGCACCAGCGCCGCCATAATACCCGCCACCGGGACCATACCCTTCAGCCCGTTCTTTTCCGTCTCCAGAACCTCGCCGGCCTGCAGAGGACGGTTGCGATAAAACTCGGCCGTGGCCAGCTTAGGCATGGTGCCCACCCCGGCAATCGAGTGAACTTTGCCGTCCTGGGTTCGGATCAGGATGGGCGCTTCCCCACCCCAGCCCACATGCGAATATTCTGTGGTGGCGGCGGCGAAGATGCTCGCTACCCCCGCGTCCACGGCGTTGCCCCCGGTGTAGTACATGCGCATGCCGGCATCGGTGGCATAGCCGCTGCCCGCTGCCACCGCGCCATGCAGGCCGCGCTCGGAAAACTGCGCGGGCCGCTCCTGCGCGCGCTGCGCGACTGCGCTGAAAACCACCAGTCCAAGGGTGAAGGAGGCGACTAAGCCGGATTTTAATTTCATGATGAGTCCCGTTTTACCCGGTTACAAACCGGATACGTATAATGATGCTAGTTCCGTGCGACCACCGCAACCGTCTCCTGAATCACCCGGGTCAACCGGGACGAGCAAAAACGAACCCATTGAGCCGGTGACGGAACCCGCCATGCTCTTTTGCCCGGTCTGTTCCACCCGTCTGGCCAGCCGCCAATGCAAGCTTTTCTGCCAGCAGTGCGGCTATTATATGAGCTGCGCCGACTACATCTGAACCCAAATGAACGATCTCGCCGAACTTCTCCAGCACTTCCGCCAAAGTCCTTCGGTCTTCGCAGCATCCCTCGACGGCGTAACGGAAGACGAATCGAAATTTTCCCCGGCGCCCGGTAAATGGTCCGTTCGCGAGATCGCCCGCCATCTGGCGGATACCGAGATTCTGGCGGGCGTGCGCCTGCGTCAGATTATCGCCGAAGACCGACCCACCCTTACCATGTTCGACCAGGACAAGTGGGCCGTCAGGCTGAACTACAACGAGTGCGATCCGCACGATTCGCTCCGTGATTTCAACGCCGTGCGCGCCATTAACTCAGCCATGCTGGCGGGCATCCCGGCGGAAGCGTTCGACCGCGAGGGTCTGCACGCGACGCGCGGCGTCACCACGCTTCGCTTCTGGGTAGATATTTTCGCGAAACACGTCGACATCCACGCCCGGCAAATCCGCAATGCGCGGGCTGCCTGGCTTACCAGATGAGTGATTGGGCACAACACGGAATCCGCATCGTTCGCGCCGGAGAACTGGATACCAACACTGCGCAGACCGCCGGCATGACGCGCGCCGCCGCCATTACGCAGGCCCGCACCGGCGCGGAGAAACTGTGGGCCGGAACCGTGCTGGTGGAACCTGCGGCCCGCACCGCCGCCCATCATCACGGCGCCGTAGAGACAGTCCTCTATATCGTCAAAGGCCATGCCCTGTTCCGCTGGGGCGAGCATCTGGAATTTTCTGCAGAAGCGCATCCCGGGGACTTCATCTTCGTGCCACCCTACGTGCCGCATCAGGAACTGAACGCGCGCCCGGATGAGCCTGTAGAAGCAGTCGTGGTGCGCAGCGGTCAGGAACCGGTGGTGATCAACCTCGATATCGCCGAGGCCAACCAGTTCCCCATCCCATTCCATCCCCGCACCGGCGACACCAAGTGATCTCGACCCGCTTCCTCCTGCTGCTGCTCGCAGGATTCGGCGGTGGCATTGCAAACGGGCTGGCGGGCGGCGGCGCCTTCATTGTTTTTCCCGCTTTGATATTCGCCGGGGTGACGCCAGTGGTCGCCAACGCGACTGCGTCGCTCGTGCTGTTACCGGGCGGCATCGCCGTGGCCTGGGTCTACCGGGCCACGCTCTCCGAGCACAAGCCAAGTCTGGTCTCTAAACTACTCATCTTCAGTTCGGTGGGGGGGATCGCCGGCAGCCTGCTGATGCTTCACTACGCCAATGCGTTTTCGGCGCTTGTCCCCTGGCTGCTGCTGCTGGCGACGGTACTGTTCACAATCGCGCCCCGTCTGCGCAGCGCCGCGGCGCAGAGTGCTGGGCATCAATCCACACCTGCCCTGCTCATCGGGCAGTTTGCCATCGGGCTCTACGGCGGCTACTTCGGCGCCGGCATGGGCGTTCTCGCCCTGGCACTGTACGTAGCAACGGCCGGCATGAAGATTCAGGACGCGACCGGCCTGCGCACTGTCTGCAACACGCTCATCAATGTGCTGGCCGTCATTGTGTTCGCCTCCAAGGGAGCCGTCGACTGGCAGATCGGCATCCCTATGGTGATCAGCGGCAGCGTGGCCGGATACTTTGTCGCCCGCATCGTCCGCGCACTGAACGAAGCCACCATACGCCGCACCATCCTGATTTACGCATGGAGCCTCACCGTCTGGTTCTTCGCGAAACCGCTGATCCACAGTTAGCCCCGAACGTCCGGGGCAGGCGCGTGCCCCCGGTCGCGATTGCCCTCATTTCGTTTCGCCCGTCACGGCTTGGGCAGTCGCCGGACGATCTCCGCGCGCACCTGCCTGGCGAGTGCCAAACCGCGCGCCGCCTCATCCGCGTCAGGTTCATACGGCGCACCCGGGATAGCGGAACCGCCACTGCGAGAGCGGGATGGCAGCATCGAGGACCGCTCCCAGCGTGGCATCGATCTGCGCACAAGCCGCCACCAGTTCACTCAATTCGTGCGTTTTCCCAAACGCAATCTGCTGCGACGTGAGATACGCTTTCAAGCTTTTCCGCAGCCTGCTGGCAATGGTAGAGCGCCTCTGCCGGTAACTCGGCTGCACAGATCTCGGCGACCCGCAGATCATTCGATGCGCGGCGTAGCCACTGGCGCGTCTCGTCAAGCAGCCATTCGTCCGGCGTCATACAGCAGTCGTCCCTCCCGCATCACTGTCGCCGGCAGCGATGCCACCACGAATGCCGCTCGTCCCTCAAAATCGCTCTGCCGCCACGGTATGACGTCCTCCGGGATACCGAATCCGGAGAGCAAAGAATACACCTCACTGCTGCGCATCAACGATTCAGGAGCATCGTCAGCTACCACCACCAGGAAATCGAGGTCGCTGTCCGGACCCGCTTCGCCGCGCGCCGCCGAACCAAACAGGTAAATGCGAACCGGCTGGTAAAACTCCACCAGCCGCCGCGTCATCTCTTCGATCGCGCGCCCGTTCCCGATTTGTGTTTCCTGCGCCGACTCCATGTTTCCAGGTTATCGCAATTCAAGGGGCTTCCGATACCGGCAGCCGCGCAGCCGTGCTGAAGGCGGACGCTGGCTTCAACGGGAGAATTTCGCACACGCATTGAGGCGCGCTAAATCGTTCATTGACAGGTCTGAAAGTGGCTTGTTGCCATAGATGCTCCGGACCGATGCGCACGCCTCTTCAGCTCGTCTTTGGTCTTCTTCTGGTTGCTCTGCGGCTGTGAGATTGCCGCTGGCTCTACGCTTTTGTTCAGCAAGCCATTCCGGAGAATGGAGGTTTTTGCTCATCCGCGAGAGATGGCGTGTCAGGTTGTTTATGCTCCGGAATGACCGCGTTGAAAAACATGGCGATTCCTGTCAGGGCAATCAACACGATAATTGCCTTGGCATAGTGACCAATGCTTCGTGGATTACGACCAGCGCCGGGCGACTCGGCGGCAATTTTTGGTGCGCCGCAGTGCCCGCAGTAAAGCGAGACAGAATCGACAGGAGATCCGCAGGACCGGCAGTTACATCTTCCACCATACTTTCTCACAAGGCGATCAAGGCGCCGCCGCCACCCCATCCGGTACAATACGAGTTACCCCACCCCCCAGGAGGAAACAGCTGTTGGATTCTGCAATCCTGGCCCTGGAAGATGGAACCGTCTTCGAGGGCAGGAGTTTTGGTGCGCCCGCCGAACGCTCCGGCGAAGTAGTGTTCAATACCGCTATTACCGGTTACCAGGAAATCTTCACGGATCCCTCCTACACCGGGCAAATCGTCATTCTCACCAACCCGCAAATCGGCAACTACGGCACCAGTGTGGCCGATAACGAATCCGCGCGCCCCTATATAGAAGGTCTGGTGGTGCGCGAATTCTCCTGCGTCACCAGCAACTGGCGTTCCGACATGGAAGCTCGCGACTTCCTCTCCAAACCCGGCATTCCCATCGTTTCCGGCCTCGATACCCGCACTCTCGTGCGCCACCTGCGCAGCCGGGGTGTAATGCGCGGCGTCCTCTCGGCTATCGAAAAAGATCCCGTGAAACTGGTCGAAAAGGCCCGGGGCATTCCTTCCATGGCCGGCCTCGATCTGGCCAGCCGCGTCACCACCCCGGAGCGCTATCAGTGGACGGAAGGAATCGCCGCCTGCTCTCCCTCCGAGGTTCCCTCCGCTGAGGCCGCGCCGCGTTTCAACGTGGTCGCCTACGATTTCGGCATCAAGCACAATATCCTGCGCCGCCTCGTCCACTCGGGCTGCCGTGTCACCGTCGTCCCCGCGCTTACTTCCGCCGAGGACGTCCTCTCGATGAAACCCGACGGCGTCTTTCTCTCCAACGGCCCGGGCGACCCCGAACCGCTGGTGCCGCAGATCGACAGCATCCGCCGCCTCGTCGGACAGGTACCAATTTTTGGGATCTGCCTTGGCCATCAACTCCTCGGCCTCGCGCTCGGTGGTAAAACTTACAAACTCAAGTTCGGCCACCGCGGCGCCAACCATCCGGTAATGAACAACCTTACCCAGCGGGTCGAGATCACCTCTCACAATCACGGCTTCGCGGTCGACCCCGATTCGCTTAATCCGAGCGACATCGAGATCACCCACGTCAATCTCAACGATCATACGCTCGAAGGTTTCCGCCACCGCCGTGAGCCTGCTTTCTGCGTCCAGTACCACCCCGAAGCCGCTCCTGGCCCGCACGATTCGCACTATCTGTTCGATGACTTCGTGCAGTTAATGGCCGGAAACAAATAAAGAATGCCACGCCGCAACGATCTTCACCGCATCCTCATCATCGGCTCCGGTCCCATCATCATCGGTCAGGCCTGCGAGTTCGATTACTCCGGTACGCAGGCCGCCAAAGCCCTGCGCGCAGACGGCTACGAAGTGATTCTAGTCAACTCCAACCCGGCGACGATCATGACCGACCCCGATCTCGCCGACCGCACGTACGTGGAACCGCTCAGCCGCCGCTATCTGGAAGAAATCATCGCGAAAGAGCGGCCCGATGCGCTCCTCTCCACCGTCGGCGGCCAGACCGCGCTGAATCTTTCCGTGGAACTTGCTGAGGCCGGTATCCTCGATAAGTACGGCGTCGAACTAATCGGCGCCAAAATTGACGCGATCAAGAAGGCCGAAGATCGCCTGCTCTTCAAAGATGCGATGCGCAAGATTGGCCTCGCCACCCCGACCTCTCAGCTGGTGACGGACGTCGAAGGCGGCCTGGCCTTCGTCGCCAAACACGGTTACCCGGCTATCCTGCGCCCCAGTTTCACCATGGGCGGCTCCGGCGGCGGTATTGCCTACAACCACGAGGATTTGCTCACCATCCTCGAACGCGGTCTCGACCTTTCACCAGTCCACGAAGTGCTCATCGAAGAGAGCGCGCTCGGCTGGAAAGAATTCGAGCTGGAGGTCATGCGCGACCTCGCCGACAACGTCATCATCATCTGCTCCATCGAAAATTTCGACCCCATGGGCGTCCACACCGGCGATTCCATCACGGTCGCTCCCGCGCAAACCCTTACGGACCGCGAATACCAGATGATGCGCGACGGAGCCATCCGCTGTCTGCGTGAAATCGGCGTCGACACGGGCGGTTCAAACGTCCAGTTCGCCATTAATCCAAAAGACGGGCGCATGGTCATCATCGAGATGAACCCGCGCGTATCGCGCAGTTCAGCGCTGGCGTCGAAAGCCACCGGCTTCCCCATCGCTAAAATCGCCGCAAAGCTGGCAGTCGGGTATCGCCTCGATGAGATTCGCAACGACATCACGCGCGTCACCCCGGCCTCCTTCGAACCCACCATCGATTACGTCGTCTGCAAAATCCCCAAGTGGGCTTTCGAAAAATTCCCCGGGGCCGACCAAACGCTGGGCACCCAGATGAAGTCGGTGGGCGAAGTCATGGCCATCGGCCGGACATTCAAAGAGGCGCTCGGCAAGGGCATTCGAAGTCTCGAAACCGGGCGCAAATTCGGCTCCGAAACGCTCGACCCCAATCTCATCCCGCAAAAGCTCATCACGCCCACGCCGGATCGGCTCAGCTATCTGCGGTTCGCGCTCCGCTCCGGCTACACGGTCGAACAGATCCACGAGATGACGTCCATCGACCCCTGGTTCCTCGATCAACTCCGACAGGTCAACGACTTTGAACAGTCCCTCGAAGGCGGCTCTCTCGAAACCACCACGCGCGATACCTTCTCCACTGCCAAGCGCATGGGCGTATCCGATGTGCAGATCGCTGGCGCTTTCAAAACCACAGAACTGGACGTCCGCCGCCGGCGCCTCGATCTCGGCGTACGGGCCGTTTTCAACCGCGTCGATACGTGTTCGGCGGAATTCGAGAGTTTCACGCCTTATCTCTACTCGACCTACGAAACCTCCTGCGAAGCCGAGCCCGCCTCGCGCAAAAAAGTCATGATTCTGGGTTCAGGCCCCAATCGCATCGGCCAGGGTATTGAGTTCGATTACTGCTGCTGCCACGCCTCTTTCGCTCTGCAGGCCGAAGACGTGGAATCGATCATGGTCAACTGCAACCCGGAAACGGTTTCCACCGATTACGACACCAGCGACCGCCTCTACTTTGAGCCGTTGACGCTGGAAAACGTCCTCAATATTGTGGATACCGAGAAGCCCGACGGCGTCATCGTTCAGTTCGGCGGCCAGACCCCGCTCACGCTGGCTCTTCCGCTAAAGCGTCTGGGAGTGCCCATCATCGGCACAGATCCCGAAAGCATCGACCTCGCCGAAGACCGCAAACTTTTCGGCAAGCTTCTCGATGATCTCGAAATTCCCTCCCCCGCCAACGGCACGGCTACCAGCGCTGACGAAGCCGCAGCCATTGCGCGGCGCATCGGCTACCCCGTTCTGGTTCGACCCAGTTATGTGCTCGGCGGACGCGCCATGGTCATCGTGTACGACGAGGACAGCGTGCGTCGCTACATGCGCGAAGCCGTCTCGTTTTCCCAGGATCGCCCCGTGCTGGTGGATCGCTTCCTGGAGGACGCCGTCGAAGTGGATGTCGACGCCCTTTGCGACGGCGAAGACGTGCTGATCGCCGGCATCATGGAACACATCGAGGAAGCGGGCATCCACTCCGGCGACAGTTCCTGCGTCCTCCCACCGGTTTCCCTTTCCGACGCTGTCATCAAGACCATCGAAGAATACACCGTCAAGCTTGCTCTGGGCCTCAACGTCATCGGCCTCATGAACGTGCAGTACGCCATTAAAGATGGGGTCGTCTATGTACTCGAAGTGAACCCCCGTGCCTCGCGCACCGTGCCCTACGTCAGCAAGGCTACCGGAGTAGCGCTGCCGAAAATTGCCGTGCAACTCATGCTCGGCAAAAAACTGCGCGACGTGACACCGCACCGCGGCCGCCTGCCGGTGCCGCTTAATTTCGTGAAGTCACCCGTCTTCCCGTTCGCTAAATTCCCCGGCGTCGACCCCGCGCTCGGTCCCGAAATGCGTTCCACCGGTGAAGTGATGGGCGTCGGCGAAAACTTCGGCGAGGCGTTCCTCAAGGCCCAGATCAGCGCCGGCACTCCGCTGCCCGAAAAAGGAACAGTGTTCATCAGCGTGCATGAACGCTACAAGCAGGAAATCGTCGCAATCGGCAGGCGCTTCACCGAACTCGGCTTCGACCTTGTCGCTACCCGCGGCACTGCCGCTGCCCTGCAGAACGCCGGACTGAAGTGCCGTGTCGTGTTCAAGGTCAACGAAGGACGGCCCAACGCGGTGGATCTCCTCAAAGGCGGCGCTATTCAGCTGGTGGTCTACACCACCATTGGCGCCATGTCGTTCGAAGACGAGAAGTCTATCCGCCGCAGCGCCATCGTCTGCCGCGTCCCCTGCATCACCACGCTCAGTGGCGCGCGAGCGGCCGTCGAGGCCATTGCTTCACGGCAGCGCGATCCTATCCGGGTCTGGAGCCTGCAGGAGATCCATAATCCGCAAAAGCAAACCACCGCTGTTTCCTGACCGGCCTCGTCCAATCCCCCCAAAAGGGCACCACCGTTCCAAACCCCAAAGACCGGATGGGATAAACTGGACCATGCCACTGCTGTCTTTTCGCGTTTTTATTTTCGCGGCTTGCCTTCTGGCTTTCGCGCTCCCCGCCACTCCTCAGCAAATCGACTGGGCCAAAACCAACGACGAAGCGATGCGGAACTACCAGTCGCTCGTGCAGATTGATTCCACGACCACGGAGGCCGAAGTTGCGGCGTTCGTTAAAAAGACTTTAGAGGCCGAGGGTATCAGCGTCACGCTTTTGGCTAAAGAGCCCGCGCGTCCGAGTGTCCTCGCGCGCATCAAGGGCAACGGCTCGAAGAAGCCCCTCCTCATCATGGGCCACGCCGATACCGTCAAAATCGATCCTTCCAAGTGGACGTTTCCGCCTTTCAGCGCCACCCGCAGCGGTGGTTACGTTTATGGGCGCGGCACTATCGACGACCGGAGCAATCTCTTCGCAGGCATGATGACGATGATTCTGCTCAAGCGTACCGGGGCCAAACTGGATCGCGATGTCATCTTCCTTTCCGAGGCCGGTGAAGAAGGGGCTTCGAATCTCGGGATGGGGTTTCTGGTGAGCGAACATTTTCCCGAGATGGAAGCCGAGACCTGTCTCGCCGAGGGCGGCGCCGTGATTCGGCGGGGTGGCGTGTCTAAGTTCGCCATGGTGCAGGTCATGGAGAAGCGCGGCGCCGGAGCCAAACTGGTGGCGCGAGGGCCTTCCGGACACGGGTCGCGTCCCACCCAGACGAATGCGATTGCGCATCTGGGCGATGCAGTGGCGAAGCTGGCGTACTGGGATCCGCCCATGCGGTTTAACGACATTACCCGGACCTACTTCGAGAAGCTGGCCACGGTGAGCGAGCCCGAGGATGCACAGCGGTTCAAAGATTTGTTCGATCCCGCCAAATCGGCTGCGGCCCGCAAGTATCTGGCGATCAACGAGCCGGGCACTTACTCCATGCTGCATACATCCATTTCGCCCAATATCATTCAGGGCGGGTTTCAGACCAACGTGATTCCGTCGGAGGCCACTGCTACGCTCGACATCCGCGCCCTGCCGGATGAGAATATGCCTGCGTTCTACGACCTGATGCGCCAAGTGGTCAACGATCCGGAGGTGGAACTCGTGCCGGGCGGTACGGGCAGTCCGTCGCCGATTCCGGCAATGAGCATCACTTCCGACACATATAAGATCCTCGAGGCCGGGTTTCAAAAAGTCTATGGCGTGATCACGCTGCCGACGATGGCGACCGCAGGTACCGATATGACGCGGCTGCGGCCTCGCGGCGTGCAGTGTTACGGTCTCGGGGCGGCCCGTGACGATGAAGATACTCTCAAGGGTTACGGGGCGCACAGCGACCAGGAACGCCTGGCGGAGGACTCCGTATTCAAGCATTTGGCTTTGTACTGGGAGGTGGTAACGGGAATTGCCGGAGCGCGGTTTTAGGCCGGTATCGGGCTGAGTTGTCGATTTCAGGGATGGAAAGGGCGGGACTTTTTTTTCAGCTGCGAAATCAGCTGCCATCCCAGCAGCGCCAGCAGCGCCAGCAGTCCTGCGCCGCACAGCAAGGCAGTGGAGGGCTCCGGCACGGCCTCCCCGTCCGAGATCGCGTAGGTAGCGTTTATACCCGAAATCAGCGGCGGATTTGGCGGCGGAATCAGCGGTGGATTTAGCGGTGGATTCAGCAGTTGCCCGGGTGTTTCGTCCGCCAGCAAGGTCGCCGCTGCGTCCGCTCCGAACAACTCGACGATCAAACTATAGTTAGCCCACGGGTTTGAAACAATCGAGAACCAGTAGTTTGCGACCGCAATAGCGTCCGGGCTGGAAAAGTCCCCCCCCGGCATCCCCGAAAAAGGCTCCACAGCACCTGCCCCGGCATCCACACCGGGAACCAGGTCGTAAATCGAATCGGCAGATGCAGCCGCGCAACCGAGCAGCCCCGCCACCATAACCAGCGCCAGGTAGCGGAAGAGGCGAGGTCTCCCCGAAAGGATAAAAGGTAAGCACTTACAATGACAGAGTCGCATGAGTTCGTGCTCAATCTCGGTACTAATACCTCTGTTTAACGAGGAAGAGTACGTCGGCGAGCTCCTTTCAAGAGTGATTGCCGCACCTTTGCCGGACGGCTTCGATCTGGAAATCATCGTCGTGGACGACGGTTCAGTGGATGGATCGGTAGAAGTGGTCAGGAACTTTATGGAGGCGCATCCGGCGTCGCGCATCGAACTCATCCTGCATCCCGGGAACCGCGGTAAAGGCGCCGCCATACAAACTGCCATCCGCGCCGCGTCCGGCTATTTTTCCATCATTCAGGATGCCGATCTGGAATACGATCCACGCGACTATCGCAGGCTTCTCGCGCCCCTCATCGAAGGCCACGCCGACGTCGTCTATGGCTCCCGCTTTCTGATTTCAGGCGAACGGCGCGTGCTGTATTTCTGGCACTACATGGCCAACCTTTTACTTACGACTCTGGCTAACATGGCTGCCAATCTGAATCTGACCGACATGGAGACGTGTTACAAGGCGTTCCGTACTTCCTTCGCCAGGAGCGTGCCTCTTCACAACAACCGTTTTGGTATTGAGCCCGAAATTACCATCAAGTTCGCCCGCCGCCGCGCCCGTTTTTATGAGGCACCGATTAGTTACCACGGCCGCACTTACGAGCAGGGTAAAAAGGTGGGACTCAGAGATGCTTTCGAGGCCGTGTGGGTCATTTTGAAAGCGCGTTTCACCCCGGACATCTACACCGACCCCGGATTTGCCGTGCTCGACGCCATGGCCTTCATTCCCCGCTTCAACCGCTGGCTGGCCGACACCATACTGCCGTGGCTGGGCGATCCGGCCGCTGTCATCCTCGAAGTGGGCGCCGGCATGGGCAGCCTCACGCGCTATCTTTGCCCGCGCCGTAAACACTACATCGCCACCGACCTGCGCGAAGAGTATCTGGAGCAATTAAAGAACGAATTTCAGCACCGGAAGACGATCGAGGTAATGCGGCTTGACGCCTCCAGCCCCGGCGACTGGCTTCCCGACGGCCGCCAGGTGGATACCGTGGTCTGCCTGAACGTGCTCGAACATATTGAAAACGACATGGCCGCTCTTGAATCCATGCGCAGGGTGCTCGTCCCCGGCGGGCGCGCCATTATCCTCGTCCCCAATGACCCTTCTGCTTACGGCTCGCTCGACAAGGTCATCGGCCACTACCGCCGCTACACACGCCCACAGCTTGAAGCGCTGCTCACCGGTGCCGGATACGACATCGAGCACACCATCGAATTCAACCGCGTTTCCATGCCCGCCTGGCGTTTCACGGGCCAGGTGCTAAAGGCAACTCACCTCTCGCGCACCTCACTCCGTATTTTCAATCAACTGGTATGGCTCTGGCGCAGGATCGACGCGGCCCTGCCCTGGCAGGCCGCTTCCATCATCGTCATCGCACGCCGCAGGGCCTGATTTGTAGTCCTGACTTTTAATATGCGAAAGGGTATGAGCCGATGAGCTGGAAAACGACCGCAGCCGGGATTGGCAGGGATTTGCTCGCTTCGATGCTTGTTGTCTTCGCGCTGACGGGTGCCCTCTGGGCCGGGCCAACCGGGAAAGAGGCCGAATCCGCCGCTCAGGCATGGCTTTCCCTGGTCGACCGCCAACAGTACGCACAGAGCTGGACCGAAGCGGGCTCAGTCTTTCGCACCCGGGTACCGCAGGATACGTGGATTACTATGGTCGGGCAGGTTCGCCTGCCCCTGGGAACCGCGGTGTCACGGTCGCTCCTGAAGGTGACACTCACGAAAACTCTCCCCGGCGTGCCC
>ODAK010004357.1_pt1 | contig 14507 bp, 16 predicted proteins | sample 1539591 | NCBI WGS metagenome assembly ODAK01 (sample SAMEA3539303, study PRJEB22396) | soil metagenome | biome: tundra; feature: field; material: soil | place: USA | collected 2010-05 | depth 0.15 m | reverse complement strand
GGATACGCCGAGCACGACAGCGCGCACACTGTGCGCCCGCTCGCGTCGGCGGGGCGGACCGAGTATCTGAAGCACATACGCGTCAGCTGGGGCACGGATCAGCTTGGGTCTGGCCCGATAGGCACGGCGATCCGAACCCGTTCAGTTCAGGTCCTGAAGGACATGCACCGCTCGTCCGGGTTTGTTCCGTGGCGAGCTGCAGCCGATCAGTATGGCTTTCGCACCGGGTGCGCCCTCCCACTCATTGTGAGTGACGAGGCGATCGGAGCCATCATGATCTACGACGGTGAGTTCGGGGCCTTTGATCCCGCCTCAGTCGCGGCCCTGAGCGAGTTGGCTGCTGACCTGGCGTACGGGATTGGGCGGCTCCGGGACGCCGAGCGTCTAGCCCGGAGCGAAGCGCTGCTCCGCGAGGCCCAGGCCATCACCCATGTGGGTCACTGGCAGTGGGATCTCACCAGCGGCCGCATCGACTGGCTGGCCGATGAGATGTTCGCCATCCATGGAATCGTGCCCGACCAGTGGCGGGGCACACGAGAGGCTCTCCTGGACCTGGTTCATCCGGACGACCGAGCTTCGGTGATGGAGGGCTTTGATCGGATGCTCTCGGGCGACGCTATCGACCTTGAGCACCGCATCGTGCGCCCGAACGGAGACATCCGATACGTGTGCGAGCGGGTACCAGCTTCCCGCGGCGCCAATGCCGGTCACATCCTGGGTGTCTGCCAAGATGTGACCGAGGCGAAGGTCGCCGCGATCGCACTCCAGCGCGCCAACGAGGAGCTCCGCCTTAAGACCGACCAGGCTCGCTCATCGCTTGAGAAGTTGCGGGTTTCCGACCAGCAGCGTCGGCACCTTCTCGGCGCGATTGTCAGCGCTCAAGAAGCGGAGCGGCGTCGCGTGGCCAATGACGTTCACGACGACTCCATCCAGATGCTTGCCGCCGCGGTCCTACGCTTGGGCTCGATACGTAACCAGATCACGGACCCCGCACTCAGTGCACGGCTCGGCGAGTTCTCATCGTCACTTAGCCGCTCCATCGAAAGCTTGCGACGTCTGGTATTCGAGCTTCGGCCACCGTCCCTCGACCGCGACGGTCTTGACGTTGCGTTCCGAGAGTCCGTTCTGGACTGGGCAGCTGAAGAGAGCGTCAGCGTCACCGTGATGTGCAAGCTCGCCGCACGACCCAGCACCGAGGAGCGCGTTGTTCTCTTTCGAATCGGACAGGAGGCGCTGAACAACGTGCGCAAGCACGCGCGTGCTCGTTCAGTCTCAGTATCTCTGGAGGAGGTCGGTGGGGGCATCCTGCTGCGCGTTGCTGACGACGGCGTGGGCTTTACCTGCGGTCCTCGGGCGGCCAACAGTGCCCGCCACTTCGGAGTCGCCAACATGACAGAGCGCGCCGAGCAGGCCGGCGGCTGGCTCCGGATCGACCACCCGCCTAGCGGCACGGTGGTTGAGGCCTGGATACCGATCAATAGGGAGCCAGAGCTCGCACCCTAGGGCGGCGATCGGCGATCGCCTGGTTGGAGACCCTCTCGGCGGCCATCAGGATGCCGCGGGCACCAAGCACCTGGTGAAGGGGGACCACCCGGCTCCACCACGAGCGCGCGCATGGATCGCGCTGGCCCTTGGTTACGGGGAGCGACGAGGCAGACACCGACATCCCAACATCATCTCTCACTCCGCCAATTATCAAGCCGGCTACGCATGTTACAGAACATCAGAATCCAGCCGCCCCGCACTGACCGGAGCGGGCGCCGGTCACGGTGTTGCGGGTACCCCCGTCGGTCGGCGCCGGTGTGTTGCCGCTGCAAGCGAGCGTCCCGGTGATGTGGTTGCCCTCGATGACCGTGGGGCCTCCGACGTTGCCGGTCACTGAGACCGCCCCGGTCACGGTGCTGCCCCCCAGGACCACCGGCCCGGTGTTGCCGCTCAGCGACACAGCGCCGGTCTGGGTGTTCCCGGCGCAGGCGGCACCGTCATATGCCGGCACGGGCCAGGTCGGCCTGCAGCTTGCGGGCCTCGTGCACGGGGGTGGCTTCGGGTAGGGTGACGAGCAGAATCCGGGTGCGGTCGGGATCAGCGAGCGTGTCGAGCAGCGTCGATGCGGCTTCCGGCAGGGCTCCCGTCTGCGGCGTGACCTGGCGCGCGAAGCTGCGTGAGGAGTCCAGGAGCAGCAGCGTGTGACCGGTGGGCGCGGTGTCGATGCCCACGTAGCACCCGGAGGTCGCGGCCACGGCGCGGGCAAACGCGTAGAAGACGGCGACCTCTTCCATGCAGGGCGATCGCAAGTCCTCGTCGAGCAGCGCGTACGCATGCGCGTCGAGCTCCCGGCCGGCGTCGACGAGAACGCCCGCCGTGTAGGCAGCGGTCTCGGCGGGGGTGACGGTCAGGTTGCTGGGCGGATTCGGCAGCACCCCGGCCACATGGGCGGCGGGGTCGGTGGTAGTCAAGATGGCGCGATGGCCGCGGATAGCCAACGAGACCGCGACCGCGGCGGCGACCGTGATCTTGCAGAGGCCGCCCTTGCCCATCGCCATCACAACTCCGCGAGCCCCGGCTGCGATCTGCTCGACCAGCGAGGGTAAGGGGAAGGCGGCATCTCGGCCGCGAACCGCCATCCCGTTTGGTCGATGGCACCGGTCCTCAGGGCTCTCGGAGCCAAGTGAATCACTATGCACGCTGGGTTTGGCCCGTTCAGCTTGGGTTCATCTTAGAGCCCCACTCTTCAGTGCACGAATCAGGCTGATGGGCCGCAACGCTCACCAGCGGAAGTGATACGCGCCTTGCACCCGCTTGCAGGGCCAAGCCACGTCCACACAGGGCTGAGATGGAGATTGTCCGCAACCTCTGGCAGCGCAAGCTGCGCTCCGTCCTGACCATAAGCGGCATCGTGATGGGCATCTTCGCCCTCACCACCATGGGATCCATGGCACAGCACTTCAACGTTCTTCTTCAAGGCGGGATCACTTACTACGGCAACAGTGTGCAGGTGGCCGATGAGAACGGAGGCACGTTCACGAGCGGCTACATGTCGCTGTCCACTCTAGACGAGATTCGGGGCGTCGACGGAGTGGCCGCCGCGTTCCCCACGGTCGGGGTCGTGGCCAAGCCCGGATCGTCCGACGTGGTGACGTTTGGCATCCCTGACTACATCACGAACTACGCTCCGGGATCCGGTCATTACTCGGCCTTCAAGATGTCGCTCGCTCGGGGTACGTGGGTGACCGACGCGTCCCGCAACCAGGTCGACCTGGGGTCGGCCTTCGCGGCAGAGTTCAAGAAGCAGGTGGGCGACACCATCGAACTGCCGGTGCGCCCGGGCGATGCCAAGTCGGACTTCGTCAGTCACCGGTTCACCGTGGTCGGGCTGATCAACCGTACGTTGACCGCGCCCGACAACGGCGCGTTCGTCAGCACTCACGATGCCCAGACCCTCCAGGGAGAGAGCATGCCGGCAGCACTCCGGAGCCAGGTCGATCCCTACCAGCTCGTCTCCGGGGTGGTGGCGTACGGGAGGCCCGGGGTGAACCTGGACGCCCTGGCCGACCGGATCACCCGCGAGGTACCGACGGCCAAAGCTGCCAAGCCCAGCACGCTGGTCCAGAGCTTCAAGGCGGGGGGAGCGGTGTTCACATTCATCACCACAGCGGCGGCGGTTCTGGCGCTGATCATCGGTGGCCTCTCCGTCGTCAACACCATGATCATGTCAGTGACCGAGCGGGTCCGCGAGATCGGGCTCAAGAAGGCGATCGGCGCCAAGACCCACCACATCCTCACCGAGTTCCTCGCCGAGGCCAGCCTGATGGGGCTGATCGGCGGGGCGCTCGGGTTCCTCCTCGGAGCGGCGCTGACCGTGGCCCTCGATGCCGGAGACCCGAGCGGCGGCCTGTTCCTGGTGACTCCCCGCCTGGCGGTTCTCTCCCTTGGCTTCGCCATCGCCCTGGGGGCAGGCGCCGGTCTCATGCCCGCGATCCGTGCCGCCCGGATGGACCCCGTGACCGCGCTGCGGTCCCAGTAGGAGGACGGACTATGCCCGCGATGCGGGTGGAGGGTCTGACCAAGCACTACGGCGAGCCTCCCCACCAGGTGAGGGCGCTGGCCGGCGTCGACCTCCAAATCGACCAGGGAGAGTTTGTCGCCATCGTGGGTCGTTCCGGAAGTGGGAAGACCACCATGCTGGACTGTGTCGGGCTGCTGATGCGGCCGACGGCCGGACGCGTGCTCCTCGACGGGGTCGACACCGGAACTCTGAACGAGCGCGAGCGTGCCGAGCTCCGGAGTCACCGTATCGGCTTCATATTCCAGGAGTTCAACCTCCTCCCCACCATGACCGCGATGGATAACATCCTGCTGCCGCTGCGCTACTCGGGCGGCGATCGCAAGGCCGCGCGGGCCCGTGCCGAGGCCCTCCTCAACGAGGTCGGCCTCGCTGATCGGTCCCACCATCACCCGACGGAGCTCTCCGGTGGCGAGCAGCAGCGGATTGCCATCGCTCGCTCGCTTATCAATCAGCCGACCCTCGTGCTCGGCGACGAGCCCATGGGCGAGGTCGACACGGAGACCGCGAGCATGCTTCTTGGCCTGATGCGACGCATCAACGGCGAGAGCCAAGTCTCCTTCCTGATCGTGACCCACGACCTCGAGCTGGCGTCACGCACAGATCGGATCATCCGCCTGCGTGACGGGCACCTTATCGACGACGAGAGGCTGGCGCCCGAAGCCGTCACGTGGGTGACCCAGGCCGGGGTCCGTCGGTGACAAGGCTCGGTCATGCCTGTCGCTGCGCGCGTGGAGCGCCCACAGACTGCTGCGATCCACGTTCGCCTGATCGCCCTGGCAAGCTTCCTCGAGGTCAAGACCCTTCAGTCGCGGCATCCGGCGAAGGGTCATCGACAGCGGTTTCAAGGTCGGTCCAGGGACCCTGCGGTGGCGGGTGGTGATTGATCGGGCCCTCGGGGGGGCTGCGGGTTCGCGACGCAGCCGGTGGCTTCTCGAGGCGCTGATCGCTGGTGCCGCGGCCGGCGGCGTCCTCGCCGCCGCCGGGCAGCCGGGTGCCGCTCACTGGGTGTGGGGCGGCACCACCATCGCCGGGTCTCTCCCGGTGACCGCCGACCTCGCCCGCAGCGTACTGCGTCGACGCCCGGGGGTCGACCTGCTCGCGCTCATTGCGATGCTCGGATGCCTCGGCCTCGGCGAGCTGCTAGCGGGAGCGGTGATCGCCGTCATGCTGGCCAGCGGTCGCGCCCTCGAGGCGTATGCAGAATCGCGAGCTCAGCGCGAACTGACCGCGTTGCTGCAGCGGAATCCCCAGGTGGCACACCGGGTCACGCCAACCGGCACTGTCGACGTGGCCGTCACCGAACTGCTGGCTGGCGAGAGGCTCCTCATCAAGCCGAGCGAGGTTGTCCCGGTGGATGGACGCGTGACCGGCGACTCGGCGCTCGTCGACGAGTCCGCCCTCACCGGGGAGGCCCGGCCGGTGCTGCGCGAGGCGGGTGACCAGGTGAGGAGCGGGGTTGTCAACGCGGGTGGCCCATTTCGTCTTCTAAGCAGCGTCACGGCCGAGCAGAGCACTTACGCGGGGATCCTGCGACTGGTGCGCAGCGCGGCGGGCTCGAGGGCCCCTTTCGTCCGCCTCGCCGATCGCTACGCCCTGGCCTTCGTGCCCTTTGCGCTCCTCATCGCGGCGATCGCCTGGGGCATGTCTGGCAACCCGGTGCGAGCGCTCGCCGTGATTGTCGTCGCCACTCCCTGTCCCCTCATCCTCGCCGCCCCGGTGGCGATCGTCGCCGGGATGTCGCGCGCCGCACGTCATGGTGTCGTGATCAAGGACGGTGGCGCCCTCGAAGCCCTCGCCCGCGCCCGCGTGCTGATATTCGACAAGACCGGGACCCTGACCGCGGGTCACGCCACCGTGGCCGGCATCAAGGTCGAGCCTGGCTGGAGCCCTGACCAGCTGCTCGGACTCGCCGCGTCGCTCGACCAGGCGTCGACCCACCCTCTCGCGGCAGCCCTGGTTCGCGCAGCTCGTCGCCGAGGGCTAGACCTTACCCCGCCGTCAGGGACGGACGAGGTGCCCGGGAGCGGCATCTCCGGTCAGGTGAATGGACGCAAGGTCCGCCTGGGCCGGCTCCAGTGGGTGGCGGGCCCGGGGCCGCCACCGGAGTGGAGCCTTCGACTGCGGCGCCGCGCTTCCAGCGAAGGACGGTCGGCGGTCTTCGTGGGGGTGGACAACGGAATCGCGGGCGCCATCGTCTTGGACGACCCGATTCGTGCCGACTCGGCACGGACCATCCGCTCCCTGCGTGCCGCGGGAATCCAGCGCGTGGTCATGGCCTCGGGGGATCAGCGCGTTGTCGCCGATACCGTCGGTGCTGCCCTGGGCGTCGACGAGGTCATCGCTGAATGCACGCCGGCACGCAAAGTCGATGCCGTGCTCGCCGAGAGGGTTCGGGGCATGGTGATCATGGTCGGCGACGGGATCAACGACGCCCCGGCCCTGGCCGCGGCCGACGTCGGGGTGGCCATGGGCGCCCGCGGCTCCACGGCAACCTCGGAGACGGCCGACGTGGTTCTGGTCGTCGACCGCCTCGAGCGTCTCGTCTACGCGCTTCACGCCTCGCAGCGCAGCCGGCGCGTCGCCCTCGAGAGCGTCCTCGCGGGGATGGGGCTGTCAATTCTGGCCATGGCGGCCGCCGCCGCAGGCCTGCTCCCACCGTTGGCCGGAGCCATTCTTCAGGAGGCGATCGACGTGGCCGTTATTCTGAACGCCCTTCGCGCCCATGCGGGCGGCCGCGGCCAGTCCGCGGTCTCCCCCGCCGCGCTGGCGCTGAGCCGAGAGCTGCAGCGGGATCACGACGCCCTGCTCTCGGGGGTCGACGAGCTGCGCAGTCTTGCCGACCGGCTTGATCACCTGCCGCCGCCAGACGCCATGACCCAGCTGTACGCCGTCCACGCCTTCCTCGCCTCGGAGATACTCCCCCACGAAACGCGGGAGGAGCGGTCCTTCTATCCCCTGGTGGCGGCACGAATCGGCGGCGATGACCCGGTGGCCACCATGGTGCGCGAACACGTGGAGATCGGACGTCTCACCCGGCTCCTGGGCCATGCCATCGACGATGTCGGGGAGGCCGGCCCCGGCGGACACGATCTCCCTGAGCTTCGCCGGCTGCTCTACGGGCTGCACACGGTACTGCGTCTCCATTTCGCCCAGGAAGACGAGGCCTACCTCTCTCTGATGGACCAGGAAGAGGCCGATCGCCACGAAACGAACCACGCAGGGCGGACATCGCTATCGAAGATTGGCCCGCCCGCCCTACCAATCCGCTAGCTGGAGGATCAAGCCATGGAGGCGGACGACGTCCTCAACCGCGTTGGCGAAGTCGCCACGGTTCGCCAGGTGTTCGGCGAGCCATACGAGATGGAGGGCGTCCGGGTGGTTCGGGTCGCACGGCTACGGGGTGGCGAGTGTCGCGGCACAGGCACGTCGAATGATTCTGAGAGAGGCGGCCGTTGCGGGGATGGCGCTCTTGGCGTCGATGCCCGGCTTCTCGGTGCCGACGTGATCCGGGACGGCAGGGTGAGATGGCAGCCCGCCCTGAGCGCAGACCGCATCGTACTCCAGGGTCAGCCCGTAGCGGTGGTCGCCGCCCTGCTCGTGACGCATCGTGTTCGGCGTCACCGACAAGCGCTCCCCAACACCATTGCCCCGGTGACCGCCGAACCGAGAAGGTCACAGATCGTGAGGCGGGCACACATCCGTCGAGGACGCACCGTATCCCCGGCGTTCGGTGAGCAGCACGGCACTACCTGCGGACCGCCGAATCGCCCCTCGCGCGCGCGGGAATCAGGCTGCGCAGATGACCCAGCTCATTCACCAGTACGGATACCTGGCTGTCCTGATGCTGGTGGGACTGGAATCGCTGGGCACTCCCCTGCCCGGGGAGACCGCCCTGATCGGCGCGGCCCTTTATGCCGGGTCGACCCACAACCTCGGCATCGCCGGGGTCATCCTTGCCGCCGTTGCCGGCGCTTTCCTCGGCGATAACGCCGGCTATCTCATCGGCCATTGGGGGGGGTATCGGCTCCTGGTCCGCTACGGCCGCTACGTCCGGCTTGACCAGGCGAAGGTGAAGGTGGCCCGGTACCTCTTCCTGCGCCGCGGCGGGCTCGTGGTCTTCTTTGGCCGTTTCATCTCCATCCTCCGCGCGTACGCCGCCTTCCTGGCCGGCGCCAGCCGGATGCCCTGGCCCCGGTTCCTCATCTACAACGCCGCCGGCGGTATCGTCTGGGCGTCCTCCTACGGCATTGCAGCGTATCTCCTCGGCAAGGGGATGGATCAGCTCAGCCGACCGCTGGCCATCATCTTCGGCGTCGCCGGCGTCACCGTCACGGTGGTCGCGGCGCTCGTCATCCACCGCAACGAGCGCCGCCTCGAGGCGCTGGCGGAGCGCGCCTTGCCCGGTCCGCTGGAAGGCTATCCTGGCGGTCGTCCGCTGTAGGAGAGCGCGAAGGGTCATGATCTTCCCGGGTCGAACCGTGCAGCCGACCGGGTGTCCGCGGCACCCGCCCAGACGGTGGAAACGCTTCTCACAGAGCTCGCCCGTCACCCTGGAGACTTCAGCGGTGATGCCTCACTCTTCCAGGAGGTCCCCTCGCCCGTCGCTGGCTCGATCGCTCCGCATCTCCCGGGTTCCCAACGGCAAGGTGGCGCGAGCGATGAGGGCGCTCGGCGTAATGGGCAGCTGTGCCGGCGAGCAACCGCTCAGCCGCGCCGCCGGAAGGTAACAGCCTCCCCCAGCGCGAGGTCAGCCTCCTGGGTAGGTCCCCAGGGTTACCGTCACCGCGGCGGTCGAGCCATCCGGGCGGCTTATCCCCACGCTGACGCTTTGCCCAGGCTGAAGACCAGCGAGGACGGAGGTGAGCTCACCCGGGGTCCTCACCTGCGCGCCACCGAGAGAGGTGATGACGTCCCCCGCGGTCAGCCCGGCGTTCGCCGCCGGCCCGCCGGAGACCACCCCCGTGATCACCGCCCCCTGCCCGGAGCTGGCGCCCACTTGGACACCGAGGTAGGCGCGGTGCGAGTTGACGACGTGGCCGCTCTGGACGATCTGGGTGGCGAGATCCTTCACGGTGTTGCTGGGGATGGCGAAGCCGATGCCGGGCGCGGTGCCGCCGAGCTGGGGATCGCTAGCCGCCAGCGTCGGGATACCGACCACGTCTCCGGTCAGATCGACCAGGGCCCCGCCGCTGTTGCCCGGATTGATGGCGGCGCTGGTCTGGATGACGGACGGCAGCATGGAACCGTTGCTCTCGGACACACCCGTGCGAAAGGCGCTGATGATGCCCTCGGTCACGCTCGAGCGCAACCCCAGAGGATTCCCGATGGCCAGCACCACATCGCCGACCTGGAGTTTCGCCGAGTCTGCGAACACCGCTGGCGACAGGCCTTCACCGTTACCCTGGACTCGGATGACGGCCAGATCATTCGGCGTGTACGCATCGAGAAGCGTGGCCGAGTCGGTCTTCCCATCAGCGAACGTGACTGTGAAGGTCGTCGCATCTGCGACGACGTGGGCGTTGGTGACGATGTCGCCCTGGCGGTCGAAGACGATCCCAGAGCCGAGCCCCTGCGAGTCCTGGATCTGGACCACCGAGGGGCTGATGCGCTGAACCACGGCCACGAAGTCGTTCTGCAGCGCCTCAGCAGGGTCGCCCACGCTGGAGGGGATCGGTGCCGAGGCGCCACCCGGAGTCAGTGTGGCGCTGCTGCCACTGCCGGCGCAGGCAGCCGTGGCTACGGCGAGAACGATCGGGAGAAGGGACACAAGGATCGGCTGGTGCCTTGCGTATGCCGTGCTGACTCGGGTCATGCTGTGGTCGCCTTGAAGGAGCCGATCAGGAACTCCTGTGGTCTGATGCGGTCGGGGCAGCTAGGGACCGCTGGCGATGGCCGCTCGCTGCCGGGTTCGCCATCCCACCAGGGTAAGGACGCCGCCTGAAACCAAGCTGAACTCCTTTCATGGTTCTCCGCGTCCCCGCGCGGGCCCGCTCAGCATTCAGGTTGGTTTCATCTGGGGGCGGCAGGATGGAGGCTGGGCCTGAGAGCGCAGAGCGCAGCTGAACGAAGCAGGACTCTCGAGGGGGCGCGATGGCACGGTACTCGATCGAGGCCGAGCAAGCCGAATCCAGATCTCGGAGCCGGCTCCGGCCCATGGCTCAGAGTGGCATGGACGGCTGGCGTGAGGCATCAGTGCTCATCGTCGAGGACAGCCCTGAGCTTCGCTCGTTGTTGACTCTGCTCGTTGCCGGCGCCGGCGTTCGGGTGCGCGCAGCGCGGGACGGGGCCGAGGGGCTGCAGCTCTTCCGGCAGTTCATGCCGAACGTGGTGGTCACCGACGTCACCATGCCTCGCCTCGATGGACTCACGCTCTGCCGGAGCATACGAGGGGAGGAAGGAGGCGCCCCGACGCCGATCATCCTCTTCACCGGCCGTGACCGCGACGCCGATGTCGAGGCCGCCCTTGCCCTCGGCAGCGTCATATACGTGCGGAAGCGGGACGGGGTCAACGCGGTGATCGAGGCAGTGACGCGCCTTCTGCCACGGGCGAGCCCAGCCATCGACGCCGCCGACGTCCTTTCTGGATGCACACCATGGACCTCTTTCACCGGTCTGGCCGGCCCAGCCCGGAGGCCGCCATGAGCACGGCCCGACCCATTTTCACCACACGGCTGCTGCAGCGACGCTGGGCTCATTTGCTGGAAGAGTGGGCGCCCGAGCGTTGCACCCTCGCTACCGCCGCGAGCATCCTTGGGGTCGACCCCACCCGCCTGGGGCGAGTCATATCCTCGGGCCTCGGGGGTCACGACCTGACGCCGACCGCGGTGCTATCGCGTCGAGAACTCGTTGAGGCCCTCCGGCGCTCGGCGTGGCCGCCGCGTCGCTGATGGCGCCATACCATCCAACTTACCGGCCTCCTCGCGCCGGACACGCGGCCGGAGGAGCACCTGAGGCCACGACACCGCCTTTTGACGGCTCCATTCAATGCTCCAGGCTTCGAGGCAGATCGACGACGAATCGGGCACCGTTGCCAGCGTGCTCATCGAGCTGAATCGTGCCGCCGTGGACCTTGGCAATGGCGGCAGCCAGGGAGAGCCCGAGCCCGGCACCGCCGGTGTCACGTCCCCGGGCGGGGTCTGACCTAGTGAAGCGTTGGAAGATAGTCGCTCGCAACTTCGGGTCGACGCCCGGGCCGGTGTCGGCGACGATGAGCCGCCACCGCGAGTCGTGGAGCTCCCCGGCTACCGTGATCGTCCCGCCCCTGGGGGTGTGGCGGATCGCGTTGTCGACGAGGTTGTTCAGGAGCCGACGCATGAGATCCGGATCGACAGTGACCGTGCCCTCTCGCGGCAGGTCAACGGCGATCCGGATGCCAGAGCGTGCCGCCAGAGGCCGCCACCGCTCGGCGGTCTCCTCGAGGAAGTCGAAGGCGTCCACGCCCTCCCACGCCGGCGCCAGGGCTCCGGCATCAGCACGGGCCAGGAGCAGCAGCTGGTCGACCACCCGGCTCAGACGCTCCGTCTCGGTGAGCACGGTCTCGAGCGTCGCTCGATAGGCGGCGGGGTCGCGGGGACGGCGGAGACCGACCTCGACCTCGGAGCGCAGTGCGGTCAGCGGACCCCGGAGCTCGTGGGCCGCATCGGCGGTGAAGCGTTGCAGCGTCGTGAAGGAGGTTTCGAGTCGATCCAGCATCTGGTTGAAGGTGGCGGCGAGGGTGCCGAGCTCGTCCGGAGGGAGGTCCAGGCGGAGCCGCCGATCCAGGCTGTGCTCGCTGAGGTCGCGAGCCGTGACCGTGATGATCCTCACCGGTCGAAGCACCCGACCCGCCAGCCAGTACCCTGAGACGGCCGAGCCGGCTACCAGCACCAGCACGGTGATCCCAAGCAGGGTGGCGGTGAGCCGGAGCATCTGCTCGTATTCGTCGAGCGGGCGGTTCAAGACGAGCGCGTCAACCTGACCCGCACCGACATCGATGTGCTGGATCAGCATCCGTTGGCCGGCGCCTGCGATCGTCTCGCTCTCGAGGACCGGAGCGCCACCCCCCGACGCGTCCGCTCTGACGAGGGGAAGGAGTGCCGCCGGGTCGGGTGGCTGCCCGGCCTGGTCAACCACCCGACCGTCGGCCGCGATCACCAGCGCCCCAATCGGCGAGCCGTCGGGCGTCTCGCTGGGCAGTACGGAGCTTCCGTGAAAGAGCACCGCTTCCCCGCTGGCATGGAGACCGGATGCCAGAATCTGCGCCTGGCCGCGCAAGGTGCTGTCGATCGTCCCGAGTGACACGTCACCGAAGACGAACCAGAAGGCCGTGCCGCCGGCGCAGAGCACCAGCGCCACGATGCCCGTGTAGACGAGCGTCAGTCGGACGCGGGTGCGGCGAAGGAAGACGCGCACAGCCGAGCTGGTTCGAGACGGTAGCCTGCGCCACGGAGGGTGACGATGGGATCACACAGGCCCACCGCGGCGAGTTTGCGCCGGATGCGGGCGATGTAGACCTCGACGAGGTTGGAGTCGCTGTCGAAGTCATAACTCCAGACGTGCTCCTCGATCTGAGCGCGGCTGAGCAGCTGACCCGGGTGGTGGAGGAAGTACTCGAGGATGGAAAGCTCCTTGCCAGTCAGAGCGACCGGCGTGTCTCTGACGGTCGCCTGCTTTGCGGACAAGTCAAGCGCCAGATCTCCGGCCACAAGGACGTTGGCTCGGCCATCGAGGTGCCGGCGTGCCAGCGCCCGGACTCGGGCGAGGAGCTCCCGGAAGACGAACGGTTTGACGAGGTAGTCGTCCGCGCCCGCTTCCAGCCCCTGGACGCGATCGTCGATCGCGTCGCGGGCGGTCAGCATGAGCACCGGAGCGCGCACGCGGCGCATGCGCAAGCGCGAGCAGACCGCGAAGCCGTCCAGGCTGCCGGGCAGCATCACGTCGAGAACAATCACGTCGAACGGGGTGGTCATCGCAGCGGCGACAGCTTCCTCACCGTCCGCGACCAGATCGACGCTGAACCCCTCCTCCCGGAGTCCCTGGCGGATGGACACGGCGGTCTGCCGGTCGTCCTCGACAACGAGAATCCGCATCGCCTCGGCCTACTTACCCGCTACCCGTCGGCGCGTTAGCCGCCAGCCAGCCGCCCGACCGCCCAACGAGTGCAACGATGCGCCGCTGGGCGACGCCACGCCAGGGGAGGACGCCAACCGGACACACGCCGATTGTCCCGGGGCAGCCGGGACCTTTGGCCCGCGCCTTTCGGGCCCGCGGCACGGCCTCTTGTCTCCGGGCGCCGGGGGTGATCACATTCCGCAGGAGCCGCCGACTGGTCAGCGTCGCGGAGGGGGCCAAGAGTTGCGACTCCTCGCGGTGCCCTGGAACGACCCGTCGATTCAGAGACCGCGGCAGTGCCGACGAACGACTCAGACGGCGGGCCCGGGGCCGGACGACCAGCCCCGGCGAAGGAGGCGGGCATGAACACTCGACAGACGATACTGGCGGTGACAGCAAAACGGTTGCGGTGAGAGCGAGCAGCAGGCCGGCCGCCACGGTGACCAGACCGCCGAGCCATCTCTTGGCGACCGTCGCCTTTCTCATCCCCCACACCCTCCCGAGGCGTCCTTGCTCGGCCGCTCCGTTCAAGCCTTGGCATCTGGCCGTCGGCCTCGAGAGACGGCGCTCCTACTCTGGCCGCCCTCTCAGCTGGCGTCGGTCCAAGGTAGAGCGCCCAGATGAAACCAAGCTGAACGTGGCCCGCTGAGCCGGAGCCTGACCGAGTCAATTCTTCCGGGGAGTGTCGGCGCCCCGTGGGTGGGTTCACAGCCAGCCGGTCCAACTCGAGGTCACCTCTTGGACGGGGGAGGCATAGGCAAGCGATGGTGCCCGGTCATGGCGAGTGGCGGGCGGCCGATTCTGGCGACCGCGCATGTCCCGAGGGGGACCCCGCTGGTATCATCGAGGACAGCCGGGCAGCTGTCAGGCACCGTGATCCTCACGCCGTTCCACGTGGGCATTTGTTACGCGGCGCTGCCGGATGTTCATCATGTGTCCGGAGTGCGCTCCGGCTGCGGGATCGGCGGGTGGGGGCGCGGGTCGCTATGCTCACGCCCGTGCACTTCTGGTTGGGTGCCGACGCCGGGACAACTATCCGGTCAGGCCCGTCACCCTTGCCGGTTGCTCGCGGCGGACTCGCAGGCCCGTCCTCAGGTTCGCCACCGATCGAGCGGGCCCGACTGGGTCGTGAACGCGCGACAGGGGTGAAATTGACATGGTGGGGTGCCCCGTACTGATCTCGCCTTTCCAGCCGCGAAGGGCGCACAAGTGTTCGGAGCCTGGCCGAATGGTTTAGGCGCCTCAGGGGTGAAAGTGACAGGCTGGCGTGGCCCAGTGTTGGGAATGACACGTGCAGGACGGGCGTTCCCACCTCTCCTCTGGGGCGGGCCAACGTCCCCGGGATCACGAC
>ODAK010004356.1_pt1 | contig 14507 bp, 11 predicted proteins | sample 1539591 | NCBI WGS metagenome assembly ODAK01 (sample SAMEA3539303, study PRJEB22396) | soil metagenome | biome: tundra; feature: field; material: soil | place: USA | collected 2010-05 | depth 0.15 m | reverse complement strand
CCCCCGCCTCCGTCAGCCGTGCACGTAGTCGCCGGGGGCGTCGCTGAGCGGCGGGTATTTTGTGCTGCCCAGGCTGGGCGGGGTGATGAGTTCCCCGGCGCGGGTGCCGGACCAGGTGGTCCAGTCCTGCCACCAGGAGCCCTGGTGCTTGCTGTTCGCGGCGCGCCAGGCTTCGGGGCCGGGCCCGGCGTAGCCGGCGGCTTCGTACCAGGCCCTGGGGCCGGGGGGGTTGACGATCCCGGCGATGTGGCCGCCGCTGGACAGCACGTAGCGGACGTCGCCGCCGAGCAGGGCGCCGGTCTTGTAGGAGGAGTGCCAGGGCACGATGTGGTCGTTGATCGCGCCGACCACGTAGGTGTCGTTCCGCACCGCGGCCAGGGACAGCTGCTGCCCGGCCAGCTCGAGCTGCCCGGTGGCGAGCTCGTTGCGCATGTACAGCGAGCGCAGGTAGAACGAGTGCATCGCGGCCGGCATCCGGGTGGTGTCCCCGTTCCAGGCCAGGATGTCGAAGGGCGGCGGGTCCTGGCCCATCAGCCAGTTCGAGACGACGTAACTGAAGATCAGGTCGTTGGCCCGGAGCATGTCGAAGGTCCCGGCCATCTGGCTGCCTTCCAGCACCCCGGTCTTTGCCATCTGCCGTTCCAGCTGGGCGACGGTCTTCTCGTCGGTGAACACGCCGAGCACGCCGGGCTCGCTGTAGTCCAGCAGGGTGTTCAGCAGCGTGATGGACCCGATCCGGTCGTCGCCCTTCTCGGTCAGGCAGGCGGCGAGCATGGCGGTCAGCGCGCCGCCCAGGCACAGCCCGATGATGTCGGTGGCGGGGGACCCGGTGATCTCGCCGATGACATCCAGCGCGTCCCGCGGGCCGTGGATGAGGTAGTCATCCAGGGTGACCCCGCTCATCGACGTGTCCGGGTTGCGGTAGGAGATCGCGAACACGGTCCGCTGGTGCTGGATGGCCCATTCCAGGAAGCTCCGGCCCGGTGCCAGGTCCATGACGTAGTACTTGTTGATCCACGGCGGGCTGGCCAGCACCGGGATCGCGTGCACCTGCGGGGTCTGCGGGGCGTACTGGATCAGCTCCATCAGCTCGTTCCTGAACACCACCTTCCCCGGGGTCGCAGCCAGGTTCTCCCCGACCCGGAACGGCCGGGTGTCCACCTGCCGCGGCCGGCCCTCGTTGTGCAGCAGGTCATCGGCCATGTGGGCGGCCCCGGCGGCCAGGCTGGCGCCGCCGGTCTCCAGCGCTCGTTTGAGCGCGGCCGGGTTCGTCAGCAGGAAGTTCGTCGGCGCGGCCGCATCGAGCAGGAAACCAAGCATCAGCGCCGCCTTGGCGTCATCTACCGGGTCGCCGGCTCCGGCCGCCAGGATGTCGGCGACCAGCTGAGAGGCGGCCAGGTGCGCCTGCCGGACGGCGAAGAACGCCGGGTTATCGGTCCAGGCCCAGCCACCGGGCGGTGGCCACCGGCCCGGCCAGCGCCAGGCTGGTCCAGTACCGCACGCCCGCCGCCGCGGTCGCTCCCGGTTGGGCGGCGGCGCGGCGCAGCACGGCCAGCGTGGCCGCGCCCAGCCCGGCCGCGTCCGCCGAGGCGAACATCCCGGCCTCGGGAGCCAGCACCCCCGCCGCCGACTCCCCGGCCTGCCACGCGTTTTCCTTGGTAGACACGGATTCTCCGTTCATGACACAGCTTGACGTCCTCACATGTCCAGTCCGCCGTTGACGGCCCAGATCTGCCCGGTGATGTAGGAGGACGCGTCGGCGGCCAGGAAGCTGACCACCCGGGCGATCTCCTCGGGTGCGCCGAGACGGCCGACCGGGATCTGGGTCCGGATCCGGTCAAGTACCTTGTCCGGGATGGTGGACATCATGTCGGTGGCGATGTAGCCCGGGGTGACGGCGTTGACGGTCAGCCCAACCCCGTCCCCGGCCGGCCGCCCGGCCCGGTGGAGTTGGAAGATGGTCTCCTTGGCCAGCGACTTGGTCAGGCCGAACAGGCCGGATTTGGACGCGGCGTAGTTGACCTGGCCGATGTTGCCGGTCTCGCCGATGGCCGAGGACATGTTGATGACCCGGCCGGTGCCGCGCTCGATCATGTGCTCGACCGCGGCCTGGGCCATGAAGAAGGCGCCGGACAGGTTGACCGCGATGACCCGCTGCCAGTCCTCGTCGGTCATCTTGGCCACGGTCCTGTCGATGGTGATGCCGGCGTTGTTGACCAGGATGTCGACCCGGCCGTGCTGCTCGATCACCTCGCGCAGCACCCGGCGGCAGTCATCGGCATGACCGATGTTGCCCTCGTGCACGGTGACCCGCTGGCCCGGATGCTCAGTGCTGACGTCGGCCAGGAACTTCTCCGCGGCCTCGTGACCGTGCCAGAAGCCGGCCGCGACGTGCGCGCCCTGGTCGGCCAGCTCACGGCAGATGGCGGCGCCGATGCCGCGGGTACCGCCGGTGACCAGCGCCACCCGGTCCTGGACCAGCCCTGGCCGGGCCCCTCGCAGTTGCGTCATCATGCGTTCCCTGTCTCCGGCGCGCCCGCGGGTACCTGGTCGACCTGCGCGGTGGCCTGCTGCAGCTTGGTCAGCACGGACGCGTCGCGAAGGGTGGTGGCGTCGCCGGGATCCCGGCCCTCGGCGATATCGCGCAGCAGCCTGCGCATGATCTTGCCGGATCTGGTCTTGGGCACGTCATCGGCCCAGATGATCCGCTTGGGCCGGGCCAGCTTGCCGATCCGCTCGGCGACGTGCTGACGCAGCGCCTCCTTCAGGGCCGGCTCAGCGGCCGTGCCGGCCCGCAGCGTGACGTAGGCCACGATCGACTGGCCGGTGAGCTCGTCGCTGGCCGCGATGACCGCGGCTTCGGCGACCACCGGGTGAGCCACCAGCGCCGACTCGATCTCGGCGGTGGACAGCCGGTGGCCGGAGACGTTGATGACGTCGTCGATCCGCCCGGTGATCCAGAAGTAGCCGTCCTCGTCTCGCCTGGCGCCGTCGCCGACGAAGTAGACACCCGGGCCGAACTGGCTGAAGTAGGTCTGGACGAACCGGTCGGGATCCTTGTACAGGGTGCGGAGCATGCTGGGCCAGGGCCGGGTCAGCACCAGCACGCCGCTGCCCTGCTCGATCGGCCCGCCCGCCTCGTCGAACAGCGCGGCGGACACGCCGGGCAGCGGACGGGTCGCCGAACCTGGCTTGGTGGCGGTCAGGCCGGGCAGCGGCGAGATCATGATCGAGCCCGTCTCGGTCTGCCACCAGGTGTCGACGATGGGGCAGCGTTCGGCGCCGATGACCGTGTGGTACCACAGCCAGGCCTTCGGGTTGATCGGTTCGCCGACGGTGCCGAGCAGCCGAAGCGAGGACAGGTCATGCTTGGCGGGGTACTGGGCGCCCCACTTCATGCAGGCGCGGATGGCGGTCGGGGCGGTGTAGAAGATGGACACCCGGTACCGCTCGACGATGTCCCACCAGATGTCCTTGTCCGGGTAATCGGGCGCACCTTCGTATATCACCGAGGTGCAGCCGTTGGCCATCGGGCCGTACACGACGTAGGAGTGGCCGGTGATCCAGCCGACGTCGGCCGTGCACCAGAACACGTCCCGCTCCGGGTCCAGGTCGAACACGGTGGCCGTGGTGGTGGCGACCCCGGTCAGGTAGCCGCCGGTGGTGTGCACGATGCCTTTCGGCTTGGCGGTGGATCCGGAGGAGTACAGCAGGAACAGCGGGTGCTCGGCTTCCATCGGCTCCGCCGGGCAGTGCGGGTCAGCGCCGGCCAGCAGGTCGTGGTACCAGACGTCACGGCCGGCCCGCATCGGGCACGGCGCGTCCGCGGACCGGACCACGACGATGGTCTGCAAGCTGGCCAGGTCGTCCACGGCCTCGTCGACGGCCTGCTTGACCGGCACCGTCTTGCCCTTGCGGCGGCCGCCGTCGGCGGTGATCAGCGCCTTGGCGGCCGACACCTCGAGCCGCTCCCGCACCGCGGTGGGCGAGAAACCGCCGAAGACCACGTTGTGCGGGGCGCCGATCCTGGCGCAGGCCAGCATGGCCACCACGACCTCGGGGATCATCGGGAGGTAGATCCCGACCACGTCTCCCTTGCCGACGCCGCGGGCCTTGAGCCCGTTCGCGAGCCGCTGGACGTCGGCGAGCAGCTCCGCGTAGGTCAGGTCCCGCTGCTCGCCTTCCTCGCCGTGCCAGTGAAAGGCCACCCGGTCGCCCAGCCCGGCCTCGACGTGCCGGTCGAGGCAGTTGTAGGACACGTTGAGGGTGCCGTCGGCGAACCAGCGGTAGAACGGCGCGTCGCTGTCGTCGAGCACCTCGGTGAACGGGGTGTCCCAGTCCAGCCGCTGCCTGGCCTGATCGGCCCACCAGGTGTCCGGATCGACCGCGGCTCGCTCGTAGATGGCGGCGTCCGCGACCTCGGCCTGCGCCGCGAACGCGGCCGACGGCGGGAAGTCCGGTGTGGCGAGCAGGAGTTCAATTCGGTCTTCACCCTGGGGGGCTGGTGTGGACATAACGGGCTCCTCGGCGGCTAGGCGGGTAACGTTAGGTCACATTTCTATAGCGGGAACCTGCTATTGGTCCTGGGCATAAGGGTCTTAAGGCCCATACCGGTAAGGCCTTCGGCCGCTGCCGCCGACGGTGCCCCCGCCTAACGTGGCATTTTGCGAACGACTAACCAGTGCCTTTTCGCAGCCCGAATCTGACTCAGGCAGTGAGACCTATGACGGAGAATACCAGCCAAGCCGCAGGGCCGGCTCCAGCGGCCGAGCCGATTCCGCTCGGACAGGCGGGCTATCTCGTCCGGGTCGCGGCCCGCGCGCCGTCGGTGCACAACACCCAGCCGTGGCGGTTCAAGATCTGCGAGCAGGCGATCGAGCTGTACGCCGACCGCAGCCGCCAGCTCCGGACCGATCCGGTCGGCCGGGAGATGCTCATCAGCTGCGGCGCGGCCCTGTACGGGTTGCGGCTCGCGGTGCGCTCGCTGGGCCACGAGCCGCAGGTCGAGCTGTTCCCCGAACCGGGCCGGCCGCTGCTCCCGCCTGCCGGGCTGCGGTTGCTGGCCCGGGTCCGGCTCGGCCCGGTGTCTCCCCTTAATCCGGCCGAACGGAAGATGCTCGACGCGGTACCGCGCCGGCATACCCACCGTGGGCCGTTCGAGCCCGTTCCGCTGCCCGCGGGGCTGCTGCCGGACCTGCAGGCCGACGCCATCGCCGAGGGTGCGACGCTCGCCGTCGTCGATCTGGAGCCGGCCAGGCCCAAGCTGGCCGCGATCTTCGCGACCGCGGTCCGCGGTCAGGACCTCGACCCGGTGGCCCGGGCCGAGATCGTGCGGTGGACCAGGGAAGAGGGCAGCCAGTCCCGGGACGGTGTGCCGGCTCATGCGTTCCCGGCCCGCCCCGGCCGTAAGCCCGGCTGGGTACCGGAGCGCGATTTTGATCTCGGCCGGGGCCTGGGTCTGCAGCCGGACGGCGGCTCGGCGGCCGCGGTGACCGCGGTGCTTGTCACCGCCGCTGACAGCGAGGAGGACTGGCTGCGGGCCGGCCAGGCCCTGAACCGGCTGCTGCTGCACGCCGCGAGCCAGTGGTCCTTCGCCCGGCTGCAGACCCAGCCGCTGCAAGCGGCGGCGGCCCGGACCCTGATCAGAAGCCGCCTGGCGTTGCCCGGAACGCCGCAGCTGCTGCTGCAGTTCGGGGTGTCAAGGACCGCGCGCTCAGTCGGCCGCCGCCCCGCGGCTGACCTGCTCAAAGACGGTGACTTAGGTCCCGGTCCCTGGGGCCGGCCGGCCCTGTGAGGCCCCGCGTTGCTCCTGGTCAGCTAACTGACACCGCGGAGTGTGCGGGACGTATGCCACTGACGCCGAGCTCAGGGGAAGACCGATGACCGTGCTTGACCTGTCCCGATGGCAATTCGGGATCACCACCGTGTACCACTTCATCTTCATCCCGCTGACGATCGGTCTGTCGCTGGTGGTCGCTTGCCTGCAGACCTGGTGGCTGATCAAGAGGGACCCGGTTTACCTGAGGCTGACCAAGTTCTTCGGCAAGATCTTCCTGATCAACTTCGCGGTGGGCGTGGTCACCGGGATCGTGCAGGAATTCCAGTTCGGCATGAACTGGTCGGCGTACTCCGAGTTCGTCGGCAACGTGTTCGGGGCGCCGCTGGCCATGGAGGCGCTGCTGGCCTTCTTCATGGAGTCGACCTTCATCGGCCTGTGGATCTTCGGGTGGAACCGGCTCTCGCCGCGGCTGCACCTGGCCATGATCTGGCTGGCCGCCTTCGGCACGTCCATGTCGGCGTTCTTCATCCTGGCCGCCAACAGCTGGATGCAGCATCCGGTCGGCTACCGGGTCGTGCCCGGTACCCACCGGGTCGAGCTGACCAGCATCTTCGCGCTGCTGACCAACTCCACCGTGCTGGCCGCGTGGCCGCACGTGTTCTTCGCCTCCTTCATGGTGACCGGCGCCGTGCTGATCGCCGTCAGCGGCTGGCACCTGGCCCGCAAGTCGCAGGTCGACGTGTTCGGCCGGGCCATGCGGATCGGCCTGGTGGTCGCGCTGACCGCCGGGATCGCCACCGCGGTCACCGGCGACATCCAGGCCCGGCTGATGGATTCGCAGCAGCCGATGAAGATGGCGGCGGCCGAGGCGCTGTACAACACCTCGGACGCGGCCTCGTTCTCGCTGTTCACCGTCGGATCGCTGAACGGCAGCAAGGAAGTGTGGAGCGTCCGGGTGCCTTACCTGCTGTCGCTGATCGCGACGCTGAACCCGCACGGCACCGTGCAGGGCATCAACAATGTCGAGCGTGCCTACGACGCCAAGTACGGGCCGGGCAGCTACAAGCCGGTCATCGGAGTCACCTACTGGTCGTTCCGCCTGATGGTCGGCTTCGGTTCGCTGGCCGCGCTGCTGGCCGCGTTCGGGCTGTGGCTGACCAGGCGGCGCCGGATCCCGGATAGCCGCTGGTTCTACCGGATCGCGATCTGGGCCCTGCCGCTGCCGTACCTGGCCAGCACGATGGGCTGGATCTTCACCGAGATGGGCCGCCAGCCGTGGACGGTGTTCGGCCTGCTGACCACCGCCCAGAGCGTCTCCGCCGGGGTGACCGCGTCCTCGGTGATCATCTCGCTGACCACCTTCACCCTGCTGTACGCGGGCCTGGCGGCCATCGCGGGGTGGCTGACGGTCAGGCACGTCAAGGACGGCGCACCTGAGGAGCCCGACGGCACGGGTCCCGGCGCCGGCGCCGAAGAATCCCTCCCCGTCTTCTCCTACTGAGCCCCGCTAATGGAGCATCGGAAGTTGAGCACTGAGCACATGGTTAGGGAGCTGTCATGAACCTCGCGACGTTCTGGTTCATCCTCATCGCGATCTTGTGGTCCGGGTACTTCGTGCTGGAAGGGTTCGACTTCGGGGTCGGGATCCTGCTGCCGTTCCTGGGCCGGGACGACACCGAACGCCGGCTCATGATCAACGCCATCGGCCCGGTCTGGGACGGCAACGAGGTGTGGCTGCTGACCGCGGGGGGCGCGACGTTCGCCGCCTTCCCGCAGTGGTACGCCACCATGTTCAGCGGCTTCTACCTGCCCCTGCTGATCATCTTGGTGGGGCTGATCGTGCGCGGTGTGTGCTTTGAGTTCCGCAGCAAGGTGGAGAGCCCGCGCTGGCGGGCCAGCTGGGACCGGGCCATCTTCGCCGGGTCCGCGCTGCCCGCGCTGCTGTGGGGGGTCGCCTTCGCCAACATCGTCCGCGGCGTGCCGCTGAACGCCGCCCACGTCGACACCGGCAACCTGCTGAGCCTGCTCAACTGGTACGGCCTGCTCGGCGGGCTGGTCACGCTCAGCCTGTTCACGCTGCACGGCGCGATCTTCCTCGGCCTCAAGACCACCGGGGAGCTCAGGGACCGGGCCCGGCGCACCGCCGTCAAGGTCGCCCTGGCGGCGGTGCCGCTGGCCGCGGTCTTCCTGGCCGTCACCCAGTTCAGTCACGGCAAGCCGGTCACCGACGTCACCGCCGCGCTGGCCGCCGTGGCCCTGATCGGCGGCGCGGCCGCGGCGCTGCGCGGCCGGGAGGGCTGGGCGTTCGCCGGCACCGCCGTCACCTTGGTGCTGGCCGTGGCCACCTTGTTCGGCGACCTGTGGCCGAACGTGCTGCCCTCGAGCACGGCGGCGGCGTACAGCCTGACCGTGACCAACGCCTCCTCGGCGCACTACACGCTGGTCGTGATGAGCTGGGTCGCGGTGATCTTCACCCCGGTCGTGCTCGGCTACCAGAGCTGGTCCTACTGGGTCTTCCGCAAGCGGCTGACCAGCTCCGACATCCCGGCCAGCCCGCAGCCGCCGGTGCCGCCGCCGGTCACCGGGCTTGAGCCGGAGCCGGCCGGCGGAAGGCCGTGAAGCCGCTGGATCCCCGGCTGCTGCGTTACTCGGCCGCGGCCCGCGGTTACCTCGCGGTCACCGTCGTCCTGGGCCTGGCCGTCACCGGCCTGATCCTGATCCAGGCCAGCCTGCTGGCCCGGCTGCTGGCCGGCGCGGCGACCGGGACCGGTACCGCCGTGCTGGCCGGCGCGGCCGGCGCGCTGGTGGCCGTGCTGCTGGCCCGGGCCGCGGCCAGTTACGGCGGGGAGGTCACCGCGCTGCGGGCCGCGGCCGCGGTCAAGTCCCAGCTGCGCCGCCGGCTGACCGATCATGCGCTCCGGCTCGGGCCGTCCTGGCTGGCCCGGCACCGGGCCGGTGAGGTCACCACGCTGGCCACCAGGGGCCTGGACGGGCTGGATGCCTACTTCGCCCGCTACCTGCCCCAGCTCGTGCTGGCCGGGCTGGTCCCGCTGGCCGTGCTGATCCGGGTCGGGTTCGCGGACTGGATCTCCGGCGTCGTCATCGGGGTCACGTTGCCGCTGATCCCGGTCTTCGCCATCCTGGTCGGGCTGCACACCAAGGCGACCACGCAGCGGCAGTGGCGGCTGCTGTCCCGGCTCGGCGGCCACTTCCTCGACGTGGTCGAAGGGCTGCCCACGCTCAAGCTGTTCGGCCGCGGCCGTCCGCAGGCCGAGGTGATCGGCGAGGTCACCGACCAGTACCGGCAGGCCACCATGGCCTCGCTGCGGGTCGCGTTCTTGTCTGGCTTCGTGCTGGAACTCGCCGCCGCCCTGGCCACCGCGCTGGTCGCGGTCGAGGTCGGGCTGCGCCTGCTGGCCGGGCACATGAGCTACCAGACCGCGCTGCTCGTGCTGCTGCTCACGCCCGAGGCCTACCTGCCGCTGCGCGCCGTCGGCGCCCAGTTCCACGCCAGCACCGAGGGCGCCGCCGCGGCCAGGGACGTCTTCGAGATCCTCGACACCCCCGCGCCGCAGGTGACCCCGGTACCCGCTGGGACCGGCCGGCCCGTGTCCCTGCGCACCGACGCCATCAAGCTGACCGGGGTCTCGCTGGCCTATCCCGGCCGCGGCCGGGACGCCCTGTCCGCGGTGAACCTGACGATCCGGCCGGGCGACCAGCTCACGCTGACCGGGCCGAGCGGGGCGGGCAAGAGCTCGCTGCTGGCGCTGCTGCTCCGCTTCGCCGCGCCCACCACGGGGCGGATCGAGGTCGGCGGCCTGGACCTGGCGTCCGTACCACTGCAGGCCTGGCGCCGCCAGATCAGCTGGGTGCCCCAGCAGCCGTACCTGTTCGCCGCGTCGGTGGCCGACAACATCGCGCTGGGCGACCCGGCGGCCAGCCGTGCGGCCATCGCCGCGGCGGCCGGGGCGGCCGGGGCGGCCGCCTTCATCGAAGGTCTGCCGCAGGGCTACGCCACCGCGGTCGGCGAGCGCGGGCTCCGGCTGTCTTCGGGCCAGCGCCAGCAGATCGCGCTGGCCCGCGCGTTCCTGCGGGACGCTCCGCTGCTCCTGCTCGACGAGCCGACCGCGCACCTGGATGCGGTCAGCGCCCGCCTGCTTGAGGAGGCCATCGACACGCTGACGGCCGGCCGAACCGTGATCCAGGTAACGCATAGCCAGACCCAAGCACGTGACATAGGCCGGGTGTTCACCCTGGACCACGGCTGCCTCAGGCAGGCCGCGAAACCCCGGCCCAGCGTGTCCGCCCCCGCGCTCACCACGCCCGCCCGGCTGGCCACCACCCCGTGACCGCCACCACCCCGGCGGCACCCGTTCCGGCCGGGACCGAGCACCCGCTGCTGCGCCTGCTCCGCCTGGCCCGGCCAATGCGCGGCCGGCTGCTGCTCGCCGTGCTGGCCGGGGCGGGCGGCTGCGGCTGCGGGGTGGCGCTGCTGGCGGCGTCCGGTTTCCTGCTCGCCCGCGCCTCGCAGCATCCCAGCATCGTGGCGATCTCGGTCGCGGTTGTCCTGGTGCGCGCGCTCAGCATCGGCCGCGGGCTGCTGCGCTACCTGGAGCGCCTGTTCTCGCATGACGTGGCCTTCCGCGTCCTGGCCGACGTCCGGGTGGCGATCTACCGGCGGCTGGAACGGCTGGCTCCGGCCGGGCTGGCCGGGCTGGCCGGCTTCCGGTCCGGTGACCTGCTCACCAGGCTGATCAGCGACGTTGATGCCACCCAGGATCTGTTCATCCGCGGCATCGCCCCGCCGCTGACCGCGGCGCTGGTCGGGGCGGGCGCGACCACGGCGGTGCTGCTGATCCTCGCGCCCGCGGCCGGCCTGCTGGCCGTCGGCCTGCTGGCGGCCGGGGTCGGAGTGCCGTGGCTGACCGCGGCCTGCGCCAGCCGGGCCGCGCGGCGGGCCGCTCCGGCCCGCGGCGAGCTCGGCGCGGCGGTCACCGACCTGCTGGGCGGCGCGGCCGAGCTGCACGCCTTCGGCGCGGTCGAGGCCGGCCTGGCCCGGGCCCAGGCCGCCGACGCCGAACTGACCCGGCTGGCCCGGCGGTCCGCGTCGGCCTCCGGCCTGGGCACCGGCCTGGGGTCCGCGGTGGCGGGCCTGACCTTGTGGGGCGTGCTGCTGCTCGGCGTCGCCGCCACTGGTTCTGGGTCGCTGGGCCGGGTGCCGCTGGCCGTGATCACGCTTACCGCGCTGGCCTCCTTCGAGGTGGTCACGGCGCTGCCCGCGGCCGCGCTGGCGCTCGGCCAGTCCCGGGCCGCGGCGGTGCGGATCGCGGAGGTCCTGGACGCCCCGGACCCGGTCCGCTACCCGGATCAGCCGTTCCCGCCGCCGGGCCGCCCGGTGCACATCTCCATCCGCGGCGGCACCGTGCGGTACGCGGCCGGTGAACCACCGGCCGTTCGGAATATTGATCTTGACCTTGGCCCCGGACGGCGGGTCGCGCTGGTGGGGGCGGCCGGCGCGGGAAAGTCCACGGTGGCCGCGGTCCTGTTCCGGTTCATCGACCTGAGCTCGGGCACCATCCAGCTGAACGGCCGGGACCTGGCCGGTTATGACCCGGACGACGTCCGCGCGGTCATCAGCGGCTGCGCCCAGGACCCGCACATCTTCGACACGAGCATCCGGCTCAACCTGCGGCTGGCCCGGCCGGGCGCCAGTGACGCCGAGCTCGCCCGGGCCGCGGCCAGCGCCCGGCTGCTCGACTGGATTCACTCGCTGCCCGGCGGCTGGGACACGCCGGCCGGAACGCACGGCGCGGCCCTGTCCGGCGGCCAGCGGCAGCGGCTCGCGCTGGCCCGCGCGCTGCTGGCCGACCCGGCCCTGCTCGTGCTGGACGAGCCCACCGCTCACCTGGACCCGGACAACCGCCGGGCGCTGACCGCGGATCTGCTCGCGGTCACGGCCGGCCGGGCCACCCTGCTGATCACCCACGAGCTGGACGGCCTGGACCAGGTGGACGAGATCGTGGTGCTCGACCACGGCCAGGTGACCGAGCGGGGCACGCACGCCGAGCTTATCGCCTCCGGCGGCGCTTACTATCGGCTATGGCAGGCGGGACACCCTGCCGACTTAGACGGGGCGAATCCAAGGGCGGATTCAGAAAGGCCATCATGACCTGCACCCTGCACATAGCCTGGGACGATGAGCTGGCCGGCTACGACTTCGGCCCCGGCCATCCGATGGCACCGATCCGGCTCAACCTGACCATGGAACTCGCGCAGGCCTTCGGCCTGCGCCGCCTGGAGGGGGTCAGCGTCGTGGTCCCGGCCGCGGCCACCGACGCCGAGCTCGAATTGGTCCACGACCCGGCCTATATTTCCCTGGTCCGGCTGGCCGGCGATCCGGATCGGCTGTCCCGGGCCGGTCAGGGTAGCCAGGACACGACCGAACGCGTGCTGCTCATGCACGGGCTAGGCACCGCCGACGATCCGGTGTTCGCCGGGATGCACGAGGCGGCCGCGATGGTGACCGGAGCCACGCTGGCCGCGGCGCGGGCGGTCTGGACGCAGGCCGCGCAGCACGGGGCCAGCATCGCGGGCGGCCTGCACCACGCGATGGCCAGGAACGCCAGCGGGTTCTGCATCTACAACGACCCGGCGGTCGCGATCGCCTGGCTGCTGGGCCAGGGCGCGGAGCGGATCGCCTACGTCGACGTGGACGTGCACCACGGCGACGGGGTGCAGGCGGCGTTCTGGAACGACCCGCGGGTGCTGACCATCAGCCTGCACGAGCACCCGGACTCGCTGTTTCCCGGCACCGGGCGGCCCGCCGAGGTCGGCGGGCCGGACGCGCAGGGACTGGCGGTCAACGTGGCGCTGCCCGCGGGTACCGAGGATGCCGGGTGGCTGCGGGCCTTTGACGCCGTGGTGCCGCCGCTGCTGCGGGAGTTCAGCCCGCAGCTGCTGGTCAGCCAGCACGGCTGTGACACCCACTGGAGCGACCCGCTGGCCAGCCTGGGGCTGACCATCGACGGGCAGCGGGCCGCGCACGCCGCGCTTCACGCGCTCGCGCACGAGGTGGCAGGCGGCCGCTGGCTGCTCACCGGCGGCGGCGGATACGAGCACGTCAAGGTCGTCCCCCGGACCTGGACCCACCTGCTGTTCGAGGCGGCGGGGCGGCCGCTGGACCCGGCGTCGGCGACGCCGGAGTCATGGCGCAAGTACGTGGCGCAGGCCACCGGCCGGACCGCTCCTGACCGGATGACCGAGGGCGGCGGGGGGGAATTCGTCTCCTTCGAGACCGGCTACAACCCGTCCGATCCGGTGGACCAGGCCATCCTGGCCACCAGGAAGGCGGTCTTCCCGCTGCACGGCCTGATGGCATGAGCGGTCGCCTGGCATGACCGGTCCGCTGCCCCGGCGAACGGCGGGGCAGCGGACCAGATCGCTAACGGCTTCAGTCGTCCTGCTCGGCGGGGACAATGAGGACCGGGCAGTGCGCGTGGTGGGTGACCTGGCTCGAGACCGAGCCCATCAGCAGGTGCTTGAAACCGCCCGCTCCGCGCGAGCCCAGGACCACCATGTCCGCGGCCCCGCTCGCGTTGATGAGCTCTTCGGCCGGGAAACCGTGGACCGCCTTGATCGTGACCGACTCCGGCCGGGGTCCGTCCAGCTCGGCGAGCACCTTGTCGGTTTCCGCCTGGGCCGCCTCGCGGCGCTTCTCGGTCTCGGCCAGGTCTCCCGGGTAGACCATGGCGCCACCCGAGTAACCCATGACGGCCTGGTGCACGGTGAGCACCGTGAGCGGCTCGTGGTGGAGCCTGGCTTCCTTCGCCGCCCGGACCAGGGCGAGCTTGGAATGGGCGGAACCGTCAACTCCGACAATGATCCCAGGCATGTCAGCCTCCTTCGGCTATGCCATTTTCTGCTTATGCGGTCAACGTGGCACACCGCCCCGGCCTGGCGCAACTATCCCGGGGATACCGCTGCCCTGAACCGCTCAGCTAGCGTTCTCCGGCGGGACGATGAGGACCGGGCACGGCGCGTGCTGGGCCACCTGGCCGGCCACCGACCCCATCATCAGCCGGGTGAATCCGCCTGCCCCGCGCGAGCCGAGCACGATGATGTCGGCGTCGCCGCCGCCCTTGATGAGCTCCTCAACCGGGAAACCATGGACCGCCGTCACCGTAACCGAGGTCGGCCGGGGGTCGGCCAGCGAGGCCAGCACCTTGTCGGTTTCGGCCTGGGCCGCCTCGCGGACCTGCTCGGTGTGCGCCGGGTCATCGGTGTACGTGGACGCGCCGCCGTAGTAGCCCGCGACGGCCTGGTGCACGGTCAGCACGGTCAGCGGCGCGTGCCGGAGCCCTGCTTCCTTCATGGCCCATTCCAGGGCCCGCTGCGAATGGCCGGAACCGTCCACTCCGACCAGGATTCCAGGCATGTCAGCCTCCTGCTGCTCGTGATTCCTCGTTGAACCTTTACTACTGACGGTAGCTCGGCCGGCCGTTGCCAAACAGAGGCATCAGGGCCGCTCGCCAGGGACTTTGGTCCTTACCATGGGGCGGCGAACTGCCTAGAGTTGAGCTGACACCACCCGGCCTGCCGGGGTAACCGCGCGAACGTCAGGAGTTATGGTGACAAATCCGGCCAGCGGTTCTCCGTCCGGCGAGGAGACGCCGAAGCCGATCACGGTGTTCCTCCTTGATGATCACGAGGTGGTCCGCCGGGGGGTCCG
>ODAK010004355.1_pt1 | contig 14510 bp, 12 predicted proteins | sample 1539591 | NCBI WGS metagenome assembly ODAK01 (sample SAMEA3539303, study PRJEB22396) | soil metagenome | biome: tundra; feature: field; material: soil | place: USA | collected 2010-05 | depth 0.15 m | reverse complement strand
AATCGTCATTCGGAACGTTCTCTCTCGTGAGTGCCGCCTGATTTGTCGCGTGGCGCGGCATCGGTTGCCTCGCGTTTCTACCGCGCGACAGCCGCCGCCAGCCACGCCGTCACCGTCCACAGCACGAACAGCGCCCGCTTCGCGTTGGGTGTCAAAGCCGGCGCCGCTGCCTCCGGCGCCAACGGTTCACCATTGTTGAGTGCCAGCGCGACCAACGGCAGCCAGACGACGAAACTGACAAAGCTCGCCATCAGCAATCCGGCGGCGCAGGCCGCGCCGCCATAGACGAACCACGTGGCAACCGCGGCCGCGACATGCGGCAGGCCGGGGAACCAGGCCGCGTCGGTCGAGGGCGCGACGGCTGGAGAAAAAAAGGTGCGCATGATCAGTTCCTCAGTGCGGGAGCCAGGTTTTCATGGAAGTCGAGACCGGCGATGGTCCGCGCGACGATCCCCGCGCGAATCACGAAGTCGCCAAACGATTCGTTGGGTTTCCGGTCCGTCGCGTAAGCCGCGAACACCGGCCGCAGCGCCGCCACGATCGCATCGCCGTCAACATCGCGAGCGTGCAGCTTGGACAAACGCGAGCCGTCATGCGCGCCGCCCAAATACAGATTATACAATCCCGGTGAACGCCCAACGAGGCCAATTTCCGACATGTATGGCCGGGCACACCCGTTCGGACAGCCGGTCATCCGGATCGTGATGTCCTCGTCGGCGAGGCCCAGTGATTCGAGTTCGGACTCGAGGCGAGTGACCAGTGACGGCAGGTAGCGCTCGCTTTCCGCCAGCGCCAGTCCGCAGGTCGGCAGTGCCACGCAGGCGACCGCGTTGCGCCGCAGCCCGCCGGCCTGGCGATCCAGCCCATATTCCTTGAGCAGCGCCGCGATCTTGCTATTCTGCTTCGCGGGAATATCCGCGAGCACCAGGTTCTGGTTCGCTGTGATAATGAAGCGGCCAACGCCACGCGAGGCGATCTCTCGCAGCCCGTCGCGCGCCCGGTCCGCGATACGGCCATTCTCGATGAACAGGGTGACGTGGTGCAGGCCGGTTTCGTCCTCCGCCCAACCAAGACGATCGCCGGTCGAGGCGAAGACAAACCCTTTCGCCGGCTGCAATTTCACCGCCAGGCGTTGGCCGAGACCGGCGACGAACGTTTCGAGACCCATCCGGTCGATGGTGTATTTCAACCGCGCCTGCTTGCGATTGGACCGGTCGCCGTGATCCCGCTGCATGGTCACGACCGCTTCGGCGAGCGCGACCGCGTGCTCCGGCTTGCAGAACCCGATCACGTTCCCGGCACGAGGATAGGTCTCCGGCTCGCCATGGGTCATCCCCATTCCGCCGCCAACGATCACGTCGTAGCCGGCGATCTTGCCCCGTTTCTCGATCGCGACGAAACTCAGGTCCTGCGCGAACGCATCGACATCGTTGTGCGGCGGCAACGCGACACCGATCTTGAATTTGCGCGGCATGTAGGTGCGGCCATAAATCGGCTCATCTTCCTCAACGCCGCCGGCGACGCGTTCCTCGCCGATCCAGATTTCGTGCCACGCCCGGCTGCGCGGCAGCAGATGCGTGGCGATGTCGCCGGCGAGTTTGGTCACCGCGGCATGGCTCGCGCGCCGCCACGGATCGACCGAGGCGCAGACGTTACGGTTGACGTCACCGCAGGCCGCGATCGTGTCCAGCATTTCCGCGTGCAAGCCCTGGATCAGCGGCCGCAGATTGCTTTTGAGAATGCCGTGGAACTGGATGGTCTGCCGCGTGGTCAGGCGCAGCGTGCCGTTGCCGCGTTCCCGCGCCATCCGGTCCGCCGCGAGATATTGCGCCGGTGTCAGGATCCCGCTCGGCACCCGCATCCGCGCCATGAAGATGAAGGCTTTCTCCATGCGCTGACGGCCGCGCTCGGCGCGCAGATCGCGGTCGTCCTGCAGATAGATGCCGTGGAATTTCGTCAACTGCTGATCGTCGTCGGCGATCGCGCCGGTTTGCGGCACCGTCAGCCCCTCGGCGATCGTGCCACGCAAGAAACGGCTGTTCTCTTTGATCCGCTCGTTGGCGGACGGCGGACGATCGTTCATTTCAATACACGTCGCGTAGATAGCGGCCGTCGCGGCGCAGACCATCCAGCGCCGGCTTGCCAAGAACCTGGATCAGAGTGTCATGCACGTCCTTCGCCATGGCCGACGCGTCACCGCAGACGTAAATCGCGGCGCCATCCGAAACCCAGGCTTGCAGGTCGTTCCGCGCATCCCACAACGCATGCTGCACGTAGCGCTTATCCGGTTGATCGCGGGAGAACGCGACATCCAGGCGGTTCAACAACCCGTCCTTGATCCAGTCCTGCCATTCGAGTTGGTACAGGAAGTCGTGCAGATAGTTACGATGGCCGAACACGAGCCAGTTCTTGCCGCGCGCGCCAGTGGCCTCACGCGCCTGCAGGAAGCCGCGGAAGGGCGCCACGCCGGTGCCTGGCCCGATCATGATCACCGGCCGCGCCGGATCGGCGGGCAACCGGAAATGCGGGTTCGGGCGCAGGAAGACACTCAGCCGTTCGCCGGATTTCCGTCGCCCGTTCATGTCGATCGAGGCAACGCCAGCCCGCTGCCTGCCATGGGTTTCGTAACGCACGCCGGCGACCAGCAGATGCGCCGCCTCGCCGACCGCTTCGCGGCTTGAGGCGATCGAGTAATACCGCGGCGGCAGCGGCCGCAGCAGACCGGTCAGTTGCTCCGCGGTGAATTTCCCCGGTGCCGTTTCCAGCAGATCGATCACCTGACGCCCGCTGGCCCATTCGAGCGGCTGGCGAGAGGTGCCGGTCAGCGCCGCATGATCTTCGATTTGTTTCGCGGTCAGCGTGGTGATGTCGTAGCGGTCGCGCAACGCCAAACCCAACTCCGCGTCACCATCCAGGCCCGTCGCCTTCAGCACCGCGTCGACCAATACGGGATCGTTACGCGGAACGACACCAAGCGCGTCCCCGGGCTCATAAGCGATGCCGCTGCCCTCCAGCGAGAGCTCGATATGCCTTGTGTCGGAGATGGAACGGCTGCCGGTCAGGCGGACATGCTCGGTAATCTCCGCCTCGAACGGCCGCCCGCGCGTCCACGTTTCCGCTCCGGGACGGGCGAAATCGACATGGATGACCGAGGTATCCGCGACCGCCGTCTCACCGGCTTCCTTGCTGATCTGGTCCAGGGTCGCATCGATCCAGGTGCCCGCCGGCATTTCGAAATCCAGATCGCATTCGATCCGATCGACGATCCGGTTGCCACCCAAAGCCGCGAGGCGTTCATCGATCCGACGGCCGATTTCGCAGTACTGGGCGTACGCGCGGTCGCCCAGAGCCAGCACCGCGAACCGGGTCTTGTCAAAGCGCGGCGCACCGTCCGCCATCAACGCTTCATAAAAGTCGATGGCGCGTTGCGGCGGATCGCCCTCGCCCCAGGTGCTGGCGATCAGCAGCAGATTCGGGACCTCGGCCATTTGTGCCGGGGTCGTATCGGCCATGTCGGCGAGCTTCACCGCGAAGCCGAGCTTCGTGGCGGCTTTGCGCGCGCGAGCGGCGAGCGCCTCGGCGTTGCCCGATTCGGTGCCGAACAGAATTGTCAGCGGCGCGCGCGCTTTGGGCGGCGCCGCCGGAACCGCCGGCGCGGGCGCGTTGGCGGCCTGTAATCCGGCCAGAAATCCGGACAACCACGCGCGCTGCTCGGCGGTCGACGTCGAAAACACACTGTTCAGCGCGGTGATCTCATCAACGCCAAACGGAGCACCCGCCGGCAACAATACACTTTGCGCCATCGTCATTTCCTCAGCCCGCGATGCGAACCTGTTGTCGGTCGTTAACAATTGTCATCGGAGCGGTCTGCTGCCAGGCACTCAAATGATCGCGCAACGCGACCACCGGGCCGATGACGATAAGCACGGGAGCACGCGATGCCGGCTGATCCACCGCGTCCGCCCCCACCGCGTCCGCCAATGTCGTGATCCGCACGGTTTGTTCCGGCCGCGTCGCATCCTGGATCAGCGCGACCGCATCCGCCGGATCACGACCGGCTTGCATCAACCGCGCGGCGATCGTGCCGAGGTTGCGTCCCGCCATGTAAAGCACCAGCACGTCGCTCAAGGGAACCCGCGCGAGATCGGCGACGTCGTGGCCGGTGGCGAACGTCACGCTCCTGGCCACGCCGCGATGGGTCAACGGGATGCCCGAAGCGGTGGTGCCGCCGATCCCCGCGCTGATGCCGGGCACGATGCGGAACGGGATGCCGGCGGCGGCGAGCGCCAGCGCCTCTTCACCGCCGCGGCCAAAGATCAGCGGGTCGCCACCCTTCAGCCGCACGACCCGCCTCCCTTGCCGCGCGAGAGCGATCAGACGCTGGTTGATCCGCAGTTGCGGGGTCCGTTGCCCGCCCGCCCGCTTGCCAGCCGCCTCCAGCCGCGCCTGGGGCGCCAGAGAAAGAATTTCCTCCGGCACCAGGGCATCATGGAGGATGATTTCCGCCCAGGTCAGCGCGTGCAGCGCGTGCAAAGTCAGTAATCCAGGATCCCCTGGGCCGGCGCCAACCAGCCAGACGGAGCCCGCATCGAAGGCTGGCGGGACCAGGGCGGGTGGAAGCATGACGGGACCTTATGCGTTGCCGAATGGCGGGTTTTCCACTCCTTAGGAGGATATTTTTCCACACACTGCAAGGTATCGCGGGAAAATAAGGTTGAATTGCTAAATCTGTCGGTGATGCATCAAGGCCATTCTGCCCGCGCGGTGTTTGGTGAAATCTTTTGCCTCGGTTCTCGTCCGCCAATCTGGCGAAACGTCGGCGCGCCGCGAGGCCGCGCCGGGGCGGTTGGTGTAAGCTGTCCCGATCAGTCCGATTTTGGAATAATCTTCTCGAACCCGGCATCCGAGATTACGCGGCGTCGCCGGACCATCGCCTACCCGGGTTCGGGTAGCCCGAACCAGCCGCGCCATGACGAATAAGCGGCGGTGCCACAACGTCCGGAGTGCCATTATCGCACCAATGCGATCCGCCGTCGCGCGACGACAAGATGCCCAGAATCGGTCCGTCACGCTTTCGCCGGCAGTCAACGGACACCGCTACCGGCGCGAGGAGACCAGCGTTAACGCAGACTGGCGTTGATCGCTTCCAGCGCCTTCGCGCCCGGCACCAGCGCCGCGTCATCCAGCGCGTTCAGCGGCGTCTCAACCGTCTTCAGGTGCGCATGCATGTCCCGAGGGTTCGGATCGACATACAGCAGGCCAGTCACCATCTCACCGGCCGCGTGGCGTTCCTGCATATAGGTCAGCGCACCGATCCTGTCGTGGACATCATATTCGGGATGCAGTTTGCGCAAACGCAGCACCGACCCGTCATGCTGGGTCACCATCTCCACCGTGCCGGGCGCGTAATCGGCGGTGATCTCACCACGGGGGATCATCAGATCCAAGGCGTTCACCGCCTCGTTATGCTCGCGCACGAAGTCGAAGCTTTTGGTCGAGCCTTCGTGATTGTTGAATGCGACGCAGGGCGAAATGCAATCGATGAAGGCGGCGCCTTCATGTTTCAACGCCGCCTCGATCAGCGGCACCAACTGCGCCTTGTCGCCGGAGAAGCTGCGCGCCACGAACGTCGCGCCAAGTTGCAGCGCCATGCCGACGAGATCGATCGCCTCATCGCTGTTCACCACGCCGCGCTTCGATTTCGCGCCCTTATCGGAGGTCGCGGAGAACTGGCCTTTAGTCAACCCGTACACACCGTTGTTCTCAACGATGTACACCATATTGACCCCCCGCCGCATCGCATGCGCGAACTGCCCGATGCCGATCGAGGCACTGTCGCCGTCGCCGGACACGCCGAGATAGATCAGCTCCCGGTTCGCCAGATTGGCGCCGGTCAACACCGACGGCATCCGCCCGTGCACCGAGTTGAACCCGTGCGACGCACCCAGGAAATACGTCGGAGTCTTCGACGAACACCCGATGCCCGACAGCTTGGCGATCCGATGCGGCGGCAGATCGAGTTCAAAACACGCGCGGACGATCGCGGCGCTGATCGAGTCATGCCCGCACCCCGCGCACAACGTTGAAACCGGCCCCTCATAATCACGCCGCGTGAAGCCAAGCGCGTTCTTCTGCAGGTCGGGATGGTGCAGTTTCGGTTTGGCGAGGTACGTCATGACACCACCTTACGCAGCGGAACGATCTTGTCCAGTTCAAGCCTCTCGCCGATCCCGCCGGCGATGAACCGCGCCGTGATCGGCGTGCCGTCATAGTGCAGGATCTTTATCAACTTCTTCGGATCGATTTCCAACTCATTGATCAGCAGGGACCGCATCTGGGCATCGCGATTCTGCTCGATCACGAAAACCTTGTCGTGCTCGGCGATGAAGGCTTCGACTTCCTCGCCGAACGGGAAGCCGCGCAGGCGAAGCAGATCCAGAGTGACACCCTGTTCCTGAGTCAGAATTTCGTCGGCCTCGCTCATCGGTGCGCTGGTGGAACCAAAATAGATCGCCCCGAGTTTCGTTGGCTCAGCCGCCTTGGTCAGGATCGCCGGCGGTACGAACTTGCGCGCGGTGCGGTGCTTCTTCAGCAGCCGATCCATATTCTCCTGATAGTCCGCGCCCTCTTCCGAGTACCGCGCCATCCGGTTCTTCGACGTGCCGCGGGTGAAGAATGCGCCTTTGCTCGGATGCGTGCCCGGATAGGTGCGATAGGTGATGCCGTCACCATCGACATCCAGATACCGCCCGAACGTCTTTCCCGCGTCCAGATCAGCCGCCGTCATGACCTTGCCGCGATCCATTTTGCGGTTGTCATCCCAGGTGAACGGTTGGCACAACCGCTCGTTCATGCCGATCTCCAGATCGAGCATCACGAAGATCGGGGTTTGCAGCCGGTCCGCCAGATCGAACGCCAGCGCGCCAAATTCGAAGCATTCATGCGGATCCTCGGGGATCAGCAGCACATGTTTGGTGTCGCCGTGGCTGGCGTAGGCGCAGGACAAAATATCGGTCTGCTGCGTGCGGGTCGGCATGCCAGTGGACGGACCGGACCGTTGCACATCCATGATCACCGCCGGGATTTCGGCGAAATACGCCAGCCCGATGAACTCCTGCATCAACGAGATGCCCGGTCCCGACGTCGCGGTGAACGCGCGCGCACCGTTCCACGCCGCGCCGATGACCATGCCGATCGAGGCGAGTTCATCCTCGGCCTGCACGATCGCGACTTTGTTTTTGCCGGTCGCGCGATCCAGCCGCATGCGGCTGGTGTAGCGAATGAACGCCTCGGCCAGAGACGATGACGGCGTGATCGGATACCACGCGCACACTGTCGCGCCACCATACACCGCGCCCAGAGCCGCGGCGGCGTTGCCTTCGATGAAGATGCGATCGCCAACCGTGTTGGCCTTGCGCATGCGCAAGCCGATCGGGTGCTCCATGTTGGCCTTTACCCAATCGATGCCCATGTGCAACGCCTGCACATTGGCGGCGATCAGCTTGTCACGGCCCTTGAACTGATCGGACAGCAATTGCTCGATCGCCGGCACGTCCATGTCGAGCAATGTCGCCAGCGCGCCAAGACCGACGATGTTCTTGAACAACTGGCGCTGCCGCGGGTCCGAATACGCCGCGTTGCTCATCTCGGTCAGCGGCACGCCAAGGACGATGATGTCCTCACGGAACTTCGACGCCGGCATCGGCTTGGTGTTGTCGTAAAACAAATATCCGCCCGGAACGATCGAGCGGACGTCCTCATCCCAGGTCTGCGGGTTCATCGCGACCATCAGGTCGACCCCGCCGCCGCGCGCGCCCAGATGTCCGGCTTCCGAGACGCGGACCTCGTACCACGTCGGCAGCCCTTGAATGTTGCTGGGGAAAATGTTGCGCGGAGTCGACGCCACGCCCATGCGCAAAACGGCCCTGGCGAACAGCGAGTTCGCGCTCGCCGAGCCGGATCCGTTCACATTGGCGAACTTGACGACGAAATCGTTAACCCGCTGGAGGCCTTCCACACGGTCTACTTGCTGCAGCATGCGTTCTCCGCCTGTGCCACGTCGATGAGGAAACGTTCCATGTCCCATGCGCCGGTCGGGCACCGCTCGGCGCATAGCCCGCAATGCAGGCAGACGTCTTCGTCTTTCGCCATGATGCGGCCCGTCTTCAGTTCACCGGAAACATACAGCGCCTGCGCCAGATCGGTCGCCGGCGCGTTCAGCCGCGTTCGCAGATCCGCCTCGTCGCCGTTCGGCACGAAGCTGATGCAGTCCACCGGACAGATATCGACGCACGCATCGCACTCGATGCACAGCTTGTCGGTGAACACCGTCTGCACGTCACAGTTCAGGCACCGTTGCGCTTCGGCGAACGCCATCTTGTCGTCGAAGCCAAGCTCCACCTCCGCCTTGATGTCCTTCAGCGCGATCACCTTGTCGCGATGCGGCACCTTGAAGCGCAGATCGAGCGAGATGTCGTTGTCATAGCTCCACTCATGGATGCCCATCTTGGTGCTGGTAATGTTCACCCCGGGCGGCGGACGGTCCCGGATGTCGTCGCCCATGCACATCTTATGGATGGAGATCGCCGCCTGGTGGCCATGCGCGACAGCCCAGATGATGTTCTTCGGGCCGAACGCCGAGTCGCCACCAAAGAACACCCGCGGATTGGTGGACTGAAAGGTCGTTTCGTCAACGACCGGCATGCCCCATTCGTTGAATTGCAATCCGATGTCGCGCTCGATCCAGGGGAACGCGTTCTCCTGCCCGATCGCGACCAGCACGTCGTCGCATTCGAAGAACTGATCCGGCTCTCCGGCCGGCACCAAACGGCGGCGTCCGCGGGCGTCGTATTCGGCGACCACCTTCTCGAACGTCATGCCGAAAAGCCGGCCATCCTGATGCCTGAATTCCTTCGGCACCAGGAAGTTCAGGATCGGAATGTCCTCGTGAATCGCGTCCTGCTTCTCCCAGGGCGAGGCTTTCATTTCCTCGAACCCCGAGCGCACGATCACCTTCACGTCATCGCCGCCCAAACGGCGTGACGACCGGCAGCAATCCATCGCCGTGTTGCCGCCGCCAAGCACGATCACGCGACGGCCGATTTTGTTAATGTGACCAAACGAAACCGACGACAGCCAATCAATGCCGATATGGATGTTCTCCGACGCTTCCTGCCGGCCGGGAATGTCCAGATCACGCCCGCGCGGCGCACCGGAGCCGACGAAAATCGCGTCGTAATCCTCCGCCAGCAGCGCCTTCAGGCTGTTGACCTGTTGGCTCATCCGCATTTCCGGGCCGAGATCGGTGATGTAGCCGACCTCTTCGTCGATGATTTCCTCAGGCAGGCGGAATTTGGGGATCTGGCTGCGGATCATGCCGCCGGCCCGCGAGTCCCCGTCGAAGATCACGCAGTGATAGCCCAAAGGCGCGAGGTCTCGCGCCACGGTCAGCGACGCCGGGCCAGCGCCGACCAGCGCGATCTTCTTGCCGTTCTTCGATGTCGGACGGGGCGGCAGCCGGTCCGAGATGTCGCCTTTGTAATCGGCGGCGACCCGCTTCAGGCGGCAGATGGCGACCGGCTCTTCCTCGACCCGGCCGCGGCGGCAGGCGGGCTCACACGGGCGGTCGCAGGTGCGGCCCAGGATGCCGGGGAAGACGTTGGATTTCCAGTTGATCATGAAGGCGTCGGCGTAGCGGCCGGCCGCGATCAGCCTGATATACTCGGGAACCGGGGTATGTGACGGACACGCCCACTGGCAATCGACGACCTTATGGAAGTAGTCGGGATCCTTGATGTTCGTCGGCTGCAAGCTGGGTTCCTCCATGCCGATTGGATGATCTAACGACCTCCCAATCGTGCGCGCGGGGACTTCTGAGGCCCCCTGTCGCGGTTCGTCAATGCATCATAGCGACTTGCAGCCATTCCCGCAATCGAGACCACCGACGGCGATGAGGGAAATAAACCCTGTCAGCGGCCGGTTCACCGGCCCGAGGGCTGCCTGTTGTGATCGACCCAGTCATCAGGCGCGGCCTCACGCGCTGGTTTTCGGCTCGAAGAGCCGAGAGCGTGGCCCTCACGGAGGCGGCCCCTTGGATTGATCCGACTTCAGCTTCGCCAGTTCAGCCTCAAGCTGCGCGACCCGCTGACGCAGTTGCACACGGCCACCGATGCATTCCATGACCTCAGCCGCGAGAGCGGCTTGCGCGTAATCGCCTGGCGGGGGACCGGGAGGCTGTTGCGCGAGAGCGGGCATCGCGGCGAAGCACACGATAACGGTCAGAAACTTCATCTTGACTCCCGGTGTTGGATGAGGACGCGAAATGCCTGGTGGCCCCACGGAAGGGCTGTGGAAGTCGAGGACAGGGGGACGCCGAATGCCGCCGCGATCCGCGCCGAGCCTTGTGACGACGGCCGTTTCAGGCGGGGCGACAAAACCTTTGTTGGTGAACCAGGGTGAACCAGATTGCCGCGTCGGGGATGCCGCGCGTTTGACACGTCCTGTCACGCTCTGCCCAATCTCCGAAGCGAACGACGAAACTCTCGAAACCAGGTCGACGTTCGAGGTGCGACAGTCGGACAGGGTTCGTCGAACGTTGCAGTGTGCCGCAACGAAGGAGGTCAGGAAATGTCTCGGGACATGATCGTTCAAGAAGCGGACACGTGGTTCGGGTTTCGTAGGACGGCGGAAATCGATGGACGCCTGCGACGATCGCGAGTTTTTCTTCCCGACAACGCCGCCGGTGAAGAGTGGTTCGCGCCGCGGCGCTACGGCGTTCAGCCCTATGTGTCTCTTCACTGTGGGCATCATGTGCCAAACATCGGGTCGTTCAGTTACTCTTATTCGGCCAACCTCGACTGGGGTATGACGATCGGGCGATATTGTTCGATCGCCGCCGGAGTCGCGGTCCTGGGGCCAGAGCATCCCACGCGCTGGGCCGTGACGTCGGATATGGCGTATGCCCCGAACGACTTTGTCACCGCCGCGAGGCGTGACGGCGGCGTGACGGTTGAATCGCCTTGCGGCTTCGATGCCGCCCGCACGATGCCTGTCATCGGCAATGACGTCTGGATCGGGAACGACGTTCGGCTGAAGCGTGGGGTGACCATTGGCGACGGCGCGATTATCGGCGCATGCTCTTTGGTCACGAAGGATGTTCCGCCCTACGCCATCGTCGGCGGGGTACCGGCGCGCCTGATCCGATACCGGTTCGACGAGCGGATGATCGAACGGTTCATGGCGTTGCGTTGGTGGAATTACTTCGAACCCAAATTCAGGGACTTTGGTTACGACAAGCCCGAGCGATTCCTCGATGTTTTTGAAAACGCGGTTGCCGCCGAGCGGATACGGCCGTGGCACGTTGAAGGGCCGACCCTTTATGATCTCGTCATGGTATAGGCGGCGCGGATGCGCGACGGCCAGGTCGAACTCACGCTGCGTTTTTGCCTGAATCATGTGTCCAAAAGTGCGGGCGACGCGAGAATGCATGGGCTGGCTTGAGTTGTTTCATGGACAGACCTTCATTCCGGAATATGTTTGATGTCCGTCGCTAACCGCTTACCGTGGCGGAAATCAAGGATAGAGGGCGCCCGTGGACCAGTTGATGGAACGATTTTACGACACGTCGCCGTATGACGGTTTCGATCCAGCCCCATACCCGGATGATTTGCAGGGGTGGGGCTGGAATCATGAGATTTTCGAAGAGGCAATCGGGGCGGTGAGGCCGAAGGTCATCGTTGAAGTCGGAACGTGGAAGGGCGCCTCGGCGATCCGCATGGCGGAAATCGTCAAATCGCTCGGACTGGACACCCGGATCATCTGCATCGACACCTGGCTGGGCTCGGAGGAGCATTTTCTTGGGTTGCGCGCCGAGGAACGTATCTCCTTGCGGCGCTGCCATGGCTTCCCGCAACTCTATTACACGTTCCTCGGAAACGTGGTCCGACGCGGGATGCAGGACATCATTGTTCCGCTCGCTACCACCTCGACGCAGGGCGCCATCATCCTTGGCAAGGCCGGCATCCGACCCGACCTCGTCTACCTCGACGCGGCCCATGACTACCCGTCGGTGCTGCTGGACCTCAACAGTTATTGGGGACTGATATCCGACACGGGCGTGCTGATCGGCGACGATTATATCGGCTGGGGAGGGGTTACACAGGCGGCCAACGAATTCGCCATGAAGACGGGGGCTCCGATCTTTGGCGAGTTGGGGAAATTCATGATGTGCAAGGGCAATGCCGTCAGGGCTCGGATATCGATGGTCAGGACGTAAGGGGGCGCAAAATCGCATGGTTAAACCCTCGTCGATTTGGTCATGGTGCATTTGCCGCCATAGGTGGCCTTGACGGCGGTCGGCGTCCCCGTGATGCTGATTCCACCAAACGTCGTGCCCGCCGTTGGGTTGGAGATCGCCATCGGAGCGGAGCCCGTATCGAAAGTCTTGGTCCATGTCGGCGAACCAATGATCGCCGTGGTGCTGGCCGTCGCGCCCATCTTCGCGCCGAAATCGATGGTCCAGCCGATGCCGCCTCCTATCGTATCCCAGGCCACGACCGTACACTTGTAGTACGCCACGCTGTTGATCGAGAAGTTCAGCACGTTCCCGGAGTTGAGAGGCGTGATGGCCAACCCCGACCCCGTCCCGGTGATGGATGAGACCGCGCATTCGGCTTTCGTGGTGATGCCAGGGGTTGGCATGCCGGCGTTCCCGATGGCCCCCCCCGGTGGCCAGGGCCGTTACAACCGCGTCGCCGCATGACGCGGCCAGGTTAACGGTCGGATTGCCCGTGTAGCCCGATCCAATGATCGTGACCTGGGCCGCGTAGACGAAACCCACTGGCGCACCCAGCGGCGCGCCATCGCTGGTCAGCCTCGTGGCGCTGGTGATGCCGGCCGCCCGCGTGGCCTGAACATCAAGGCCGCATGCCGAACCTTGACGGCCCAGGTTCACGCAGCGGCGCGGCGAGATTGGCGAAATCGCATAGCAGGCGGCGTGTATCGCGAGGATCGATCACCTCGTCGATCCAGAACGACTCAGCAGTGCGGAACGGCGAACGCAGCCGGTTCAGCCGCTCCTCGATTTCGTCGTGCTTCGCCTGAGGGTCGTCGGCCGCGTCAATCTCGGCGCGATACGCGGCCTCGATGCCTCCCTCCAGCGGCAGTGAGCCCCAACTCGCCGAGGGCCACGCGTAACGCAGGCACAACCGGCCCACCGGCTGATGGCCAAGCCCGCCCACACCATAGCAATTGCGCACCACGATCGAGCACCACGGCACCGTCGTCTGATTGATCGCGGCCAAGGCCCGCACGCCCCACCTGATCACCGCGCTGCTCTCCGCCCTTAATCCCACCGTGAATCCTGGGCAGTCCACCAAATGGACGATCGGCAGATGGAAGGTCTGCGCCATGTCGACGAAGCGGATGATCTTGTTGCAGGCGTCGGCGTTCCAGGCGCCGCCCTCGAACAGCGGATCGCCCGCCATGACCGCCACCGGCCACCCGTCCAACCGGGCGAACCCGGTGATGATCGAGCGCCCGAACATCCGCCCCATCTCGAAAAATGTGTCCTTGTCGAACACCGACGCGATGATGCGGCGCATCAAATACGCCTGCTTCTTGGCCCGCGGGATGACGCTGATCAACGAGTCATCCGCACGCGCCGGATCGTCCCAGCCGCGGGCGCGAGGCGCCACCTCATGGATCGAACTGGGCAAATACGACAGGAAGCGCCGCGCCATCTCGAACGCGTCGTCCTCGGTAACGACCGCGTCATCCACCGCGCCACAGCCGACCTGGATCGCCCAACCGCCGAGTTCCTGTTTGGTGCGCGGCTCGCCCAACCGCTCGACCACCGGCGGGCCGGCGACGAACACGGCGGCGATTTCCTTCACCATCACCGAGTAATGCGCCGCGACCAGACGCGCGGCACCCAGACCCGCGACGGAGCCGAGGCCGAGGCCGACGACCGGAACCTCGCCCATGTTGTTGGCCACGAGGTCGAACGCGGTCGTTTCGCCCAGTCCGCCGGGGAGATTGGCGCGGCCGGTGGTTTCAATGGTTTTGACGGAGCCGCCGCCGCCGGAGCCCTCGATCAGGCGGATGATCGGCATGTGGAACCGGGCCGCGAGTTGCTCCGACATTTTCGGCTTGCCCTTGATCGAGGCATCGGCCGAGCCGCCCCGCAAAGTGAAATCGTCCCCGGCGACCACGACCGGCCGGCCGTCCACCATGCCGCGGCCAAACACGCAATTGCCCGGCATGAAGTCGATGATGTTGCCGTGGGCGTCATAGGTGGCCTTGCCGGCGATGCTGCCGATCTCCTTGAACGTTCCGGGGTCGAGCAAGCGATCGATCCGCTCCCGCACCGTCAGCCGGCCGCCTTTGTGCTGACGCTCGACACGGTCCTTGCCGCCCATTTCGCGCGCGAGCGCCTGACGCTGGCGGAGTTCCGCGAGTTCGGGTTCCCAACCGATCTGGGTGGGTTTGGTGGTACTGACGTTGTCGTTCAT
>ODAK010004354.1_pt1 | contig 14511 bp, 12 predicted proteins | sample 1539591 | NCBI WGS metagenome assembly ODAK01 (sample SAMEA3539303, study PRJEB22396) | soil metagenome | biome: tundra; feature: field; material: soil | place: USA | collected 2010-05 | depth 0.15 m | reverse complement strand
GCCGGATGGCCGGCGGAGGCAGGCCTGGAGGCCCGCCCCACTTACTGAGGCTCGCAAAACACGGTGACAGTTTTGGTCACAACCAAATGTGGGGCGGGTCCCCTGACCCACGCCGAGCCCCCTGGCTCGGCTGTCGGACCGGGGGTCCGACGCGGGCGAGGGCGCCCGCCCCACCCTCTGATTGTCACTGTATTACGCGAGCCAGTAAGAAATAGGTATTGTTTTTCATCCGCGTGAACCGGTGTTCATCCGCGGCCATTAACTAATCTTCCGGAAGCCCGCTACGCCCCCAGTTTCTTCATGGCCAGCGGACGCGCGTACGCAACCGGCGGATTGTGCGTGTTGAAGCCGGGCACCCTTCGGTAGAAGTCCATCGCCTCGTTCTTGTCGCCCAGCTTCTCGTAAGTCTGGGCGATCATGCACACGATGAATGCATCGTTCTGGCTGGCCTTCTGAAACTGCTCCAAGGCGGCTTTGTAATCGCCAGCATAAAACGCGACGTAGCCCAACAGGTAGGGCAGGAACTGCGCCTGCTGCGGATTGTCGCCCTTCGCCAGGATGGCCGTAGCGGCTGCGACATGCTTCTGAGCCTCGGCTTGGTTGCCGCGCCGCGCGGCGATACGCGCCTGGGCGTGCTCCCAGCGAAACTCCCACAGGTTCTTGCGGTCGGGCTTGATGTCCGGCTCGCGCAGGCCGGCGTCGTGTCCGGTCTGGTACCAGGTGTTGGCCGTGTCCAGATCGCCCGAATCGATGCAGATGCGCGCCAGTTCGTCGGCCACTTCGCCGGCGTTGTAGAAATCCTTGGCGGCGAGCTCCAGATCGTAAGCCTGCCGGTCATACGGGACTGCGGCCCTGCAATTGCCTTCGAAGCCGTACGATAGCGCCATGTCCCGCAGCGCGCGGATCTTGTCGCCGGTGGAAGGCGCCGTCTCGATCGCTTTCGCGAAGTACTTTCGCGCTTCGGCGTAATCGCCTTTGAGATCGAGTGCGACGCCTGCCCCGCTATTGGCCGGATAGGAATTGGGCGTAAGCTGGAGCGCGTTGCGGTACATCGCGACGGCATCGTCCTGCTTTCCCAGGCGGGTGAGGGCTTGGCCCTGCTTGATGAAGTCGCCGGGGTCCGTCTGGGCGAAAACCGCGGCGGAGAACAGGAGCGCGGCAAGTGCGCTCCGCGACGTGGCCGATTGCATGCCAGCAATTATCGCATGAGCCTTCAGGCGATCCTACCGCTGCACGTTGTGAGGGATGAGATAGGCTCCGGGGATTCTCTCGTCCAGTGTCGCAAGAACGGCTCCATTCGCGCCTGCAAGCTGCACCAGGTGCCCGTCCGTGGTCTGCTTTGGGGTCCTGACCCAAGCGGGAAGATGCGAGACGTCGTGACCGTCCGCGATAAATGACAGGGGTAAGGCGTTTGCCTTTTTCAGGCGGAGCAACAGCGTCCGCGCCTGCGCGACGGTGAATCCGTAAGCAGGCGCTTGCGCAAGCACTCTCACGAACCCTAATTCCGTGATGGAGCAGGTTGCCAGGGGCGGGAACTGTTGCGCTCGCACCCAGGCTGCCACGCGGTCGTGGAACTCGTGGTGGATGACTCCCAGCGCGACGAGGGCGTTCACGTCGAGCAGATACTTCATGGAAAGTTCGCCAGGATTTCCTGAACTTCTTTGCTGCTCATCACGGGAACGCCAGAACCCGCGCTGAGAACAGGGAGTCCGGTAACGGGATCCGCGATAATTGCGACCCGTCGCGGACGCTCTTTACGCGGCGTCAAAACAATGCGCCCAGCCTCGATGTTGGCATCGAGCGGATCGCCGGCGCGAATGCCAAGCCTGCGGCGAAGCGGTCCTGGAAGAACGATCTGACCTTTGGTGGAAACCTTGGTCTGCATGGTAAGACAATCTTACCATCCAATGCGGGCGCGGACCTCCCCATCGTCCGGGCGACCCCCGCCGTCAGCGTCATGACGAACTCCAGTGGGCGCCGCTTACGCGGCGTGAGAACAACGATCCCAGCATCCGAACGCGGCTCAACGAGGCGCAAACGCCAGCGCGGGGCCGGGGCGGTTGCCGGGGATGTCCCAAAGTCGAATGGAAGCGGGCGGGGTGGCGAAGGCCAGCCAGCGGCCGTCGGGGCTAAAGGAAATATTGGAGGTTGCGATTGGGGCGAGTTGCCGTTCCGAGCCTGCGGCGGTGTCCCAGAGCCAGACGGCGCCTCTGCGGACGCCATAGGCCAGCAGGGTCCCGTTGGGGTGGAAGGCGACGGATTCTACATAATCCTCACGCGGAGCGGCGCAGCGCAACTGGCGGCCGTAGGCGGCTTCCCAAAGGCGAGCCGTTCCGTCCTGGCTGCCAGTGGCCAGGGCGCGGCCGTCGGGACTGAAAGCGATGGCTCCGAAGGCGGGTTCGCGGGTTTGGACCAGCCGGAGGATCTCATGGCTGGCGGCGAGGTTCCAGAGACGCGGCCAGTGTCCACCGGCTGCGAGGACAGCGCCATCGGGGCTGAACGCAAGGTCGCCGTAGAGCGCCATGCAGCAGAGCGTCCGGACGCGGTTGCCCGAGGCCACATCCCACAGCTCGATCCGCTCGGCCACGTTGACGGTCGCGAGCACGCGCCCGCTGGGACTGAAGCGCGCCGTTCCATAGCCGTCGCCGGCCGGCCCCACCGTAAGGAGCGGGGTCCAGCCGGTTGTGCGCCACAGGCGAAGAGAGCGGCCGGCGACGGCGAGGAGCCGCGAATCGGGGCTGAACGAGAGCACGTTCAGCGCCCCTTCCTCCAGGCGGATTCTGGCTTCGGGTTGGAGGGATGGAAGGCGCCAGACCGCAATGCTCCCATCGAGGTCCCCCGCGGCCAGGAACCGCCCGTCTGGGCTGAAGGCGACGGCCGTGAGATGGGGGGTGGAATGGTGGGGGGAAAGGGAGAGAATGACCGCGATGGCCAGCGCGGCCAGCAGGGCCAACGCGGCCACGACCAGCGTTGGGGAGGCGGAGCCGCGGCGTCCGGCCGCCCGGTGGGCTTTGTTCCCGCTCATTCGCTGAACCTCAGGTCGCTGGCTTGCCGGGAAGCTGCGCGGCGGTTCGCGCGCGGACTTCCTTCCGCCCGAGTTGCAGGGCCGCCATGTCGATATCGAACCAGCGCTGGCTTTTCACCTTGCCCCGTAGCGCGCCGACCACGTGCTCTTCGTCGAGAAGGCTGGCGGCTTCGAGCAGCGCGCCCAGCATGACGATGTTGGCCGCCTTGGTGGCGCCGAGCTCGTCCGCCAGGCGCGTGAAGTGCATCGCGAGGATGCGAATGCCCGGGCGCTCGCAATCGTCCGGAAGCTCCGGCGCGTTGTACAACACAATGCCGCCCGGTTCCACCGTGGGGAGGAATTTGCGGAGCGAAGGCTCGTTCATCGCCAGCAGGACGTTGGGGCGGGAAACGATGGGCGAATCGATCGGGGCGCTCCCGATCCGCACGTGGCAGTTGGAAGTCCCCGAGCGCATTTCGGGGCCGTAAGAAGGCAGCCAGGAAACCTCGTAACCGGCGTCCAGACCCGCCTCGGCCAGCACTTCGCCCAGCATGAGAACGCCCTGTCCGCCGAAACCGGCCACCCTGATCCGCAGGTCCAACGGCTTGGCGGGCTTGGCCGGGGCCGCGTCCGGCGCATCGCCATTGCTCAGGCCGAGAATGCGCGGGAGGTCCGCCAGCGGAGGCGCGGGCGCGGGCGCCGGTCTGATGGGCGCATCCTTGGAGCGGTCGCGCAGGTTCCCCACCGGGAACGTCTTGGTCATCTCCTCGCGCACGAACCGCTGCGCTTCCAGCGGTTCCATCTTCCAGATGGTGGGGCAGGGCGAGAGCACTTCCACGAACGAGAATCCCAGGCCCTTCACCTGGATATCCAGGGCCCGTCGCAACGCGCGCCCGGCCTGCATGATCTGCTTGTTGTCGCCCAGGCAGACGCGTTCGATAAAGACCGGGGCTTCGAGCGATTGCAGCATCTCGCACATGCGGATCGGATAGCCGTCCGTCCACCGGTTGCGTCCGAATGGGGAGGTGGTGCTCTTCATGCCGAGGGGCGTGGTAGGCGCCATCTGCCCGCCGGTCATGCCGTAGATGCCGTTATTCACAAACACGACCATGATGGCTTCGCCCCGGTTGGCCGCGTGTATGATCTCGGCGGTCCCGATGGCTGCCAGGTCGCCATCGCCCTGGTAGGACACCACAATGCTGTCCGGACGGCTGCGCTTCACCGCGGTCGCCACGGCCGGAGCGCGCCCGTGCGCCACCTGGATGTTGCCAACGTCGAAGTAGTAGTAGGCGAATACCGAGCAGCCCACCGGGCTGATCATCACCATCCGGTCCTGCACGCCCAGCTCGTCGATGGCGCGCGCCAGCAGCTTATGGGTGATTCCGTGGCCGCATCCCGGGCAGTAATGCGTCTGGTGCTGCAACTCCGCCTTGCGTTGGTAGGTTTCGTAGAAGCTCTTGGCCTTTTCGTGCGTGACGGTATAGCTAGCCATGGACCAGGACCTCCTCCGCGCACGGCGCGAACTTGCTCAATAGAAACTCCAGCACGTCCTCGGCGGAGGGGACGTTGCCGCCCACACGGCCGAAGAACTCCACCGGCGTCCGGCCTTCCAACGCCAGGCGGACGTCGTCCACCATTTGGCCGGTGCTGAGCTCCACCACGACGAACGCCTTGGCTTGGCGGCTGAGTTCCCCGATGCGCCGGGAGGGGAAGGGGAACAGCGTGATGGGCCGCAACATCCCAAGCGCCATGCCCCGCGTCCGGCCCAACTCCACCACCGCCTTCAAGATGCGGCCAACGATCCCGTAACCCACCAGGACGATTTCGGCGTCGTCGGTGCGCCAGCTCTCGGCGCGCGTTTCCTTGCGCTCGGCTTCGAGGTACTTGGCTTCCAGCTTGCGGACGTGTTGCTCGGCCAGATCCGGTTCCAGGTAGAGCGAGGTCAGCATGTTCTTCCGCGTCCCGGCCGTACCCGTCACGGCCCAGTCCGGCGGCGGCGGCACGGGCCGCGGAGCGGCGAACTCCACCGGCTCCATCATCTGCCCGACGTAGCCATCGGCCAGCAGCACGACCGGGTTGCGATAGGTATCCGCCAGGTCGAAAGCCAAAGTCGTGAGATCGGCCATCTCCTGCACGGAACTGGGCGCCAGCGCCAGGGTGTGATAGTTGCCGTGGCCGCCGCTCTTGACGGTCTGATTGTAGTCGCCCTGCTCCGGCGCGATATTGCCCAGCCCGGGGCCGCCGCGCATGATGTTCGCCACCACGCAAGGCAGCTCCGCCCCAGCCAGATAGCTGAGGCCTTCCTGCATCAGGCTGATGCCCGGGCCGCTGGAGGCGCTCATGCAGCGTACGCCCGCGGAGGCGCCCCCATAGAGCATATTGACGGAAGCCACTTCGCTTTCGGCTTGCAGGAACACGCCGCCCGCCTGGGGAAAATACAAAGCCGCGGCCTCGGCGATTTCGCTCGCCGGCGTGATGGGGTAACCGTAATAGGCGCGCGCGCCGGCCAGGACGGCGGCCTTCACGATGGCTTCGTTCCCCTTGGTGAGTTGTGCCTTCATATCCGCCTCCCTCGGGCCGGTTCGCTATGCCGCCGCCGCGAGCCTCAACACCGCGATGGCGCCCGGCTCCGGACACACGAAGAAACAGATGCCGCACCCGGTGCAGCCGGCGCCCAGATACTGGGCCGGATGGTAGCCATAGTGGTTCAGACACTCCGCCAGATGAAGGACTTTCGGCGGACAGGCTTCCACGCAAAGGCCGCAACCCTTGCACTCTTCCGAATCCATCTCGACTTTGCCCCGGTCGGGCTTTCCATCCTTGGTCATGCCCATACACTCCTAAGCTGCCGGCGCCCCGCGCGCCTTGCCGATTTGCCCTACAACCAGGAATGTATCACTTGGCACGCCCGGCAGGGGAAACGCAGCGCGGCGCATAAGCACCAACTTTCGGTGGGTCTTACTTCTCCGAGACCATTATAGAGCGGGGATAGCATTCTGCACGCATCGCGAGCGCTACAATGCAAGGAAGTATCGTGCCCCCACTCGCCTCTCTCTACGCTCTCCAAGACGCCGTACGCGCCTTGCCCCCCATTGCTTCCGGCAAGGTCCGAGTCTTTCGCGGCCAGACGTCCGACTATCCCACCATCACCCCCGCCGCTTACCGAAATCGTCTCGGCCGTAGCGCCATCTGGCAGGTCTACAGTCGCTTCCTCCTGATGGACATCACACGCCGGCGGTTCGAGGGCGAAATGGACGAAAAGGAGATTCAAATCTGGAGCCTCTGGCTCGAAGCAGTGGCCCAGCACTACGGCTCCGGGTCGCGATATCTCGACGTCACCCACTCCATCGAATCCGCCGCCTGGTTTGCGCTCCACCGCGGCGAGTGGACCACCGAGCGCAGCATGCTCGGTCCTCCCGGTCCCCCTTCGCCTCACGATCTGCCGGGAGAGACGAAGTGGCTGCAATACACCCGCGCCGTCGAGCCCGGCTACCTCTACGCCTTCGATGTCGACGTGTGGGACGGAGCCAGCGCCATCCCGCCCGATCTGGCGCTCATCGATCTGAGCCGCGCTCCCGAGCCCTTCATGACTCCCCGCATGCTCGCCCAGGCGGGCTGCCTCATCCACGTGGGAGACGCTGACCAGCACGACCTACGCCGCCACCGCGTCGAAGGTACGCCGCTGTCCGTCGACTGGCCCATGACCGGCTCCACGTTCGTGCAGCGCACCGTGGAGGAAATGTTTCCCACACCCGCGGTGGACCCCTGGTATCGCCGGTTCCTCAGCGTCCCCATGGCCCCTGAGATCGACCCCGCCTCGGGCGGCGTCGTCCTCAAACGCCCCCTACCCGTCACGCTATACCGCGGGGAAACCGAAGCTTACAATGCCGCGGTGACTTCGACGGAGGCGTTTCTCTTCCCGCCGCTACTTCATCGAGCGCTTCGCCAAATTGGCGTGCAGGCCGAGGCCCCCGGGGAGGAATGGTGGCGGGCCGTCTCCATGAACAATGCGACCCCGATTTTGCTCGAAGCTCCTTTGCTCCGCGTCTTTCCTCCGGCCGGCAGCGACCTTTGGAACCACGAACTGCTCCTTCGGGACATAGACGAGTCGGTGGTTTCGCACTCCTCCTCGAAAGAGCCCCCTTCCGGACAGGCCGGGCTGCGCAACGTTCTCTTCCAGTTCAGCAACTTCGAGGAGATCTTCTGGGAACGCGCGCACCAGCCCGATATCACCACGAGACTCACGCGCGGCATCTGGATCGTGCGCGGCGACTCGGAAATCCTCGTGGTCCTTCTCCGCCAGAACTTCCCCGGCACACAGGTGGATGGCTCGGCGCCCGTCCTGATCCGCCTGGATCCCGTCCGCCGCCGCATGGTCCTCAAGCCCGCCTCGGTCTCCATGGAATGGACGGAACTCGCTGCTGTGCCGGAGCTGGCCAAACCCGTCTTCATTGGGCTCCACCTGCTGCGAGCCCTGTCCCCCCATTTGAAAGCCGAAGCCACACCGCGGTGGTTTTTATTGAGGCGGCCGGAATCCGGGCCGGACAACGAGTATCTGGTCGCGGTGCTCGCCGATGCCGGCAAGCTGGTTCGAGTCCCGGACCCGGCCGGGCTGGCCGATTGGTACGCCATGCGCGACAACGAGGGCGAGCCGTACACCCAACCTAAACCTAACCTCGTCGCCGGCTCATTCAAGCTCCATGATCCCAGGCCCTTCGCCGACATCCCCGTTCGCGACTTTCAGGACGCAATCCTAGCCGCCCTTCCGGCCGAACAGGCCTGACAGACTCTCCCCGGACCTCCGCTCGCCGGCATAGGCGCCCCGGTTATAAAGCCCCGACATCTCGGCTCTCGCTTCGTCGATGTTCGCTGTTTTGGCGATGTCCCCGGGGTAACTCACTTTGCCCGGCGCGGCCCGGTCCAGCGCCTGCGTCACGGCCGCGAGCCGCGCGGCCGCCCACGCTTCCCCCACCCATCCGTTCTTCACGCATCGGCGATACACCGCTACCGCCGTGCTCGCATAGGAAGGGATCAACTCCGCCGTCCCTGCGCCCCCCAGGTATTTGGCGCCGTCCTCGAGCGACTCCAGCGCCGCCTGCAACCAGTGCTTTTTCCGCGCCTCATCCGCCGCTGCCTCGCACGCAAAAAAGCCGCCGTCGGCCGCCAGCATCAGGGCGCGCAGTCCGGTCAACGGCGAACCCTCGCCGTAAGGGTCCCCCGCCAGCACCTGCCGGAGCGCGGTGTAGACGTCGGCGTAAGCCGCCTCGGTCTCGGCGAGCATGAACAGGACGTAGAAATAATCGACCAGCGCGTTGAACGCGTCTTCCCGGTGTCCGATGAAGTTGAAGATGCGGCTGGCGATGGTCGCCGCCGCTATGGCTCCATCCGCGTCCTGCCGCCCGACCGCCGCATGGTAATCCCGCAACGCCTGCTGCGCCAGCTCGGGTGTCAACTCACCGCGGAGTTGCGCCAGCGTCTCCCCCAACTTGTCGGGACCCATCCGGTATGCGCCGTAAAGCAACTCCATGAGCTGATCGTTTCTTCCGTTCATGGCCTAATTGTGTCACACCTCTCTGGTGCGTCGGCGGGCGCTGTCGCGTTTTCCGTTACCTCACGGAGCCACCCCAGCCCTTATCACCACCGACCAGGCACGAGGTCCCCAGACGGCGCTGTGGGATGCGTCGTCAGGTCACCTTGCAGTAGGTGAACAGCGGGCTTTCAAGCGACTACCGGGTCACAGACGCTGCGGTCCGGATTTCACGACGTCGTCCGGGCAGCCGTCGGCCATGAGCACGCCCGGCGGGCGGAAACGCATCACTAACCGATTCGCCGAACAAGCCCAGCTTCCCGGCGGAATAGCCGCCGCGGCGGCTTGTTCTCGACCCTCGAAACGATCCTCCCACCCGGCCGGATAACCCGGCCCATCACCTCGTCTCCGCCAATCTTGCATGCTATGATTAATGCGAAATTCAACGGTTCGAGCGCCATGGACTTCGACCCTAACGCGGCGGCGGGGCGAGAGCAGCAGTGCGACGACCAAGCAGCGCCCACTCAGAGCCTGGCCCAGAATTCACTCAAAGGACGTTATGTGCTGGTCCGGGAACTCGGGCGCGGGGGGTTCGGCACGACGTATCTCGCAACCGACACGGAACTGGCAGGCCGCAACGTAGTCGTCAAGATCCTGTTCCAGCAGCGTGCCAGAGATGCCTGGTCTCTGAAGAGGTTCAAGGGCGAGATGGAGGCGCTCGCGCGCATCGATCACCCCGGTGTTGTGTCGGTGGTGGATTTCGGGTGTCTACCCGACGAGACGTCGTTCCTCGTCATGCAGTATGTGTCCGGAACATCGCTGCGAGGCCTGATTCCGCGGGGCGGCATGCCGTTGGCGCGCATGGCCCACATCGTGCAGCAGATCGGCCGCGCGCTTTCCGCCGCTCACAGTGCCGGCGTATGCCACCGCGATCTCAAGCCGGCAAACATCATGGTTCAAACGCATGCCGACGGCGAAGAGCAGGTTAAGCTGATCGATTTCGGCATCGCCACCGTGCAGGACCTCGATACCGCTTCGACGTCATCGAGGATTGCGGGAACGTGGGAGTACATGGCTCCCGAGCAGTTCGACGGCAAGTCTTCCCCAGCCAGCGATATTTACCAATTCGGCGTGGTGGCGTACGAACTCGCCACGAGCGTGCAGCCGTTTCCTTCGTCGGCGCCCGCCCTCTTGCTGATGCAAAAAAAGAAAACCGTCAAAGTGCCTCCGAAGGACTTGCGGCCGGATTTGCCGGCGGCCGCTCAGGACGCGATCCTCAAGGCACTCTCGCCGAATCCGCAGGACCGCTATCAACACGCGGCCGAATTCGGCGACGCACTGGCACGCGCGCTGCTGAGCGGGTCCATCACGCAGGATCTGATCAGCACCCAGACCGATCCTCTCGGGGCACGAAGGCTTGCCGGCCGCAGGTTGCTGCGGCGAACGATTCTCGCCGCCGCGGCCGTGTCTCTGCTGGGAGCCGCCGCATTCCTCTGGTTTGAGGTTCAGCCTCCCGCGCCCGATTCAATCGCGGTGCTTCCCTTTGAAAACCGTATGGGCGATTCGGAGATGGAGTACGTGAGCCGTGGCATCACGGAATCGCTCATCAACGATCTTTCGCGGATACCCACGCTACGGGTGAGCGCGCTGGGTTCCGTGCTCCGATACGACACCCCGAAAGCCGACGCCAGGACCGCGGGCCGCGAGCTGAAAGTGGACCGCGTGGTGCGCGGATCCGTGTCGCGCATGGGCGACCAGTTGCGCATCGAGGCCGAGTTGATGGACGTCCGCTCCGGCGCGCAACTCTGGGGAAGCGCATACACCGCAAAAACATCGTCGCTTTCCGATGTCTTCGAGAGGTTTTCGACCGAAGTTACCGACCAGCTCCGCCTCAAACTCAGCGGCCCGCTGAAGGACCGCCTGGCGCGGCAGTATGCGGCAGGTTCGGAGTCGTATCAGTACTATCTACAGGGCCGGCTCCACTTGAGCAAGCGAACCCCTGGCGGTTTTGACGCGGCAGTCCGCTATTTCGACCAGGCGATCGCGAAGAACACCGAATATGCGCCTGCGCACGCCGGTCTGGCGTACACGTACGCGCAAATAGCCCTGCACGACAGTCAGTTCGGAAACACTTCGCCGGCGCACGCGCTGGAAAAGGCTCGCACCGAGGCCCTCCGGGCGCTCGAGCTGGATGGAACCCTGGCCGAAGCCTACAGCGCTCTCGCATACGTTCAGATGCAGGCCGACTATCAGTGGGGCGCGGCGGAGAAGACGTTTTTGCGGGCGATCGAGCTGAACCCCGCCTGGGCCGACGCTCGGGAGTGCTATGCCCTCGAACTCGCCGCGCTCGGGCGATCCGGCGAGGCCGTGAGGGAGATTGAAATCGCCGAGCAATTGGAACCCGATTCATGGGCGCTAAAAGCGGCGCACGCCACGATCCTCTACTTCGCCCGGCGCTACGATGAATCGCTCGCGATCATCGAGGAGATCGCCAAAGACTCGCGGGCCTGGACCCTGGGCGATTTGATGGCGCCGGATTATTGGGCCAAATCGATGCCGGCGGAAGCGCTCACCGCCGTGCTGCGTCTGCCGGCCACCTTTACGCAGCACATCCGAACGCCGCTCCTTGTGGCGGCATATGCCCATGCCAGCCAGGAAAAGAAGGCGAGGGAACTGCTCGCCGCCTATTCGGTCCGGCCCGAGACGGCAGTGTGGTACTATCTCGCCGTGGCGCACCTGGCCCTGGGCGACAACGCCGAGGCTCTGCGCGACCTCGAAAAAGATTACGACCGAAGGTCCGCTGAAATTCTGTTTATCGCGGCAGACCCCGTGATGGACGAATTGCGGGCGGACCCTCGGTTCCGCGCTCTGCTCGCACGCATGAAGCTCGAATCGAAGCGGTAGTTGATTAGTTGATTAAAAGGAGTAAGCCACATGACGAATGATAAAGCGCGCGCGCGCTATGACGATAAGTTGGATAAGCAAATCCTGCAGGAGATGGGGTTTCCTTCCGATGCCGAGTTGAAGGAGTTTCTTAAAAAGCTGGATCAGTTGACCTTAACGGAGAAAAAGCTTCTCCGCGTCAACATGCCGTCCTGTTCAGACGCCGTGAAGACCTTCACGTTCCCGGTCACCGAGGCGCAACTCCGCGAATTCATCGAAAAGAGAGCGCGTCCTGGGGTATCTGGAGAAGAGGGGATCGGTAGCGAGGCGCAACTCCGCGAATTCATCGAAAAGAGAGAGCCGGGGCACGCGGCCTTCGTTACTTGCATGAACGGCACTGTTAAATCCAAGGTCGGAAAGCGCTCCACGTAGTACGATCCTCCGCTCGATGCGCATACAGAGTGTGGCGAAGCACTCGCCGGCCGAGTCCGAGCGGGTTGTGCCGAGCGAGGACACGTTCGCGCGCGCGTCGATCGCCGCGGGCGCACTCGGAGTCACACGGCTGGGCAACATAACGGGCCTGGACCGCCTCGGGCTGCCGGTCTACACCGCGGTGGTTCCCAAGTCCGGCGATACCATCTCCGTTTACAACGGCAAGGGTGTGCGGCCGGAAGACGCCAGGGCCGGCGCACTGATGGAAGCCATCGAGCGGCAGACCGCGCTCAACCGGGACCTCACGGTGGTGGAAGCGAGTCTGAATGCGCTGCGCCGCGGCGTGTGCGCGGTCGCCGACCCGCGAAGCTTCAACCACCGGCGCTCCGACGACTTCTCGGACGATCGGCCGTATCTTTGGACCGAAGCCTACGACCTCATCGGCCGCGAGCCAGTTCTGGTCCCGGCCGGGCTCGCTGGCTACGGCCCGAAATATGGGGCGACCTCCCCGTTCGAGATCAGTTCTTCCAACGGACTGGCCTCCGGTAACTGCTTCGAAGAGGCTGTCTGTCACGCGTTGTGCGAGTTGATCGAGCGCGACGCCATGACCCTCGCCGATCTGCGCTGTCGATGGATTCCCTGGGCCTTGCGGGAAGCGGCTTTGGGCGCGAAAGCGGGAGAGCAGGGCCGCGACGACCCGAGCGCATATCCGCGAATCGACCTCTCGGACGCTGGGCATCCCTTTCCTGAACTACTTGCCGGATTCGAACAGGCCGGACTGCGCCCGATCGTACGCCAAACTACCTCAGACCTCGACATCTGTTCTGCTGTAGCAGCCGTCGCCGATGATTCGGTGCCGGGCTTCCCCCTGGTGCACTGTGGAATCGGTACCCATCCCAATGCGCGGATCGCGGTCATCCGCGCCCTCACGGAGCTGGCGCAGTCCCGCGTGGTGGATATCCAGGGCGCGCGCGAAGACCTCGTAGCCGCCGGGGCGCCAGGCGACCCGGCCTTCATCCACACGCGGCGCGTCGACAAGATCGACCGGCGGCGGTGGCTGCTCCAGGAGAATGGCCGGTCGCGCCCGTTCCGCGACATCCCGTCTTACGAGAGCGACGACGTCGCCGAGGATATTCGCCTCATCCTGTCGCGCCTCGAACGCGCCGGGCTGCATCGAGCATTGGTGGTCGATTTCGGCGGCCCGGCCGGGTTTTCGGTGGTGCGCGTCATGGTCCCCGGGTTGGAATTCTGGTGGCTCGACCAAGGCGAGATCGGACCACGCGCGCTGGAGTTTTGGCGGAAACATGTGCGCTGACTGTTCGCGTGTGGTCGTATTCACCGGCCCCAGCCTTCATCCGCGCGCCGCTGCCGCGCTGCTCAATGCGACCATCCTCCCGCCCATCAAACGCGGCGACCTGGAGCCGTTCCTCGCGTCGAAACCCGCCGCCGTCGGCATCATCGATGGCGAGTTCTACCAGAGCCTGGCCGTTTCGCCGAAAGAAGTGCTGGCATTGCTTGAAACCGGAGTCGCCGTTTACGGCGCAGCCAGCATGGGTGCGCTCCGCGCCGTCGAACTGGGCCGTTACGGCATGATCGGCGTCGGAAGCGTCTTCCGGCTCTTCCGCCGCGGCGTTCTGGATTCCGACGATGAGGTCGCCGTCACCTACTGTAAGGAGACTTGGCGTCCCCTCTCGGAGCCCCTCGTCAACACCCGCTACGCGCTCCGAGCCGCGGTGCGAAAAGGCATTCTTACAGGCATGGAGGCCGCCCGCATCATTTCGAACCTGAGGCCGGTTTATTTTCCGGAGAGGACGCGCGAACTGGCGCTTCGGCTGGCGCGCGACGTGGCCGGCGCAGACCGGGCGCTGGCTCTGCGGAACTTTCTCGCAACGGAAGCGCCGAACATCAAAGAACGCGATGCCAAACTGCTCCTCCAGCGCATCCGGCAGGACTTCTGCTACGATGCTCGCGATGGGGGAAAGCAGGCATGTCATAGACGGCTGGAAAGTCCGCCTTCTCCAGGTATGGATAATCGGCCAGAATCCCCAGATGGCGCTGTGGGATGCGTCGTCAGGTCACCTTCAGCGAACAGTGTTGGGACCAGCGGGCTTTCAAGAGCCTCCCGGCTCACACCCGCCGCGGTCCGGATAACGAAGCCAATTGGGGAGGCAGATGGAACGAAGCCAATTTGAGGGATTTGGACGCAGTTCGGCTGAGGGATAGGAGTCGAGGCGATGACTTCGTTGCGGCGGCCGGGGCTTAGAGGGAATGGGTGTCCTTCCCTCCGGATTTATCGCCGTGCGTTGTCCGGCCGCCAATGGTTTGAGCCGCATCTTCAGAAACAGAGGGTAGGCTTATTTAGGCTCGTACCGTAAATACTCCTGCGATTGCCAGGCTCTCTGCAAGACCGCGGGATCGGGTGTCCCTTCTCCCACGGTGTGATGGAACCAGTTCCAAGGTCTCCCGTCGGTGTTGGTCGCCGCAATGCCTTTCTAGGGGCGGTCCAGGAGTCCAGTACCACCGTACAATGCAACGCTTCGTGGCCACGAAGAACAAAGTTGCGACTTACGCGGTGGGCGTAAGCCTCTACTCGATTTCAAGATAGCAGGCGCGCGGCGGCGGGCCGGGAGCGGAGGTCTGGAAGTTGTTGAAAAGGCTAGCGCGA
>ODAK010004353.1_pt1 | contig 14513 bp, 11 predicted proteins | sample 1539591 | NCBI WGS metagenome assembly ODAK01 (sample SAMEA3539303, study PRJEB22396) | soil metagenome | biome: tundra; feature: field; material: soil | place: USA | collected 2010-05 | depth 0.15 m | reverse complement strand
TTAAGCTTTTCCGGCCGCAAATGAAAATCTGGCGGGCGATGCTTGGCATCGGAGTGCCGGCCGGCGCGGAGTTTGTTCTGCTCTTCGTTTATATCATAGTTGTTTACGGCATCATTCGAGGCTTTGGACCGGCCGCCCAAGCCGGATTCGGGATCGGAGCACGAGTGATGCAGGCGCTCTTTTTGCCAGTCGTGGCGCTCGCCTTCGCCGTTGCTCCAGTGATTGGACAAAACTTTGGAGGGCGCCACGCCGATCGCGTCCGTCAGTCAGTTTATTCCGCGCTCGGGATCGCTTCCGTAATGATGCTGGTTCTCACATTGGTTGCACACTTCGTGCCCGCGGCGTTTATTCGAGTTTTTTCCAACGATCCGCACGTCGTTGATTTCGGCAGCGATTATCTCAAGATCGTGTCGATCAATTTCGTGGCGTCGGGAATTGTCTTTACCAGTTCCAGTATCTTCCAGGGCATTGGCAACACCTGGCCACCGCTTCTCAGCTCGATGACACGGCTGTTTCTCTTCGCTCTGCCGGCGATACTGCTCGCACGCATACCGGGATTTCAGATCGCGTATGTCTGGTATCTGTCGATCGCGTCACAAATTATTCAGGCGTGCATCAATCTTTTGCTGCTCCGGCGCGAGCTGCGGAAGAAACTAACGTTCGATGAAGCGGAAAGTTTTGTCCCGGGAAGCGCGACAGCGACTTAGGCAAGCTGAAAACTGACAGCGGAGAGCTGAAGAGGAAGTTGAGACGACGGATCTCCGTTTTCAGCTTTAGGTGGCGATTAGCTCGCAAAAAATTTTCAGATCAAGGTTGCCGCCGGAAACGACGCACACGATCGGACCTTGGCCGGCTTTACCGGTCAAGGCGGCGGCAAGCGGCAACGCACCCGCGCCTTCGGAAATGATTCGCGCCTTTTCTGCCATTAATCGCATCGCTTTTTTCGTCTCGTCCAAACTGACGACGATGTAGCCATCCACGATTGGTTTCATTCGCTCCCACATGCGGGGAAAAACGCTGCGGCCACCGGCGCCATCGACGAATGATGCTTTCCAATCTTTGAACTCTTGCGGTGATCCTTTCGCAAACGAGAGCGCGGCGGGCGCGGCCGTTTCCGGTTCTGCGCCCCAAATTTTGATCTCCGGCCTAAGCGCTTTGATCGCGCTGCCGACGCCGGCGATGAGTCCGCCGCCACCAATGCTCGCGATGACGGCGACCGTGTCGGGCGCATCTTCAAGAATCTCAAGACCCATGGTGCCGTGACCAGCGATGAAATTGTGATCGTCAAATGGATGCACGAACGTGCCATCGACATCCGGAAACGAACGATCCTCGAGCGCCTTCCATGCGACTTCGTGCGGCACTAGGATGAGTTTTGCTCCGAGAGCGCGCATCCGCTCGATCTTCGAGGCCGGCGCTGTCTCGATCACCACAACACTGCACGGTATGCCGGCTTGTCTCGCCGCATACGCGACGCCCTGCCCTGCATTTCCCGCGCTGATCGTCCACACCCCGCGCTTGCGCTCCGACTCGGACAACATCGCCACTGCGTTGGCGGCGCCGCGCAGTTTGTAAGCGTTGATCGGCTGTAGGTTCTCGAGCTTGAGGCGGATGTCGGGAAAGTCCGGTCCTAGTTCAAGACGGACTAGCGGCGTTCGCAAGATGGTTTGTGCGATTCTCTTCCGCGCTTGCTGTATATCGGCCAGTTCGATCGGACGGACGGCCTCGAGCGTGGTGGGCATATTGGTTTCTCTTAAGGCGCAAATGCGCTTCGGCTATGTTCCAGAATACGGACACTGATGCAATCTGCATCAGAGCGCGTTGTTTAAAATAACATCGCCCCAAAAGCGGACGATCCACCTGCGTTGTGCAAGACTTCGGTGTGCACAATGAAGCGAAGTCCCGCGCCATCATCCATCTCGATATGGATTGCTTTTACGCGGCGATCGAGGTGCGCGACCGCCCGTCGTTACGCGGTAAACCGGTGGGCGTGGGCGGCGCGCGCGATCGACGCGGCGTCCTGACCACGTGCAACTACGAAGCGCGCAAGTTCGGCGTGCGCTCGGCCATGCCCACTTTCATGGCGCTGCAACGCTGCCCGGACCTGATCGTGTTGCCGACGCGGTTCGACGTTTACCGGCGCGAAGCCGCAGTCATTCGCGAAATGCTGCACCGTTTCACGTCGTTGGTTGAACCGCTCTCGCTCGACGAAGCGTATCTCGATGTAAGCGAACACCCCGGCGCGCCGGCGCCCCTCGCACAGGTGATACGCGGAATGATCTTTCGCAAAACGAAACTCACTTCGTCCGCGGGGATCGGTCCGAACAAACTGATCGCGAAGATCGCAAGCGAGATGAACAAACCCAACGGCCAACTCGAAGTCACGCCGGAACAAGTGCCGGAGTTCATGGAGAAATTGCCGGTGCGAAAGATTTGGGGCATCGGAGAAAAAACCGAACGGAAGCTGGAAGAGCTCGGCGTCAAAACATGCGGCGAGCTGCAACGTTTCTCGCGTCCGGAACTTGTCGATCTTTTTGGAAAATTCGGGATCGAGCTCTACGATCTCTGCCGCGGGATCGATCAACGTCCGGTTGAACCGGATCGCCCGCGTAAGTCGCTCAGCACAGAGGAAACGTTCACGATCGATCTGACGACGCTCGAACAATGCGAAGAAAAACTGGAGGAGCTATTTCAAGAAATGATGGCCGACCTCGCCCAGAAAGAAGCGACGCGATCCGTGACAAAGATTTTCGTGAAACTGAAGTTCAACGATTTCACGCGCACCACCGCCGAGCGCGCGGGACTCACGCCGAATCTACCGGATTTCCGCGGACTCCTTGCCGAAGCGTTTGCCCGCACCGGCAAACCCGTCCGGCTCATCGGCGTTGGTGTCCGTTTCGCCGAGAATAGCCCGGCGGATGCACAGATGCCTTTATTATAGCCGCGGATTACGCAGATTGGCGCGGATAAGATGACTTCGGCTGAGAAGAAAACAATCGCCGCCACCGCTTGCGACGTTCGGTTCGATGGGCTGACGCGCAATCTTTACGCGACCGACGCGTCGATCTATCAGATCAAGCCGGACGGGGTGGCGTTTCCACGCAACGCAAAAGAAGCGAGCGCCGTGATTCGTGCGGCCGCTGATGCGAGCGTTTCGGTCACGCCTCGCGGCGCGGGGACGAGTCTTGTCGGAAACGCGATCGGCGAAGGATTGATCGTCGATTTTTCGCGCTACAACCGCCAGATCACCGATCTCAACATCGACAATCGCACCGTGAGCGTCGGCGCCGGTGTCGTGCTCGATCAGTTGAATGCGTTTCTCAAACCGCACGGATTTTGCTTTGGGCCGGATGTCGCGACGAGTTCACGCGCGACACTCGGCGGAATGATCGCAAACAATTCTTCCGGCGCGCACGTTCCAGTTTACGGGACGACTGCCGATCATGTTGTCTCTCTGGAAATCGTGATGGCGGACGGTCGCACCGCAAACATTGGACCGGCTCATGAATCATTGCGGGCCGAACGCGACACGATCGAGAATCTCGTTCGCGGGCACGCTGCCGAAATGGCGGAGCGTTGGCCGCCGGGATTGTTGAAACGCTGGCCCGGTTACGGCGTCGAACGGTTTCTTCGTGCGCCGAACACTCTCACCGACATTCTCGCCGGCAGCGAAGGAACACTCGCCGCGATTCTCTCGGCGGAACTAAAGATTTCTCCCCTGCCGCTTGAAAAAGGACTCGGGCTCATCTTCTTCGCGTCGATCGATGAGGCGATGCAAGCCACGGTTGCGCTGCTTGATCTTAAACCGTCCGCGATCGAACACATCGATCGCCCATTGCTTGAACAAACGAAGGGCCAGCTTCTTTTCCAGGCCGCGCGGGACTTGATGGAACTCGACGCCAAGCCGTGTAAAGCGATATTGATTGTCGAATTCTACGAAGATGTCGCCGAGCGATTAGCGATCTTGCAATCGCGAAATCTCGGATTGCGCACAGTACTCTTCCGCGACGTACGCGAAATGAATTTGGTTTGGTCGGTGCGCAAAGCCGGCCTTTCTCTTTTGACCGGATGCGTCGGGCCAGCCAAACCCGTCGCATTTATTGAAGACGCTGCAGTGCGTCCGGCGCAATTACCCGATTACGTCAGAGGTTTGGAATCGATCATGCGGCCGCTCGGACTCGAAGCTTCCTACTATGGACATGCCGCCGCTGGTTTGCTGCACGTTCGGCCGGTGATCGATCTGCACAGCGCCGCCGATCTGAAAAAATTCCGACAAGTTGCGGATCAAACTTCGGCTCTTGTTAAGCAATTCAAAGGTTCGTTGTCGGCCGAACACGGCGTCGGCATCGCGCGCACGGAATACATGCGCGAACAACTCGGTGACGAATTGCTCGGCGCGATGCGTGAGATCAAACGCATATTCGACCCGAAAAACATTTTTAATCCCGGAAAAATTCTTAGCGATGGTCGACATAAGATCGACAATCATTTGCGGGACAATTTCGAGCGGCCGATCAATTTGCCGTTCGAGCCGGTCCTTGCGTTCGCGTTCAAAGACCGCTCGTTCATCGGCAATCTTGAGCAATGCAACGGCTGCGGCGGCTGCCGCAAGGACGCACCGATGATGTGCCCGACGTTTCTCGCGACCGGCGAAGAGATCATGTCCACGCGCGGACGCGCAAACATTATTCGCGCCGCGCTAGAGTTGCGCGCGAACGGACACGATCCGTTGCGCTCTGATGAACTCGATGCGGCGTTGAGCAATTGTCTCTCCTGCAAAGGTTGCACGCCGGAATGTCCGTCGAACGTAAACCTGGCTTTGCTCAAGACGGAACTGCTTTACGCCCGCCATCGGCGCGACGGTCTGCCTTTGCGCGAGCGAGTCTTGAGCAATGTCGATCTACTCGGGCAACTCGGCTGCGCGATGCCGGTGCTGACAAATGCGATTATCGATTTTGTGCCGTTGCGCGCCATCATGGAGAAAGCGCTCGGGCTCTCGGCGAAACGCACCCTTCCGCATTACACGAGCGAGCGATTCGATCGCTGGTTTGCAAGACGAAAGGTAGGGTCGGCGCAGCGCGGCGTCCCTACCAGAGGCAGAATCATTTTGTGGGACGATACGTTTGTGCGTTACAACGAGCCGCACATTGGGATCGCGGCGGTGAAAGTTCTCGAAGCACTCGGCTTCGAAGTTACGCTCGCGCACGATCGACAATGCTGCGGCCGGCCGGCGTTTAGTCAGGGAAATCTCGAAGCCGCCGTGGAGCTTGGAAAACACAACGTCAATCTTCTGCACTCTTTGTCCCCACAACTCTCGGCTCTCAACTCTCAACCATCAGCAACGCCCATCCTTTTTCTCGAGCCGTCGTGCTACTCGATGTTCGTCGAAGATTATCGTGAGTTAAAAATCGCGAACGCGGAGGACGTGGCGAAGCACTGTTTTTTGTTCGAAAAATTTATCGACGATCTGCTCGCGCGCGAACCGGATGCGCTTCGTTTTCAGAATCGACCGGAGCACATCACGATTCATGCGCATTGTCACGCGAAGTCTTTGCTGAATACCGGATTCATGGCGCGATTGGTCGAGCGATTGCCGGGACGCACAGCGACTCTGCTCGACACTGGCTGCTGCGGCATGGCCGGCGCGTTCGGAATGTTCGCGGAAAAGTACGAACTCTCGGTTCAGGTGGCCACAGATCTACTGCGGAAGATCGACAATCAACCGTCCGGGACGTTGGTTGCATCGGGCACGAGTTGCCGGCATCAGATCGGAGATCTCTCGGCCACGCATCCGAAACACATGGCCGAGTTGATTGCGGATGCGCTCGCGTAATTCTCGCTTGCCCACAGCGAGAGTTGCGTAATCAAAAGAGCGTTAGTGAGGTCCCTCGCTCGGCTCGGGATGACCCGATTATTTCTTGGGCGGCGCACCGGGTTTCGCTTGCTCGCCAGGTTTTGGCGGTGCGGCGCCTTGTTCGCCACCCGGAAGTTCCGCGTCCGGCGGAACCGCTTGGATATCAGGCTCGGTGTAGGAACTGGGATGGCTGGCAAGTTCCTTTCGCAACGCGGCGATTTGCTCACGCGTGATCGGACCGCCGGTGTTTCCCCACTCGCTGCGGACATAAGTAAGCACATCGGCGACTTTTTGATCGCCGAGAGTTTCCCATGGTTGCATGACCGCGCTGCCGAATTTTTGACCTTTAACCGTAAGCGAGCCTTGCAAGCCTTTCATCACGATCATGGCATTACGACGCGAGCCACCGTTCGTATATTCGGAACCGGCGAGCGGCGGATATCCCTGGCTTTGCGAGCCGAGTCCCGTGGCTTGATGACAAACCGCACAGTTCGCATTAAAAACTTTCTTGCCGCGATCATGCGGCGAAAGCTCCGTTTGTTGTTCGGGACCTTGCGTGCTCGCTCCTTTTTTTGCGGGCGGCGGACCGCCGAGTGGATCAAGTCCATCACCGCTAAAGTTTCCCGAATAGCGTCCCAGATACGCGCCGCCAAAGAAAACGGCGAGCCCGTAAACGACGATCAACCACATCGAGAGCGGCTCGAGCCCGACGCGCGGCTCGAGCTTTTCGCGCTGGATGGCGGCATGAACCTCCTGCACATCTCCGTGCTCGCCGTAATCCATTCCCTGGCGAATGCGCGATGCTGGATCTGGAGTTTGCTCGTTCATTTCGGCGGGGCGGCTGGAGCTGGTGAAGTCGATGCCGCCGGCACGGATGCCGGGGCCGCAGATTTCACTTCTTTCAAAGGATGCGATTGATCAAGCGACATTAAATAGGCGACGAGACACTGCGCGTCGTAAGTCGGAACGATTTCCCAACCTTGACTCGGCGCTTCTTTGCCCGTGAGTTTCAAGGCATCGGCGGAACGTTCGCCACTGATACGGCGTTTTTCGTACAGGAAACGATAGGCCGGCATGTTTGAATCGAGCGTAAGGCTGCGCGGCGAATAAAGATGTTGGTGGTGCCACGCGGCCGAGTATGTCGGCGGTTCGCCATTTGCCGGCGCGGAATCGAGTGAACCGGCTGGATTCGCAGCCGGAGCCGGACTTGCAGATGCCGCCGCGGGGCTCGCGTTTTGAGCAGGTGACGCGTTCGCGGCAGGCGCAGCAGCAGGTTTTGCAGCTGGCGATGATTGCGGCGATCCGGCTGGAGCGGGAGACGCCGCGGTTGCGGGAGATCCTGCCGGACTCGCGCTAGCCGCAGGCGACGCCGCCGGGCTTGCGCCGGCCGGCGGAGCATTCTCTTCTTCGGCGGGTGCACGCTTGCCGATATTGGAAAGATCGGGACCCATGCGAGCCTTGCCGAGCAACACCGGTCGCGCGAAAATGTAATCGCGCGGCGCGCTGCGACGGTCACCCCATTTGCGATCGATATCGGACGCGATGTAATCAGGGCGGACCTGCTGGCTGTGGCAATAGAAGCAGCCGTTCGCGGTATAAACGTGCCGGCCGCGCTCGGCCATTCCCGATTTCGGCTCGGGATAAATATCGGTGCCTTCTTCGTCCATTTGCGGATCGAGATGTCCGATTTGCCAATTCGGAATGACGGTCAGGCCTATCCACGAAAAGGCGAACGTCCCGAAAAGTCCGAGAAAGAGCGAGAGAAGTGCTTTCATAAGTGCGCTTCGCTGCCCTCCGATTCAACGGGATTCAAGAATGTTGGAACACTCGCGGCGCGGCCCAATCCGAAGAGCATGAGGCCGAAATGAAATGCGAACACAAAATGCGAGACGGTCATCAACACGCCGGCGAGGCTGCGGCCGCGCAGATAAGGCAGGATCGATTGCGTGCTTTCGGTGAAGGCCATGCTCGCATCATTCAAATTCGTTCCTTCCACGATTGCACCGGAGAGCAACATCAAGCTCATCAAGCCAACGCCGTAAACCGATGCCCAAAAGTGCAGCTTGATAAGCGAAGCATAGCGCCATTCGCAGCCGACCAGCCGCGGCACGATGTAGTACATCGATCCGAAAATCACCATCGTGTAAAACGCGTAGAGGCCGAGATGCGAATATGCCACGCTCGCCTGTGTGAAGTTAAGATAACGCGCAACGGAGCGAAACGAGATGATCACGCCGACTAAGCTGAAGACGGTGTAGGAAATCGCGCCGAAGACCGTGAAGCGAAGCGTGGGACTGTAACGCATGAGCGGGAAATAACCCTTCATCGTCATATGATGATTCAGCCCAACGGTGGCGACGGGAATAATGGTAAGAATCGTCGCCGCGATGCTGGCGGTGATCATCCACGCGGGAAACGGTCCATCGATCATGCGCTGCATTCCGGTCCAACTGGAGAAAAGCGCGTAGGTCCAGAAGCCGATCGTGGCCAAATGATAACTGTAGACCGGGCGCCCAATCACTTTCGGAATCATGTAATAGGCTGTGCCCAGCCCGATCGCGCCGAACCAGAGAAAGAGCAGATTGTTTGCGTACCACCAATTGACCGCCGCCTGCATCACGCCCTGCACCGGCACGACGAAGAGCATCAGTTGCGCGGCGGCGTAAAGCCACGGGAACCAGAGGAACGCGCCGAGCAAATACCATTGCGTGATGTAAATCCGGTCGCCGCGCCGGAAACGGAACATCAACACCGCCCACGACATGATCATGGCGTAAGCAACGAAAAGAATGACCGCCACGTATGGCGGGAATTCGAGCCACTGATAACCGGTGCTGTCGCCGGTAAGGATCGCGCCAACGCCGAGAAGCACGCCGAGGTTCCAGAAGCCCGCGCCGGTGATAATCAATAGCGGATGCCGCAGAACGGTGCGGCACAAACGCGCCATCAACCAAATTGCCGTGCCCATACCGGCCATCGACGCCCAACCGTAAATCATGATGTTGGTGTGCGCGGGTCGCACGCGGCCCCAAGTGAGGAAACTGACTCCCGAAAACATGTCGGGGGCATGCAACTTGATCGACACAAACATGGCGAGCAGCGTGCCGAGCAGCAGCCAGACGATTGCGGAGGTGTAAAACATCAACACCGGCACGCGCGTCGAGGCATCGATCAAAGCGCGCTCGATCTGCTCGGTGTCGCTCGTCGGCACATCGGTCGGAACCGGTGGCGCTTTCAACGGTATCTCAGCGGCATCCATATTTTGGTCGTAAGATCATTTGCGGCGAATTCAAAGTGGTCATGGCGTTTTCCCGGCGGCGGGAGTTGGAGTTCCGGACGGAGATGGCGCTGGCGTTTGCTGCGCTGATTTTGGTTGCGCGGCCGCGGCTTGCGCCGGGGACGCAGCAGGTGAAGCCGATGCGCCCGGTTGTGTTCCCGGAGGCGCAGGCGGCGGATTAACAGCCGCGGCTGGTTGATTGCGACTCTCCGAGCTTGGTCCCGCAACTGAAGTTGCTTTTGGTGTGCCGGTTGGCGATGGCGACGCTGTTGCCGCCGGTGAAGGAGCAGTTGCGACAGCGGATGCTTGGGGCTCCGGCGTCGCAATTGGACCAGCCGGGGCGGGTTTTTTCTGCGCAAGTTCCGTCACAGCCAGTTCCATTGCGCGCTGAATCGGAATTCGGACGGTATCTTTTTGCTTGTCGATCCAGCTGTATGTGGTGAGCGCCTTCGCGTCGGCTTCGCGCGCGGCCTTAAGTTTTTCTTCGCGCGCTTTGGCGCGTTTCTTCTCGTAAGTGTCGCCGCGCGGCGACGGCCCGATAATCGCGAGCACCATGACGCCGAAAAGCGCAAAAAGTAAAACGACGCCAAGCCAGGCGGAGAATGGCGTGCGCACGTGCGCGGCTTGGCGAATGGATTCGGCATCGGCCATATCAGTTCTGGTAATTGATTGATTCGATCACACGCGGATCACGCACCGGAAAAACCGATGTCCGGCCAAGGAGGCGCAAATAAACAAAGGCGAGCGTCGCGCCCATGCCGAGAAGCGGAACAAAATCCCAAATGCTCACGTGCACGCCCGTTCCGTGCAATGCGGGCACCACGATGACGTACATATCGAGCAGCTGCATGCAAAGGATCCAGGCCGCGAGCAGACACAAACGGCGCGGCCGTTTCTTGAACCCCTGCATAAGTAGAATAGCGAAGGGACCAAAGAACCGTCCGACCACCAAAAGCATGCTCAGGGCCCACCACGACTCGGTATTTCGAACGAGGAAGTATTGCGTCTCCTCCGGCATGTTCGCATACCAGATGAGCATGTATTGGCTGAAGCCGATATAGGCCCAGAAAACAGTGAAAGTGAACATCCATTTTCCCATGACGTGGTAATGCTCCACCGTAACTATGTCTTGCAGGTAGCCGGCGTTGCGCAACGCCGTGATGACAAGGACGAGCAGCGACATGGAAGATCCGGCGGTGCCGGCGAAAATATAAACGCCCCACATGGTGGAGAACCAGTGGTAATTGAGGCTCATCAGCCAATCGCAGGCGCCAAAAGTCAGGCAAAGCGCGAACATGGGCAGACTGATAAAAGAAAGTTTGCGCATCCAAAACGTGAATCGCGGATTGCCGTCCTTGTCCTGCCGGACCGAGAACCGCCGGAGCAATTGCGTCGCGATAATGAAGAAGGCGAAAAAGACGATCGCGCGCGTGAGGAAGAAATGCCAGTTGAGGTAAGGACGTTTGACATCGAGCGCCTCCTCGTGCCCGGGCGGAATATTCATCCACCCGTAGAGATGATGACGAAGCAACAACACCGGCACCAGAAAGACAGCCATGACCGCGAGGAGTGAAGCAATGTTTTCGAGTTGGCGTCGCACCACCACGCTCCAGTCCGCGTCGGTGGCGTGATGAACAAGCGTCCAGAAGAAGCAGCCGGCGCAGAGCGTGAAGAAGAAAGCAAAAGCGAAAAGCCAGGAAAAACTAAACTGCGCCGGATCGACCATTGCGCCGACGACGCCCAGCCCCAAGCCGACCAAAGCAAGAAGCGCGAACAAAATCGATAATCCGCCGAAACGCGAAGTTTCCACAAATTCGCCTTCCGGCGCCGGCAATGCCTGGGAACGATCGCTCATTTCTTTTCCATCTCCGAGTGATGTTCTTCCGGCACGTCGTTAATCGATGCGTTCTGGCTCCGCTGCAGCGCGCGCAGATACGAGATGATCGCCCAGCGGTCCGCCACCATGATGTTGGGTCCGTAAGCCATCATCGTGTTCTTGCCGTTTGTGAGCGTGTTAAAAATTTCGCCGTCCGCCATTTTGCGAATGCGGTCATCCTGCAAAGTGACGACGGTGGCGAGGCCGTATTGTTTGGTGATGCCGTTGCCTGTCGCGGTGGCGCCGTGACACATCGCGCACGTGATATTGAAGCGCTCGCGCCCGCGCTCCATCAATTGGGGCGTGACTTCAATCGGAATACCCGTGCCCCAGCGATCGCCCATTTTTCCGGTGTTGTAATAATCGGTTCCGGCGCTGAAGGCGACGCGCTGATGCGAAAGCAATTCTCCCGGCGGCGCGCCGCTGGGCGTGTTTTCCGGGTTCGGCATTTCGTAACCGATCGGAACGGTGCCGGCGACTGGCAGGCGCGGACCGCGTCCATCTGCAAAAAAACCGAGCGGCGCTTGCGCGCGCACTTTCACCTGACGAACCATGTCGGGAAAAAGCTCGAACGGCGGCTGGCTGCCCTTCTGTCCGCGAAATCCAAGAATGGCGACAAGCGCAACGCCGGTCAAAACGAAAAGTAAGAGGAAGCCGCGCAACATAATCAATCCTCGTGCACGATGGTGATGTGCTGGCCGCCCGTGCTTTCGAGCAGCTCGCGCGCTTCGATTTCAGTGAACCGCGGATCGCGCGCTTCGATGGCGAGAAAGAAACCGTCGTTGGTCGCGCGACTGAACCGATCCCAATTGAAGATCGGATGATTCCAGCGCGGCAACCCATTCATGATGAGCACGGCAAAGAACGCGGCGAAAGCGGAGAAGAGCACGGTGAGCTCAAACATGATCGGGAAAAAAGCGGGGACAGTTCGCCAGTCGAAAGGTTTTCCGTGAACGATCACCGGATAGATGAACCACGACGGTCCGAACTCCAAAACCGCTGCGGTTAGCAAACCGGTAATGCCGCCGCAAAGCACCACGGCACTGAGCCACGATTTGCCCAAGCCCATCGCCTGATCCATTCCGTGGATTGGAAATGGCGAATAAACATCCCAGCGTTTGAAACCGGCGTCGCGCACACGCTTAGCCGCTTCGTAGAGCGCGGTCGCGCTCTCATATTCGGCCGCCATCGCGTAAACCGTGTGACCAGACGGCGTCCTCATGTTCGCTCCTTTCCAGTTGCCGCAAGCGGGGGATGATCGGCTGTCGGTCCATGATGAGGGTTCGCTTCCGGCAAAACGATTTTCACTTCCGACATCGCAATCATCGGCAAGAAGCGGATGAAGAGCAGGAAGAGCGACGTGAAGATGCCGAGCGTGCCGATGAACGTCCAAATATCAACCCAGGTCGGGTAAAACATTCCCCATGAAGACGGCAGAAAATCGCGGTGCAATCCGCCGACGATGATAATGAAACGCTCGAACCACATGCCGGCGTTCACGCACATGCAGACGAAATAAACGACGTAGATGTTCCGCCGGCACCACTTGAACCAGAACAACTGCGGCGAAAGCATGTTGCAGAAAAGCATGCCGACCCACCAGTACCACCAGTAGGGACCGAAGACGCGATTGAAGAAAGCGAACTTCTCGTACTGGTTACCGCTGTACCAGGCCATGAAAAATTCCATGGTGTAGGCGTAAGTGACGAACGAGCCGGTCAGCAAAATGATCTTCGCCATTTTGTCGATGTGTTGCGGCGTAATGATGTCTTGCAGTTTGAAGATCGCGCGCGCCGGAATCATCAACGTGAGCACCATGGCAAACCCGCCAAAGATCGCGCCGGCGACGAAGTAAGGCGGGAAAATCGTGGTGTGCCACGTGGGCAAGATCGACGTGGCGAAGTCGAACGACACGACGCTGTGCACCGACAATACGAGCGGAGTGGAAATACCGGCCAACAACAAGTACGCCATTTCGTAATGCCGCCAGTTGCGGTTCGATCCGCGCCAGCCGACCGCGAAAATGCCGAAGAGCAATTTCTTGATCTTGGAAGTCGCGCGATCGCGCAGCGTCGCCAAATCGGGAATCAAACCGGTGTACCAAAATAAAACGGAAACGGTGAAATAGGTCGAGACCGCGAACACGTCCCACATCAGCGGGCTGCGGAAATTCGGCCAGACGCCCCAGCTGTTTGGGACGGGTGCGAGAAACCACGCCATCCAAACACGGCCGACGTGAATGCCGGGGAAAATCGCGGCGCACATAACCGCGAAGAGCGTCATCGCTTCAGCCGAACGGTTGATCGACGTCCGCCATTTTTGTCGAAGCAAGAACAAGATCGCCGAAATGAGCGTGCCGGCGTGTCCGATACCGATCCAGAAAACGAAGTTGGTGATGTCCCACGCCCAGCCGACCGGATGGTTTAGCCCCCATGTGCCGACGCCCGTGGAAATTTGGTAACCGAGACAGAACAAGCCGAAAGTGGCGATCGTCGCGGTGATGGTAAACGTCACCCACCACCAACGCGGCGCGCGTTGTTCCACCACGCCGGAGATGCGTTCCGTCAGCCAACTGAAATTTCGCTTGTTCAAAACAAGCGGAACGCGCGCAAGCGGCTTCTCGCCGCTGATCACTCCTGGTGCTGTGGGTGCGCTGTCCATGGTTTATGCAAGATCGACAACTGTTTTCACTCGCCTTCCTCCGTGTGCTTCGTCTCGCCGTTCTTCGAGGAATGCCCTTCTTTGAGAATGCTGGCTACACCGATTTTCGCCGCGTCCGGCATTTTCGGATTCGGATTGCGAATGCGCGCGAGATAACTCGTCCGCGTATTCACGTTCAAATAATTGAGCAGCCGATAATTTCGATCCTGTTGTTTCATCTTCGAGACGCGGCTTTCCGGATCTTTGATGTCGCCAAAGACAATCGCTTCGGTCGGGCAAGCTTGCGCACACGCGGTCGTGAACGAATCGCGCGGAATGCGAGTGTTGTTCGACGCGCCGGCGCGCACGTGCGCCGCGATCTTCGCTTCCTCGATGCGTTGGACGCAGAACGTGCACTTCTCCATCACGCCGCGCATTCGCACGGTGACGTTCGGGTTCTTTTGCAACTTGACTGTGTCCGGCGCGCCTTTGGTCGTAAGCGGCGCGAAGTATTCTTTATAGATGCTGAATTGGCCGGCGATCTTCTTCTTGCCGACCGGCCGCTGGTTGTAATCGAAGAAATTGAAGCGGCGCACTTTGAACGGACAGTTGTTCGCGCAATAACGAGTGCCGACGCAGCGGTTGTAGACCATGACGTTGAGGCCGTCTTCGCTATGAACGGTGGCGTTGACCGGACAAACGGTTTCGCAGGGTGCGTTCTCGCAATGCTGACACATCATCGGCTCATGCACGATTTCGGGATCTTCCGGCCAATCGCCATTGTCTTGATTGAACTCTTTGTGACTCGCGTAATAGCGGTCGATGCGAATCCAATGCATCGCGCGGCCATGACTGACCTGCAATTT
>ODAK010004352.1_pt1 | contig 14516 bp, 17 predicted proteins | sample 1539591 | NCBI WGS metagenome assembly ODAK01 (sample SAMEA3539303, study PRJEB22396) | soil metagenome | biome: tundra; feature: field; material: soil | place: USA | collected 2010-05 | depth 0.15 m | reverse complement strand
AAATTTTGAGGGAAAATATGGGACTTCTCGACGTTGGCACCGAAGACCCGAATGCGCGCAGAAGGCGATACGTTGTGACGATTGCGATCGCCGTCGTACTTTTGGTTGCGCTTGGATGGTGGTTCGTGTTCGGATTTCTGCATCTTCCGGAGCGCCGTGCCGCCAGCCATTTTTTTGACACTCTCACGACCGGTAACGCTCAATCCGCGTATCAACTGGTAAAGGCCGATCCCGCACACTATTCGTATAAAGATTTTCTTGATGATTGGGGACCCGCGGGTTACTACGGTCCGGTGAAAAGTTATCGTATCGAATCGGCAAGCTCGCCGGATAAAGCAGGCAGCGGCATCATCGTCACCGTTGACGTAAGCCCTTATCAGCCTTTTCCCAGCGATAACGACGTAGAAAAAACCAGCCACACGAAGGAAGTTAAGATGTGGGTGGAATCGCGCGACAAATCTATCAGCATTTCGCCGTTCTAGCTCGCAGGCACGCGGAGTCTAATTACGCAGTCGCGGAAGTTTTCCTCGCAGGCGTCGCTTCTTCAGGCAACATCACCGGGAATCCATCGCGAATCGGATAGATGCGCCCGCATTGCGCGCATTCCAGACCTTTGTCACCTGCTAGTTCGCGCACCGGCGTGAGGCAAATGGGGCAAGCAAGTATTCGCAGCAATTCTTGATTCAATGGCATTGTCTGTCCTTGGCACTTGGACTCTATCAAACGTTCCGAACCCAAGGCAATGATCGCCAGTCAATTCCCCGCCACGATCTTCAGATGCTTGCGTTCTTCACATCCACAAATACTTCCGCTGACCATTCTCCGCCGGTTTCAAGTTTAACCGGCCACACTGCCATTATCTGTGAGCCCTGATACACACGTTCGAAACCTTCCTCCGATTCAGAAACCGTGTCAATCGGAACCGTCCAGAATTTCGCTGCGCTGGGCGCGTCCATCCGAATCGCAACGTTCTGCCATTCGTCCACGGCTCGTATTACCGGAGCCGCAGACTCTCCGCCCCATTTTAATGGATGGCGCGAAGGTCCCTCTTTGCCGCCCACCTCGATGTAGCGATCGGGCTCATTTGGCGCGAGCAAGTTGATCACGATTTCCAGGCCCGCCTGGAACTGCAGCAACGAACGTGGCGATTGCCCGACAACCTGGAGTCGCAGGCGGCAGCGAATGCGGAAGCCGCCGGAAGTTGGCGCAAATACAAACTCCTTTGAAATTTTCAGCGAAGGACCGACGTAGCCACTCGAAATATCGAGCGGCGCTTCCAGCGCAAATGCAATCTCTCCGTCGGCCGACTTCTTTGTGGCGTATGTGCCGGCGGCGAACGCGGCACTTTCCTCCAGGCGAATCGCGTCGTAATCGGCGAAGGTCTTTCCGTTCGTAAATAAGAGGAGCCGGAATGCGTGCCTCGGCCAGCGATCGTAGCGCAGCCGATCCGACAACCCATGCTCCTTTGCGCGAATCTGGTCGTGTATAGACGCTACGCCGCCGTGCTCGCCGTGCACCGCTTCTGCCAGACGCGCGTGATAGGTCTCCGGACGCCTCTGCAACGAATTGATCAGCGCCACGGCTTCAGGGCGAAAATCAAGCGCCGCTACCGTCGCTCCATCACTCGGCTTCAACAGCGCTGCGAACTTCGGCGCGGTCAAATAAATTTCGTCCGCGCCATCCGCGTCAAAATCGAAGCGCTCGTTGTGCACGCTACTCTTCGGCACGGATCTTAGCGATTCCACCAGAAATTCCGCGCGAATCAATTCACGCCACAGTTCTGTGCGCAAATGCGGCGCGTAAACTCCGCCGAATACGCCGTGCCAGTACGCATCATTGCATTGCGCGCGCAACAGATGTGTCTTCGCGCGCTCCAGATTTTGTGCCCCCGTGCGCTCCAGCTTCGCCGCTCTCACGCCGCTGATCTTTCGCGATACGCGCAGCATTTTCTTGTGAAGAAGATTCGCTTCCGGATACTTGCACAAAAATCCGCGCCAGATTCCGCCACGCAGAAATCGCAGTACCTCTGGACGCCCGGCAAATTCAGTCTCCACCTTCGCAAGCTGATCCCGCGCCGGCGTCGGCAGCACCCACCCCATCAGTTCGGTGTAAGACGCAGAGGGCAGAGCGACACGCCCCAACGCAGGGTGCATCGCGAGATACTCGCCCGGCGGCATGGTGATGAGCCACTCGCTGTTCGCTTCGAGCGCTGAGAAAAACTTTTCGAGCCAGCCATCGCGATAGCAATGATCGTAAGTCCCCGGCCACGCGCCGAATTTCTCACAATCATCGCCCATCGCCGCCATTCCATCCGGATGGCGATCCGCAACGCCGCGCAGATACACCAGGATTTCGTCTGTGCCGCGAAACGGAACCATGTAGCGAAGAGCCTTGAGTCCGGGAATCACGTTGACCTTCGCGCCGCGATCCTCCGCGATGTAATATCCAAATAAATCTTCCAGCTCGATGCCCGCCGCCTGAAAATGTACGTCGTCGAGCAGCGTATATTTTATTTTTGCCGCTTCAAATGCAGTCGGAAGCTGCGGCTCCCACACGCGCTCCGCAAGCCACGCACCCGAAGCCGCGCTGCCGAACCGGCGCACAATGTAGTCATGCATTCGCTGGAATTGGGCAGCCTGATCCCGCTGAGGAATTGACACCATAATCGGTTCGTAAAATCCGCCACCGACAATTTCCACCTGCCCTCGGGCCGCCAGTACGCTCAATTCCTCCATAAATTCCGGATGGCGTGCTTCAAGCCATTCCAGAAGCGGGCCCGTGTAGTGCAATCCCATGCGCACCCCGGGATGCTTTCCAAGATGCTGCAAAAACGGCAAATAGGATTGTTGATAGATTTTTTCCACTACAGCGTCAAAATTCCCGACAGGTTGATGAGAGTGGATGACGAGTACGAGGTGGACTGTGTTCAAGGTTGGGCTCCGCAAGCGGGAGGCTAAGCAGTGGATCGCGGCCAACTCTATTCTCGCGAAGCCATTGACCTTTGCTATTATGCCGCGTGATGTCCGCAAAATCCAAATCGACTAGTCCGGCCAGTAAACCGCGGAAAAAACCAAAGGCTCAAGACAAGAAACACCAGACTAATGCGGGCGTCAATAAATCACTGGACGGCGAAGAAGACCTGTTCGCGCGCGGCGTCGCGCTCTTCAACTCTCGCTATTTCTTTGAAGCCCACGAAGCCTGGGAGGAGATTTGGCTGCACACCGAGCCACCGGAAAAAACATTTCTGCAGGGACTTATTCAGGTAACCGCCGCCTTTCACCATCAATCGCGCAATAATTTACGCGGAACTACGTCGCTCTTGCGCGCCGGGCTTGCAAAACTCGATGATTTTCCGCCGCATCACCGCGGACTACACGTTGAAAAACTTCGCGAGGTTGCGCGCCGGTGGCTCGCCGCTCTGAATCGGGCGGAAAAGATTTCCTGGCCGGCGCTGCCGCGAATCGCGCCCGCGCCGGTCCGTCGCTAACGAGCGTTAAGGCTCAACTACGATTTGACCCTTCATGTTGCAGTGGCCCATTCCGCATACCGCGGAACACTTAAAGGAATACGTTCCGGGCTACTCGGCCGTGAACTCAATCTGAACAGCTTGATCCTTCGGAAGCTTGAACTCAGGCTTGGTAATGCTTGCGTCAAATTTCAACCCAGCCGCGCCCTTCTTGTCTGCTCCTTCAGCGATCGGATTGATTTCGATGCCGTGCTCGCGATCGGTCGAGGTAATGACCATCCGAATTCGGCTTCCCGACTTCACTCGAATTTCCACAGGACTAAACTCGAATTTCTTGGCCGATACTGTGATTTCCTTCACATCTCCCTGAGCCGCCGCTGATCGCACTCCAACATTCCCCGCAAGCATTGCAAGCGAAACTGCCGACACCGCGATTCCCAACCACGCCCTGCGAATCATGTGTTCTCTCCAGCATTGGAATAAATGCTACTCAAAATCTATTGTCTTTCAATTCATCCAGTCGACCGCCAGAAAACCCGCCTTCAAGATGCCGTTTGCGCTCCCCACAACTGTCGCGCGCCACCGCAGACGCTCACGATATGAGAAAACACAATTGGAGTTGCGCGCATCGCTTGAAACGCGCCCGCCGCCAGCCGGGGATGTGTAGCCAGCCATAAAATTCCCGCGGTAACAATTTCCCTGTCGCGTAACATCGCGTGCCGCTCCCGCTCAAATTTCCACATCAACGCGTCTTGCGAAAGATTCTTCTGCGCCACGTATGTGCTCAGCAGTTCCGCGGTCGCAATCGCCTGTGCCATGCCTGAGCCCGTTATCGGGTCCAGGCATCCGGCGGCGTCTCCGAGCAAAATCGCCCCCGGAACAACCCCACAACTCGCGCGCGCTCCCAAAGGGGAGCATCCGGCTAACGGAGAGATTTGTTCCGCGTTTCTTAGGCGTTCAGAAAGCTCCGGCTCTGCATCCACCCAGCGCGAAAACTCGTGCTCCGCGGCGCCATTCAACCCTCCAGATTCCACCAGCGCGGCGACGAGCACCTCGCGGTCCGGCAGCGGAGTTACATACAATTCGTAGCCACGTCGCGGAAACACATCTACCCACTGCGGCTGCTCATAGCCAGGCTTCACCCGATAATGCATTCGCAAAGCGAATCTGCGCCGCCGCATTGGCAGATCAAGTCCAAGCGCTTTGCGAATCGGAGACATCAGTCCATCAGCGGCAACCACCAAATCACCGCGGCGCACGGTTCCGTCCACAATCAGACCTGTCACGCGCCCATTCTCAACAACCGGGGCATCCACGTTTACGGAGGTGTATGCGGAAACACCGAGCGTATTCTTTGCCGCGGCAAATAGGATCTCATCCAACAGCAGACGCCGCTGCCCGCGACCCTCCCTTCGCTGGCCATTTCGCGACGGAAAACGGCCCTCAAGCTTGAAGCCGGGGAAAATATAGCGCACACCGTAAAATGGCGCGCCACCGACAGCTGTCGCTAACCCCATTCGTTCCAGTGCTTCCACTCCCGCGGGCATCAATCCTTCGCCGCACGGCTTTTCGCGGGGAAATGTGCCGCGCTCAAACAGCTCTACCTCGACTCCCAAGCGGCCAAGTAAAATCGCAAGCGACGCCCCGCCAACGCCTCCGCCGGCAATCAAAACACGCGACATCCTTCCCCCGTTTACATTCCCTATCATCTGGCAAACGCTTCAGCTACCACTGAAGCGTCAGTAAAATTTTGGCAGGAATCTTGGCTTATTTCCCATCGCCTCGCGATACCCGGCATCCGATAGGAGCATTTGATCCTCGACTTCGATGCGGGAGTACAAGACCCAGCCGTTTCCCACCGCGGCAACCAACGCGGAAATCCACGCGCTGTAAATCAGCGGCAATGCAATCAATTCGACAAACACCGCTACATAGTTTGGATGCCGAACCCAGCGATAAGGTCCATTGGACACTACGCCGAGTCGCGCCGAATTCATGATTTGCACGTTCCAATGTGAACGGAGTGTCCGAATCACCCACCAACGCAACATATTGGAGAGCAGTACCAGGATTCCCATTGAAATGGCCAGGGCAGGAATCAGCGGCCGGCGAAGAAGAATTACTTCCAGTCCGGCGCCGACCAGAACAACTGCATGCACGAATATCATCCACTGGAATCGCGGTTCAGAAACGCGCGATGCGCCTTTCGCGATCAGGCTCTTCTGGTTCCTTCGCGAAACGCCCAGCTCGATAAAGCGGCCGGCTCCCACCGCAACGAGCAGCATGACGTATGCGATGCGACTTACGTCCACTGGAGGAGCATCATCTCCGCGCTGAATCCAGGTCCGAATCCCACGAGCAGTCCGTAGTCACCGGAAGACATCCTGGCCTTCGTCATCCACTCCTGCAAAACGAAAAGCACAGATGCACTGGATAGGTTTCCGTAGTCGCGCAAAACATCCCACGAATATTGCGTCATCGAGCGTGGCAGGCCTAACTCCTCCTCGACGAAAAGAAGAAGCTTCTGTCCGCCGGGGTGCAATACAAATGCGTTGATATCCTGTTGGCGCAACCCGTAGCCGGAAAGAAAATTTTCCACCAGCCCGCCAATTTTTTCACGAATCAGCTGCGGCACATCCTTCGAAAGCACGATGTGCAGGCCGCCATCCCTCAGATCAAATCCCATGGCGTCAATCGAATTCGGAATCAGGAAGCCGCGCGCGCCGATAATGTTTGGGCCACCTTGATGGCCGTCAGCTCTTCCGGAATGGCCTGCTGACCCGTTTGACGGCAGCGATTGCCCGGCGGAATTGCCCCTCGTAATTAACGCTGCCGCCGCGCCGTCACCAAACAATATGGCTGAAATCAGGTTTGCCGGAGACATATCCCGCCGCTGAAACGTAAGACTCGGCAGCTCAACGGACACAATTAATACGTTTCCTTCCGTCACACCCTTCAGGAAATCCCACGCTCTCCCGAGCGCGGCTGCGCCTGCGGCGCACCCCAGTTCAGTGATGGGTATCCTGCGCACGTCGGACCTGAATCCCAAATCGTTAATCAGGTAGGCATCCAGTGAGGGAATGATCACGCCGGTGCAGGAGACCGTGATGATCAAATCCACGTCCGTTGCAGCGATACCTGCGTTCTTCAAGCAGTCCGACGCAACACGGCGGCCCAGCTTCACGGCGTGCTCCTGGTATTCCTTGCTGGTTTGTTCCAGCGAACGGGGCTCAACCGTATAGTCAGTTGGAAAAATAAAATATCGGCGGTCCACCTTCGCGTTCTCGACCACTTCCATCATCATCGAGCTTCGCGATTCACTGAGCGGGAAAACTTTGCTGATGCGTGCTTTCACATCCTCCATCGTTATTACGTGTTCCGGCACCGCTGTGGCCGTGGCTAAAACAGAAATCGGCGCTCCGGCAGATACTGTGTCCCAGGACGATTGACCACTTCGCGGAGACAGTAGTTCTCTAGGACTAGTGAATACATTTGCAGTCATTTAAGTTCCTCCGGGTAGCCCGAAGGGAGGCGGCGAGGTGCACCTCACTGCCCGGCGAGCACGATGTCATACTCAATCTGAACCTCATCTTTGACTTTGATCGAGCCGCCGGCGACTTTTATCGGCGTGATACCAAAGTTGGTCTGTAATACAGTAGCGGTCCCTCGATAGTGCCCTTTTTCCAGAGTTGTTTCAAGCACGATTGGCTTTGTCTGTCCGTGGAGCGTCAGGCTCCCGTGCATTCGCCAGTGAGATTCTCCAATGACTTCTATTTCGCCGGAAACAAATTTTATTTCCGGAAAGCGTGCAACGTCCAGCACATCGGGGCCGAGCATAGTCTTCTGAACATCGGCCCGGTCTTTTTCGGATTCATCCGGATCAACCACCTTCATTGCGGTAGCGTTCACGTCGAACTGAACCGACAACGGCTTAGAGGACTCTACATCTCCGCGCACGATTGGTGCGGTAATCTCATGCTCGTGTCCAAATGCCGAGAAGGCGCCTGTCTTACCGACATGCACGGTTAATCGTGAATGTGCGACGTCAATCGGCCGTTTTTCACCGCCCGTAGCGATCGCGAATACACAAACTATAATTGCGCCGATTCCCCTACGTCTGAGCCTCAGAGTTCCATACCCCCAGTGGCGTCCGTTCTTGTTTTGATTCAGTAGCAGTGGCAATGGTTGCAATTAACTCTCCACTGTCGCGTTGGCGTTTCGATTCCACCGATGTACACTTAGGTTTCCATATGCCCGGCAAACAAGAACCGCCGGGAGGAGAGTACATGCCGGACGACCTGGCGGAAAAAGTTTTAACCACACTGGCCTCGGTAAAGCATATACCGCGGGAGCAGATAAAATTGGAAAGTTCGCTGGCTGATCTGGGCTTCGACTCACTCGACACAATTTCCATGCTCTTTGAACTCGAAACAAACTTTAATGTCGCAATTCCTGACGAAAGCGCGCGCTCCATCCGTTATGTATATGAAATTGTTGATGGTATTCGCGCACTCCAGGCTGCTCCTTCAGCCACACCAGCCTCGTCGGAATAAGGCCGCCAATTGAAATCGCAACGCCGCGTCGCCATCACGGGCATCGGAACGATTTGTGCGCTGGGTTTGAACGCACAGGAAACCTGGGAATCACTTCGCCACGGTCGCCCCGCAATCGAGCCGATGGAAGATCCCGCTCTCGCAACTCTGCGCTTCCACAACGCCGCCTGGGTCCGAAATTATGATCCCACCGCGCATTTCACTTCGGCAGGCATTGACCATCTTGACCGCTTTGCTCAGTTCGGCGTAATCGCTGCGCGCGAAGCCGTACTCGACTCCGGAATCGAATGGACCGACGACCTGCGTCAGCGAACCGCCATCGTCACTGGTTCCGGAATTGGTGGCCAGTCAACTCAGGACGTTGGGTTCGTGGACGTTTACAAACGCAGTCGCGATCGCGTTCATCCCCTGACCATTCCCCGCACCATGGCCAATGCCGCAACAAGTCAAATCTCCATGGAGTTCGGCGCCACCGGCCCAGCTTTTACTCTTTCCACTGCATGTTCTTCTTCCAATCACGCCATCGCAATGGCGCTGCAACTGTTACGCTCAGGCGCAGCGGACATGGTTCTGTCAGGCGGATGTGAAGCGCCGCTAAGTTTCGGATTGCTGAAAGCGTGGGAAGCAATGCGTGTCGTCGCGCCGGACACCTGCCGCCCGTTTTGCCGCGACCGCCGCGGAATTATTCTGGGTGAAGGCGCGGGCATGTTAGTTCTCGAGCCGCTCGACGTCGCGCGCGCACGCGGTGCGCACATTTACGCAGAACTCGCCGGCGCCGGAATGTCCGCCGACGCAAAACATATCACTCAGCCCACAGTCGAAGGGCCCGTCCGCGCAATCCGCGCCGCCCTTGCTGACGCCGCCATGCCAATCGAAGAAGTCGGCTACATCAACGCTCACGGTACCGGGACATCTGGCAACGACCCAGCCGAAACGCGCGCCATTCGCGAAGTCTTCGGTCCGCTGGCCGATCGCATTCCGGTCAGCTCCACGAAATCCATGCACGGGCACGCTCTCGGCGCCGCTGGCGCCATCGAAGCTGTCGCCACTCTCCTCGCCATGCGCGAAGGCATCCTGCCTCCAACAGCAAATTTCACGGAACCCGACCCGCTCTGCGATCTCGACTACATTCCCAATGTCGCTCGCCCGGCGAAAATCCAAGCCGCTCTCTCTAATTCATTCGCTTTCGGTGGACTTAACGCTGTTGTCGCTTTCCGCGCCATCAGTGACTGAGAGAATCGCATGAGAAACGCACTGTATCTCCTCACCGCCGTCGCGTTCCTCGGCGCGTTTGACACGCTCTACTATCACGAATTTCGCACCAAGCTTCCTGCGATGGGAAAATCGGCGCGATCCGAACTGCAACTGCATGCCGGCCGTGATTTCGTCTACGCAATCCTGTTCGTTGGCTTGCCTTGGTTCAGTTGGCAGGGCGGCTATGCCGTTGCGCTGGCGGTTCTCTTCCTGATTGAAATCATCCTTACCCTCTGGGATTTCGTTGTCGAAGACTGGATTCGCAAGCCACTTGGTGGAGTGTACTCGGGCGAACGAGTCATGCTCGCTGTGATGGGAATTGTTTACGGCGCGATGTTGGCAAATGCCGTGCCAACATTGCGAGTCTGGTGGTCAGAACCGACACAATTGACCATCTCACCGCCAATCATTTCCGACACTCTGCGATGGATTATGACTTTGATGGCCGCCGGTGTATTCATCTCCGGCATAAGAGATCTGTGCGCATCGCTGGGCGTGCGCGGAAGCGCTTGGCCGTGGATTCCGGTAGCCGCAAAGCATTCCTAAAAAATGCGGCGAGGGAAAACTCCCTCGCCGTCTCATTCAGAAAATTGTGTTGTTAGCGCTTACGCTTTATTCGCGTACCAGTCCGAGTTAATCGCCGTAAAGTTTGCCCACTTCTCCGGCAAATCTTCCAGCGCGTAGATCGCCGTTACCGGGCAAACCGGAACGCACGCTCCGCAGTCAATGCACTCTGTCGGGTGGATGTACAGCATGGTCTCCGCCTCGTACGCGGCTTCATCCTTGCGCGGATGGATGCAATCTACCGGGCATACGTCCACGCACGCGGTATCCTTTGTCCCTATACACGGCTCAGCGATTACGTATGCCATTCGATCATTCTCCTTGAAATATTCTGAGCCCGGTACCCATAGCTTCGCCGCACCGCGCTAGTATGAAACCTAGATATACCACCAAAAACAGCCTGAGACAAGCCGCCACGCCCATCATTCCTCGCCGCAATTTTCCCCGATTTGAATCTCCAAGCCGCGTGCGCTTACAATGTCTTCGGAGAATTTCATGACCCACCCCAACCGCAAGCCCAATTCTTATGCCGCGCCGAAGTCTTCCGCGCTCCGATTGTCTCTGGCATTGGCGGCAATTATTTTTTTTGCCGTCATTCTAAGCGCCAGCAGCATCGCGTCTCAGACCCAATCCGCCGCGCCATCCGCGCGATCGACTCAATCCTCGAGACCCGCCGCTGCGCAAACACTGGCACAGATCGATCTAGCCGGCTACAACAAGCTTCTCGCGGATCATCGTGGCAAACCGCTTCTCGTCACGTTCTGGGCAACTTGGTGCGAGCCGTGCCGTGATGAATATCCGTTGGTCAATCAACTCGCACGGGATTACGCCTCGAAAGGCCTCGTCGTCCTCGGAGTTGATATGGACGACGACTCCGCAATCAATCTGATTCAGCATTTCCTCGAGCGTAACAGACCCATCTTCCCGAATGTCCGCAAAAAAATGGGCCACGAAGACGTTTTTGTCCGTGGCGTTGATCCTCAATGGAAAGATGAAATGCCTGCAAACTTTTTTTACGCCGTCGACGGCCGCCTTCTGGGCTTCATGATCGGCGGACACCCGCGTGACGATTTCGAGAAAATAATAAACGTTATTCTTTCGGGCGGTTCCCCCGCGCCATCACATCCCTAAACTCATTCCCGGAGAATGCACTCATGCTGAACACTCATGGAAATAAAATCACCTGGCTCGGACACGCAACTTTCACGGTAACCACTCCCAGCGGCCACGTCGTTCTAATCGATCCCTGGACCGAAGGAAATCCGGCATGCCCTCCCAATCTTAGAAAACTTCCTCGTGTGGACGTGATTCTCCTAACGCACGCCCACTCCGACCATCTCGGCGATCTGCTTTCCATTGCGGAAGTGCACAAACCACAAGTCGTCGCCATTTTTGAAACTTGTCTCTGGCTCGGATCAAAAAATGTCGCCAATGTTCATCCCATGGGAAAAGGTGGCACGCAGAAAGTCGGCGAAGTTGAAGTTACCATGGTGAATGCTCACCACTCAAACAGCATTGCTGATGACGGCAGACTCATTTACGGTGGCGAACCTGCGGGTTACATCGCGCGTTTCCCCGGCGGCTTCACTCTCTATCACGCAGGTGATACTTGCCTCTTCGGCGACATGAAACTCATCGGTGAACTTTACAAGCCCAACGCCGCTTGTCTTCCCATCGGCGATATTTTCACCATGGGTCCGCGCGAAGCCGCCTACGCAATCAAACTGCTGGGTGCCAAGCACGTTTTCCCGATGCACTACGGCACGTTCCCAATGCTCACCGGCACGCCCGACGCTCTCCGCGAAGCCGCGCACGATATCCCGGGCCTCGAAATTCACGCGTTAAAGCCCGGCGAAAGCGCGGGCTAATCATCACCATGAAAATTATCAATCCGCAGGTCGAAAAATACATCTACTCAATCCTTCCGAAGCGCGACGCAATTCTCGCGGAAATGGAGCGCTACGCGAAGCGCAACGACGTTCCCATCGTAGGCCCCGCCGTCGGCCGAATGCTCGCGCAGTTCGTCCAGTTGATAGGTGCCAAACGCATTTTTGAACTCGGCTCCGCCATCGGATATTCCACTCTCTGGATGGCGCGCGCCGCCGGCCCCGAAGCCGAAATCCACTACACGGACGGAAATCCCGCCAACGCAAAGCGCGCTCAGGAATACGTAAATCGCGCGCAAGTCTCCGACCGCGTCCGCATCCACGTTGGCGACGCTCTTACCGCGCTCGACGCCACCACCGGCGAATTCGATTTAATTTTTAATGATGTCGATAAGCACGGATATCCCGAAGTTTTTCGCAAAGCCGTCAGCCGCGTTCGCAGCGGCGGCCTTTTCATCACAGACAACACGCTCTGGTCAGGCCGGGTAGCACGCAAAGCAAAACCGAGCGACCGCAACACCCGCGCTATTCAACAATTCAATCGCATGTGCTACGCATCTCCGGATCTTTTTCCGGTGCTAGTCCCGCTTCGCGACGGCGTTCTAGTCTGCCGAAAGCGCTAGAAGAATTTGAGCGTGTAGCTCAGCGTGTCTCGTAGCCCTGAGGCCCCTTCGCCCAATTGGCACGTCGCGAGCAAATACACCAGTGATCACAACCCAAAAACACGCAATTTAAAAGGGGGATCTAACTCCGAGACAAATTCCTCACAAAGAACATCATATTCGCAGGACGCTCCGCCAATCGCCGCATAAAATAAGGAAACCAATCCTTCCCATACGGAATATAAACGCGCAAATTGTATGCGCGCTTCACCAACTCACGCTGCAAATCCGTCCGAATCCCGTACAACATCTGAAACTCAAACGCTTCCTTCCCAATTCCCTTTTCCGCAACAAACTGTTCCGTAGCGGCAATCATTTTCGGATCGTGCGTCGCAATCCCGTGATAAATCCCGCTCGGCAACATCATTTTCATCAACGTCACATAGTTCGCATCCACATCCGCCTTCGCGGGAAACGCCACATCCGGCCCTTCCTTGTACGCGCCCTTGCAAAGCCGCATGCGGCAACCGAGCGCCAGCAAATCCCGCACATCACTTTCCGTCCGCCTCAAATATGACTGCACCACCACGCCAATTGCCGGACTCTTCGCTCGCACGCGCTTCACCACGTCAATGGTCCGCTGCGTGTAAGCCGACGCTTCCATATCCACGCGCACAAAATTTCCGTATCCCACCGCGCGCGAAACGATTTCTTCCACCATCCCCTGACACAATTCCAAATCCAGATCCAATCCTAGTTGCGTCAGTTTCATCGAAACGTTGGCATCAAGTTGTTCCTGTGCGATGCGATCGAAAATCCCCAGATAAGCATCACGCGCAGCCCGTGCCTCGTCAGCATTCGTCACACTCTCGCCCAGTAAATCCAGACTCACCTTCATTCCATCCGCATTACAAACTCTCGCCGCCGCCACCGCCTGATCCAGACTTTCACCCGCCACAAATCGCTGTGACATCCGCCGCGTAGTTTTGTGCGACGTAACCCACCGCGCCAATCCCGGGCTGTTCGAGAATTTCAGCAGCAGCGCCCGCATCATCGCCGCGCGCTCCCTTCGCCAAGTAGCGGACACATCATCGCGCCATGCTCCGCGTGCCATGGGACGTGGGGGCGGGTCTATGACCCGCCCGTCTCCAAATGCCATTATCTTTCAAATTGAAGTAGTTCTCAGGTGTGCCGAAGTCTTTCAAATTCGCCCCAGGAGGTTCAAATTGTTCCACGTGGAACAATTGCTGCCCCTCGCAGCATATTATTGATAACCACGCGCGTAAGTCTCGCCGCGCCACGGAGTTGCCGGGTGCAATTTCGAATTGACGCCTCAATTTTCGGAATTTCACACGTGATTGAGAATTTCACGAATGATGCTGCTCAAGGAATCTTTCCGCCTCAATCGCCGCCATGCAGCCCGATCCCGCCGCCGTAATCGCCTGCCGGTAAATGTGATCCTGCACGTCACCCGCTGCAAACACACCTTCCACATTCGTTCGCGGGCCGTCATGCGTCACCAGATATCCATTCGCGTCCATCGTAAGCTGTCCCACAAACGGCTTCGTGTTCGGATCGTGTCCAATCGCGACGAAAAGTCCTTCCGCCGGGACAACCGTAGTCACATTCGTGTCCGTATTGAACACGCGAACTCCCTCCACACCACCCTTTGACACATCGAGCACTTCCTCGACCGTCACCGGCGTCATGAATGCAATCTTCGAATTCGCGCGCGCGCGCTCCAACATAATTTTCGACGCCCGGAATTCGTTTCGCCGGTGCATCAACGTAATCTTGCTCGCAAACCGCGAAAGAAACGTAGCCTCTTCCATCGCCGTGTCGCCGCCACCTACAACAACAATTTCTTTCCCGCGAAAAAAATATCCATCGCAAGTAGCGCAAGTCGAAACGCCGTGTCCAATCAACTTCCGCTCGGAATCCACGCCCAGCAATCGCGCCGAAGCTCCCGACGCGATAATCAGCGCCTTGCACTCATAAGCTTCGTTTCCTGCGGTCAACTTAAACGGCCGCTTGCTCAAATCCACGCTGGTAATCGCGCCCGAGCGAAACTCGGTCCCAAAATGCTGCGCCTGTTTGCGCATATTTTCGATCAGCTCCGGTCCCTGAATCCCTTCCGGAAATCCCGGAAAGTTTTCCACCAGAGTCGTAATCGAAAGCTGCCCGCCCGGCT
>ODAK010004349.1_pt1 | contig 14522 bp, 16 predicted proteins | sample 1539591 | NCBI WGS metagenome assembly ODAK01 (sample SAMEA3539303, study PRJEB22396) | soil metagenome | biome: tundra; feature: field; material: soil | place: USA | collected 2010-05 | depth 0.15 m | reverse complement strand
TCCGATCCAGCGCGAAACTGCGCTCGCCCTGTTTCGCATTTTCCAGGAAACGCTCACCAACGTTGCGCGCCATGCAAAAGCGACCCGCGTCTGGGTCGATCTGACCAGCAGCGAAGCCGGCTACGTATTACAGGTACGCGACGATGGTGCGGGAATGAGCGAAAAGGATCTGGTCAAGGCGACGTCGCATGGCGTGCGAGGCATGCGCGAACGGGCGCAGCAGTTCGGCGGCGATGTTTCGGTGTCGAGTCAGCCGGGCCGCGGGACCACACTAATCGCGTCGGTACCGGCAACGCGGCTAGACGACCAGCTTCAACGCAATCGCGACCGGGGTGACGGCTAACTTCGGCTTGTCGTTCTGCCAGACCGGGCGGGCGCCAACGTCCGAAACGCTTTGGAGAAGCGGGGTATGGCGAACGATGGCGTAGGACACTTCCATGCGACCCAGCCAACGATCACGCTCGCCGTGTACCCGAAGCGCCTTATCGCCCGACCATCTTCCCAGCCACTCCTTGAGGATGCCGAGAACGCGGAGCCGCTCCCCGTCCAGTCGAGAGCGGCTCATCGCTCACCGCCAGTGACCGGCGTCGGCCCGGCGCGTGACATCTATGACGTCTTGACGGTCAGTTGATCGACTACGCCCTTGACGCCCGCAGTCGAGGTCGCGATCTGTTTTGCGCGGTCGCGCAGATCGGCGTTGTCGACGCTGCCTGACAGCGTGACCGTCGCGCTGTTGGTGTCAACGTTGATCTGCAACGACTTCAGGCCCGGCTCGGCCAGTATGGCCGCCTTCACCTTGGCGGTAATCGCCGCGTCGTCCGCGACCATGGCGGTCTTGTCGGCTGCGTTACTTACCGTGGCCTCAACCTTGCCTGCGGCCTGGTCTACCTTGGCCTCGACCTTGTCTGTGGCCCGGTCTACTTTGGCGGCAGTGGAATCCATCGGCGCACGCTGATCGCAGCCCACCATCAGCAGGGTTCCGGCAGCAAGTGCGAAGAGCAGAGTAGAGGGTCGATTTCTGATGTGCATGGTTACTCCTTCAGTGATGAGTGAACCGGCGCGGACGCGCCGGAATCCGACGACGGCTAGCTGTGCTGCTGCGAGCCTGTCTCCCAATACGGTTTGGTTCCGAAAAAAGAATGGATAAGCACCGCGCACTCATGATCCAGCAGGTTGGGCATGGCATCGGCCTGCATCGAGGGCGCGCGCTCTATCCAATCGCGAAGAGCATTGACGCACAAGTGCGCGGCGTCGCTGTCAAGGTGCATCGCGCTCCAGGGGATCGCGATCACGCGCTCGCTCCAATCCGGCGCGTGATCCAGCGTCACGACGCCGTATGCGAGCCGGCCGGTGCGAAGGTCGAGCATGATATCGGAAAGAGTGCCGATGCATTCTTCGTGACTATCGATCACCGGCAAGCCGAGCATTTCGTTGCCTCCGACGATGCCTCGCGCGCTCCACCCGGAATGCTCCTGTGTCCCGGTCGCCCGACCCTTCATCTCTGCGATAGCCATTCGTTCTCTCCTCGACGCCCTTTGGCGGCAAATTGAGTGTGCCTCACGCGTTGCAAGAACAGTATCGGCCAGAGGCTGTTTGTCGCGTCGGAAAATCTGGGGCAAGCTATCAGAGCGCGTCCTACATCGGCGCTGCCGCGCCGGGAGTCAGTCGCAAAGCAGAAAATCGGCGGCGCTTCACGCCGCCAGGAGAATGCCGGAACCTGGAGTTTGCAAGGTCACCAGGGTCGTACCCGGCGCGGCGAAATCGATCAAGGGGCTCAGGCGCCGGGTCCGGGCCGCGCCAAAAAACGTCGCGAATGCGACGTCGGCGGCGTCGCTGCCGGTGCCGATCCGCACGATTTCGTCGAGCGGCGACAGCTCAGTCGGATCAAAAAGGTACCAGCGATCTCCGAGATAAACTTCGAAGACGGCGTGGAAGTCCGGCGGAGGATCGCTGTAACGCGCATAGCCGGTGACGAAGCGTGCGGGAATATTGAGCGCACGGCAGAATGCGATGGCAAGGTGCGAGAAGTCGCGGCACACGCCAGCACGGTTGGCGAGAACGTCTCGTGCAGTGGTCAGCGGAGACGAAGTGCCGAGCTCGTACGCGATATGATCGCGGATCCATTTGCAAATCGCCTGGACGCGGGAATATCCGGCGGGAAGTTGCCCGAATTCGCGGCAGGCGAGAGCAAACAGACGGTCGGCCTCGCAATATTTGCTCGCCATTACATATTTCAGGACTTCGCTCGGCAGCTGCGCCAGAGGCGTTTCGGGCGCGCCGACGTTGACTTCGGGCTGCTCCAGGTCGACGGTTGCCAGATAACGCATAGTAAGCGGCCCAGGCGGCACATGAAGCCTGAAAAAACGATTGATCCGGGCCGCATCAGCAAACTCGTCGATCGGGACATTCGGCTGCGACGTGATCGATTCTGCGCGTACGACTTGACCTGAGGTGGTTGGAACCCCGAGATTGAAGACGAACAGCGTCTGTTGCGGAACGTCGTACTCGAGTTCGCAATCGATATGAAAGGTTTTCATTCCCGGCTCATCAATCTCTCGCCTGATCGCAAAAAAGGCGTCCTTGTTTTCGCCTCACTTCACGATTTGCCGAGGCAGGTCATTGAGCAAGTCCGCCAAGTCGTCGGCGTGTTCTTCTTCCTTGGCTTGAATCTCTTCGATCATGCGTCGCGTCGTGCCATCGAAGGGCGCAAAAAAAGCCGCCATTTCCCGATAGCTGTCGATCGCGATGCGCTCTGCCACCAGGTCTTCCTTGATCATGTCGACAAGGTCGGTGCCTTCGACATATTCAGAATGGCTGCGGCTCAGCAGACCGTCCGGCGACAGATTTGGCGCGCCGCCGAGCTGCACGATTCGCTCGGAAATGAGATCCGCATGCTGCTGCTCTTCGCCTGCGTGTTCCAGAAATTCATCGGCTACGGGACCGGCATGGATACCCTTGGCCATGAAATAGTGACGCTTGTATCGCAGCACACAGACGATCTCGGTCGCGAGTGCTTCGTTTAGAAGCTTGATCGCGGTTTCGGTGTTGCCGCCGTAACCCGCCGTTACGGCGCCTTCCTCGATGTGCTTGCGCGCACGCTTGCGCAACGTCTTTACGTCGGTGAGAAACGGCGTGTCTTTTACGGCTGCTTTCACGGTTGCTCCTTGGTCAATGTTCTTTGGAAACCCGGAACGGGCTCCGACCGCGATTATAGCGAGCATGATTCATGCCCGGGCGTTAACGCACGACTTTGAGCTTGAGCGGGGGTCCGCACTGGCACAAATCACCGCGCGCTCGTAGTAAATCCTACAAAGCGGCGCAAGAAAGGCGACGCGCGATGTTGCGAAATCGCACCTGGCGATCTTACTGAGAGCCGTTGACCGCGCTCGATTTCAGCACAACTCGCGAAACTAATCTTGGCGGAAGATCCGCCGGCCCGTATGGCCGGTCGCTACGATTGCGTCTATCATCGTCACTCGCGATTGCGCAACGTGTGAGCATGGCCGACGCCGAATTCGCCACCCTGATCCAAACCCACCGCGCGTATCTACTGCGCGTGGCGGTCCTGCAGCTTCGTGACAACGACCTCGCCGAGGACGTGGTCCAGGACACGCTGGTGGCGGCGTTGCAAGCGGCGGCAGGATTTTCCGGGCGGTCGAGCCTCAAGACCTGGCTGACGGGCATACTCAAGCACAAGATCGTCGATGCCATCCGCAAGAAGGGACGCGGACCGATCGTCTCGTCGCTCGACGAAGAGTGCCAGATCGACGATTTCGATGCACTGTTCGACGAATCGGGCCATTGGGACAATCCGCCCGCGACCTGGGGCGATCCGGAAGCCCAGCTTTCGCGACTTCAGTTCTTCGATGTCGTGGATTTCTGCCTGGAAAAGCTCCCACCCAACACCGCCCGCGTCTTCATGATGCGCGAGGTCATGGAGCTGGACGGGACAGAGATTTGTAAGGAACTCAACATCACGTCGACCAACCTTTGGGTCATTCTCTACCGGGCCAGGGTGGCGCTTCGCCAATGCCTGGAGCAAAACTGGTTCGCACAAGGCGGCCGGACCGCGTGACCGAGAGCGGCAGTCCACTGTGGGTCTACTCATTTCATGCAAGGATGCAAGCCGCTTGATCTCGCAGATCCAGGACGGCCATATGCCGCTCCATCAGCGGCTGCGCGTCCGGCTGCACCTGATCTGGTGCGAGGCCTGCACGCAGTTCGAACGCCAGGTGCGCTTCCTGCGTGTCATGATGCGCCGTTACGGACAGTAAGCGCCCGCTTCAAGACGATGATTTCCATTACTCTCAATGGCGCTCCCTATCTTTGCCGCACGCCCTCGCAACGGGTTTCCGACCTCGTCCGCGACCTCTCCCTTGAGGGCAAGCGCATCGCCATCGAGCGCAACGGAACGATCGTCCCCAGGAGCAGACATTCGGAGACGGTTCTTGTCGATGGGGATAAAATTGAAGTCGTTGCCGCAGTTGGTGGCGGCTAGCCTGTTCCAGCATGAACGCTCCAAACGATACCCTTGCGCTGACGCACGATGATGACCCGCTGGTCGCCTACCATGACCCGCTGGTGATCGCCGGTCGCGGCTATCGGTCACGCCTCCTGGTCGGGACCGGAAAGTACAAGGACTTCAACGAGACACGTGCGGCGATCGACGCCTCGGGCGCCGAAATCGTCACGGTCGCCATCCGCCGCACGAACATCGGGCAGAACGCGAACGAGCCGTCGCTGCTCGATCACCTGCCGCCGTCGCAGTTCACTCTGCTGCCGAACACCGCAGGCTGCTATAGCGCGGACGACGCGGTGCGCACGCTCAAGCTAGCGCGCGAGCTGCTCGACGGACACAAGCTCGTGAAGCTCGAAGTGCTAGGTGACTCTCACACGCTTTTCCCCAACGTGCGGGAAACGATTCGGGCCGCGGAAGTGCTCATCAAGGACGGCTTCGACGTCATGGTGTACACGTCCGACGATCCCATCATCGCGCGCGAGCTCGAAGCCCTCGGCTGCGTCGCGATCATGCCTCTCGCGTCACTGATCGGCTCGGGCATGGGCATTCTCAATCCCTGGAATCTCAAGCTCATCATCGAGCAATCGAAGGTGCCGGTGCTGGTCGATGCCGGTGTGGGTACCGCGTCGGACGCGGCCGTCGCAATGGAGCTCGGCTGCGCCGGCGTGTTGATGAACACTGCAATTGCCTCGGCGCAAAGACCTGTGCTGATGGCAAGCGCGATGAAAAAAGCGATCGAGGCGGGGCGCGAGGCCTACCTGGCGGGGCGCATGCCGCGCAAGTCATATGCTGCCGGTCCTAGCTCGCCGACTAGCGGCCTTATTGGCTAACTGAGCGGCTGACTTAGAGTCTGATTCAGCGGCTGATCGCGGCTTTTTCGCTTCGGAGTCGTCCATGTTCCGTTCGTTCGCTCTTGCCGCGGCATTGAGCTGGATTTCGCTTACCGCTTCCGCGATGCCTCTGACACAGCCGGAGATCGTGAACCTGTGCGGCAACGCCGAGGACGCCGCGCACTGCGGCCGATTGATCGAGGAAGTGCAACTGAAGCGCTTACCCAATCTCGCCCGCCGCGACGGCGACGCGCTTCAGGTTTCGCTCTACCCTTCAGGCACCGCGACGTTCACCGACAGCGACGATCCGATCAATGGTCGCTCGTACAGTCTTTGGGATTTCCTCGACGGCATTAACGCGGTAGTCCTTTATTCGACGGCGGGAGAGTCGATCAGCTTCATCGTCCTGAGGCGAACGACGAACCGCCGCTTCGACCTTCCTGCCGAGCCGCAGCTCTCACCGGACCGCCTGCACATCGCCACCGCGGACGTATGTCCAAGCCGTTGCATAAACGAAATCGCGGTGTGGCGCGTCGCACCGGAGTCATTGCGCAAGGAGCTCGTGTGGACACCGGCAGAGCGCTGGTCCGATGCGGCCGCAACATGGAAGGATGCGAGCACGCTGACGATCGAGTACACGCCCGCCGGCGCCGACAAAGCCGCCATTGTCGAACGCACGCTCGCTGATCCGGTGTGGAAGCGGGCCGCGCCCAACTGATGGGGATCGATGCCCCGGCGGCGACGCCTCGTCATCGCTCGATTCGAAGCTTTGTGCTGCGCCAGGGGCGCTTTTCGCCGGCGCAGCAACGTGCGTACGAGTCGCTGCTGCCGCGTTTCGGCATTGCCTTTGCTCCAGCCCCGCTGGATCTCACCCGCGCCTTCGGCCGGACGGGCCCGAAGATCCTGGAAATCGGCTTCGGCATGGGTGAGACGACGGCCGCGATCGCGAAAGCGCGGCCCGGCGACGATTTTCTCGCGATCGAGGTCCACAGTCCCGGCGTCGGCGGACTGCTCAAACTAATCGAGCACGAACAGCTTACGAACATCCGCATCGTGCAACACGACGCAGTGGAGGTCGTCGAACATATGATCGCGCCGGGCACGTTGGCGGGCGCACATGTTTTCTTCCCCGATCCGTGGCCCAAGAAGAGGCACCACAAGCGGCGGCTGCTTCAGAGCGCGTTCGTGCACGCTCTCGCCGAACGGCTGGCGCCGGGGGGCTATCTTCACGTTGCCACCGACTGGGAGGAATACGCCATCGAGATTCTGGCAACGCTGCGCGCCGAGCGGCTGCTCGCCAACACGAGTCAGGATTTCGCGCCACGACCCGAGTATCGTCCGCTCACGAAGTTCGAACGCCGTGGCATGAAGCTTGGCCACGGCGTGTGGGATCTTTTGTTCGATCGGCGCTGAAGCCGCGGGCTTGCGGTCGCTCGTCAGCGGCGATTGGGATCGCGCGACGAGGCAACGAGTCTGCTGAGCGCACTGCGCGCAATGTCGCGCGAGAAATGCTTGCGGATGTTGTCGCGCCCACCCTCGGATAGCGTGGCCCACAGCTCCTGGTCGCGATATGCGCGCGCGACGGCGTCGACAAAGCTTTCCGGATCGTCGCCGACAAGCACATCGATGCCGGGGGTCAGGTGCATACCTTCGATCGATGGCGTCGTCGCGACGACCGGCAGGCCAAAGCTCATCGCGTGGTTCACCTTGCCCTTGACCCCGGCCCCGTAGCGCAGCGGCGAGACCGAAAGGCGGCAGCCGGTGAGGTAGGGCGTCAGGTCGGGAACATGGCCGGCGATCACAAGATCCTCGGCGGCCAGCGCCCTGATGGTCGCCGGCGGGTCTATCCCTACGACATAGGTTTTCACGCCGGGAAGACGTTCGCGCAAGCGCGGCAGGATTTCGCTGCCGTACCAGAGAACCGCGTCGGTATTCGGCGGGTGTCGAAAACCGCCGATGAAGAGCAATCCCTCACGCTCGGCAAAAGGCTTATCGACGCCCAGCGGCTCGTGTATGGTCGAAAGAAGTATGACCTGCGCGTCCGGGTCGAGACTTTCCAGAAGATCCTTTTCGACCGGGCTCACGACCAGGGTCAGGTCGGCCTTGCGTATCAATGCCAGTTCTTCGTTGCGCTTGGCTTGCGCAGTGTGCTTCGCCGTTCGGCTCACATTGAGCTCGGCCAGACGTTCCTCGCGCAGAAAATGCAGGTCGACCGTGTCGAACACCACCAGCGCCTGCGGCGCAAACGCCCGTACTGCATCGATGTGCTTGGCCGCGACGTAATGCCGCGACAGGATCACTATGTCGAACTCGTCGCCGCGCGATCCGAGGAGCACCGATATCGAGCGCGCATAAGGATGGAATTGCACCTCGACGCCCAGTTGCTGCAGCGCCATCACATACGGCTGACGGTATTCGAGATTGTCAGGGGCGAAGGTGACCTTGCAGCCCAGATTCACCAGAATTTCCATGACCTGCTGCATCCGCATCGACCCGGCATCCTGGTCGGGGGTCAGCATGCAGGCGTCGATCACCAGAACGCGGCGCTTGGCCCATCGGTCGCGCTCCAGATAGACTGAGATTCCATTGGGCCGGTGCGAGGAAAGCGCGCTCCCCCACTTGGTCGCAAACGTGCTTTGATTTACCACCTGGTAGCGCTTCACGCCTTTGGTCTCGTCGGTCCCCGAGGTCACGCCTTCGAAATGCACGACGACGGCGCGTGGTTGGTAGAAGACCTTCCGCTCCGCCGCGCGCACGGCGAACGCCAGATCCACATCCTCGTAATAGGCCGGTGCGAACCGCTGATCGAATCCGCCGACCTGCGCGAACAACTGCGCCGGAATTGCAAGACACGCGCCCGAACAATAATCCACCCCGCGCACGTAGTCATATTCCGGCTTGTCCGGGTCGTCGTTGCGGCCGTAATTCCACGCCGAGCCATCGCGCCATACGATGCCGCCGGCCTCCTGCAGCCGGCCGTCCGGATAGATGAGCTTGGCGCCGACCAATCCGGCCTCCGGATGGCGCTCGAAGATCGCCAGCATCGCGTCGAGCCAGCCAGCGGTCGGGACGGTGTCGTTGTTGAGGAAGACAAGGATTTCGCCGCGAGCGAGCCCGGCGGCGCGATTGCAGCTGCCGACAAAACCGACGTTGATGTCGTTGCGCACGAAGCGCACGCCGCTGACGACGGAAAGCGCCTTTTCCGCCGGTTCGGGCGAAGCATCGTCGAGAATCACGATCTCGTAGCTTCCTGCGGTCGTGTTGGCGTGCAAGCTTGCCAGGCAGGTGTAGGTCAGAAGTGGTTTCGCGTGAACCGGAATGAGGATGCTGACGCGGGGATTCGGACATGGCACGAATGCCAATGGCGCGATTTCCTGCGCCGGTACGAAGCCCGGACCGGCCGCAGGAACGAATCGGCGGGAGCGCGTGAGCCTGCGTGCGACCCGTCGCGTCAGCGCGGCGGCGCCTTCATCGCGCAGGATGGACAGCGCTATCCCGGCGTAACGAGGCGACTGTCGAACCGAAATCCAGCGTGCGCGCAGACGCGCGAGCGCGATCTTGGCGCGATGCACGGTGCGTCGAAGCGGCGCACTCGCACGCCAGACGGTGCTCGTCTCCAGCTCGTCGATCCGAGCTCGTGTTGCCGTGACCTGCATCTCGACCCTGCCGATGTGCAGCTGGGAGGCAATTTGCTCTCTCAACGCGGTGAGAAGCTGCGCCGCAAGCGCCTCCCGATCGAGGTGCGCGCGATCGCGAATCGCGCGAATTTCATCGAGTTTCGCATCGACCACCACGACGCGTCGCTGGAGCTCGTCCCGCGCTTCCGTGTGGCCGCATTCCACGCCCGCAGTGAACAGTTCTGGCAGCGAAATCGGCTCGTCCGCAATCGGGTCCGCGGCAAGATACCAGTGTCGTGCGTCGAGCGGCGGCGGCGCCACGACGGGCGAGCGCGTACGTGTCGCCGCCGGAAAAGGCGCAAGATACGCCGCGAGATACCGCTGGGGATCGGTCATTTGATCGCCACCCGGGAAAGCGCCGGACGCGTGGCCGAACCGAGCGCACCCGCCTTCTGCAATGCATCGTTCCACTCGGCCGGCGTCGCGTCCCATCGCACGACTGTCGAGCGTGGGTGACCGGATGCGCGTTCGGGAAGCGCACCCAACGCGGAAACCACGAGTGCGGCACCGGCGGCGAGCGCGACCGACAGCGTGTACGAGTAGGTCTCGGGCACCTGCGCCGGAAACCAGATCACATCGGGTCGTTCGGCGGCGATCAGCGTCGCCAGATCCTCGTCCGCATATTGGCCGTGAATGGACAAGGGCGCGACGGGCCACTGCGACATTGGCTCGGTGGTGGCTCCGAGAACGCGAAACGACAACGGCAGGCGGCGCGCGCGCGCATCGGCGGCACAGGCGGCGACAACCCGGAGGCCCTTCTCCGGCGAAAGATTGCCCAGCGTTACGACCCGGGTGACCCTGCCGGGCTCGAAAAGGGGCGCCTCGGGATGAGGCATCACCAATGCATCGACATCGGGGAAATAGCGCGCGGTGCGCTGCGCGACGTCGCGAGAGGGCGCAAGCACGCGGTCGGCGCCCCGCAGCAATTGCCCCAACACGCCGCGCCATGCGGTGATGTCCATTCCCCATTGCCCGGGCCGTCGCGTCAGGCATGCGGCGCAGCCGAGCGCATCGGGCTCGCCGCAATAACGTCCGTCCTCGGCGTTGAGATGATATTGCGGGCAGATCGCGTAATAGTCGTGCAGCGAGCAGTCGTACGGCACGCCTACTCCGCCGGGCAGGTCCAGCACCGCGCGCGGCAGACCATGCACATGATGAAAATGCATGCGCACCAGCCCAAGGCTGCGCAAAAGCGATACCAGCGCGGTGAGCTCCGCAGGAAGGGCGAAATAGGCGGCGAAATCCTCTCCCTTCCTGGGCCACGAGAGCTTGACCGTGTTGCCCGCCGCGGGTTGCAGCAGCAGAACATTGCACCGCTCGCTCACCATCTCTGCCAGGTCGTCCATGTGCAGGCGAACGCCGCCGCCCCATCCGTGGGCAATGAATAGCAAAAGCTGTCGCGGAGACTCCGCCAGGCGCAGAAGATCCACGCGACGCTGAAAGGTTCGCGCCGGATCGCGCGCCGCAAATTCGGCGCGTTGCGCCGGGTAATGCGGATAGAGTTTGCCCAGCGCCCGCTCGGAGCGTGCCGCGAGGACCTGCGCATCGACGGAACCGAATGAGGTATCACCCCAGTGCCAGACGTAGACATCGGCGGCGAGCGCGTGCCGGAATCCGGCGGCGGAGGCGCGCAGGCAAAAATCCTGCTCGACGCCGTAATCGCTTCCTAATGGTCCGCCATCGAAGGGGCCCACCGCGTCCAGACATGCGCGGCGCAAGAACATGCACGGCCCGCAGGCAAGCGGCGTTGTCACCGACGAGCCTGCATTGGCACGGCGGAACAAAAGATCCAGTGAGCCCAGCGTGTGCTCTGCCGGCATCGCGTTCCTGACATCTGTGCGCGGGTAACCCGCGATGCCGCCGTAATTGGTGAACGGCACGACGGTGCCGATGTCGCGCGCCGCCGCAGCGGGAGCGACGAGACGGTCGAGCCAGTCGTTGGCGACTTCGGCGTCGCCGTGAAGGATGACGAGGTCGCGATCGGGGTGAAGCGAGCTCGCGCGGTTGACTGCCGCAGCGAAACCCTGGCGCAGCGGCTGCTCGATCAGCGTCAGGCGCGAACGCCCCGCCTGTTCGCGCAGCCAGCGAACCAGCTCCGCTTCCGGGCAGGCGTCACTGACCGCGACCAGCTCGAAGGTCGTCTCGAGCGTTGCGGACAATACGCTTTCGATGCAACGCCGCGTTGCCTCGACGCCACGGTAGACCGGAACGATGACGTCGATCGGCGTCATCAGCCTCTCCCGCGGAATAAACGTCTGGCACGCCCAAGCGGCCAGCGCGACCATCCGCGCCAGGACTCGCGATACGCGAGCCGCGCCGCGGTCTCGTCGAACGCACCCGAGACCTGCGAAAGCGCCTTTTGCATCCGCTCAAGCTCGGCGTCCAACGACACCGCGCGCAAACTCACCGCTTCTTCGCGTTCGCGCGAGCTCGCGAGGTCGTTCACCGCAACCACCAATTCGGCAAGCCTCGCTTCGGCGATCTTGCGCGCGTCAACCTCGTCCCAGAAAAGACGCTTCTCTGCGAGCAACGCGCGCTCATAGTCGCGGTAGAGCGACAGCGCTCCGTCGTCGAAAATCGACAACGCCGGAAGCTCCGGAAGCTCAGCGCGCGAGCCGCCGCACACGACCACGAAATACATTGCCGGCGCCGGGACGTTCTGAACCTCCACCCGATCGTCGACCAGCGCGATGAGCTCGGCGCCACGCAACCCGGTCCCGCCCTCCCGCCACAAAAGCGAATGCGCAAGCGCGCGTTGACCATACCAGTGCTGCTGTGGAAACCGGGCACCAAGCATCGTCTCGAGCTCGCCACGGTCGAGCTCGCGCACGTGAAAATGATTTTCGTTGCCGCTTTCTCCGGAGTAAACCACCTTGTTCGGGGATGAGAGTATCAATGCGCCATCCGGCACCAGCACGCGCCTGAATTCAGCGAGCATTGCCGTCTGGTTCGACAGATGCTCGATGGTCTCGAACGAGATCACGCGGTCCACGCTCGCGTCGTCGAACGGCAGCGCGTCACAGGATCCGGAAACGAAGCGCAGGTTCGACCTTGCCGCATAACGGCCAGCCGCATGCGCGATCGCGGCATCGTCGATGTCGACTCCGACGACCTCGGCGGCCGCGCCCGCGAGCAGCCAGCTGCCGTAGCCTTCACCGCACGCCGCATCGAGCACCCGCTTTCCCGGGACGGCAGGCAAGGCGACACAATAACGGTGCCAATGCTCGTACCAGATCGCGCCCCTGGCTTCGGGGGTGAACCGTTCACCGGTGAATGGAAGAGAGGCGGTCAAGGAGCGGTGAGCCCGGCGCAGGAATGGCCGCGCGAACCGGGAAAGCTCGTTCGCGCGGCAGCAACCCGCTATTTTACGCTGGGCCGGCGGGCCGGTCCAAGCGGGCGTGCCGAATTGGCAAACTATCAGGCAACTAAGCAATCTCGATCAACACCGGCTGGTGATCGGACGCCTGCGTTTTTTGATCGACCCGCACTTCCCGGATCCGGGGCACCAAGTCGGCCGACACAAAAATGAAATCGCAATGCTGCTCCGGCTCGCCGGGCCGCTCTTTCTCGTAGATCTTGAAGGTCGCCGGATGAGGCCGGCCGGGCTGTGCAGCCTGCCAGGCATCAGCAAGCGTGGGCGTGCCGTCGGCAAACGTCTCGCACATCCGCGCATGCAAGACGTCCTCGGGCTCCAGATTGAAGTCGCCGGTGATGATGGTCGCGGCGGGTCGCAAGAGGGTGTGAAAAGGCCCGCCGCTGCTATCGACCACGCTCCCGAAACGGGTGTGGCCGCTGCCCTCCGAATAAATCCGGCGCAAGGCGTCAACCTGGGCAGTGCGCTTCTTCGTGCCGTAGTACTCGAGATGTGTCGTGATGACACGAACCGCCCCAGTCCGGGTCGACAAAACCGCTTCCAGCGCGATCCGCGGCATCCCGTTGATGCCCGCGTCGACCGGATACGGAAGCAAATGACGAAAGACCTGCCCGACGGGAAATCGTGACAGCACCATGTTGCCGAAATGCCGACGGCCACCATCGTCCGCCGGCACGTCGACCGCGACGCCCGGCACCGGCACATAGCCGGGAAGCAGGCGCGCGAGTTCGGCAAACTGATTTTCGCCGCGACTGCCTTTAAGCCGCGGCGCGGGATAATTGCTCGCGATCTCCTGCAGACACAATACGTCGAAGTCGGCGATCGCCTTCGCATGCCTTACGATGCGGGCCGGATCGACTTTACCGTCGACGCCGCGGCACCATTGGACGTTCCAGGTGATGAGCTTCACTTGATCCCTGCGCGCATGAACGATTGTACGAATTGCCTCTGAAAGAGCAAGAACGCGATCAGCAGCGGTGCGCTGGTCAGCAAGGTGGCCGCGGTAATGATGGACCAGTCGATTCCCTGGTCGGTGGCCGAGAATACCTGCAGGCCCACCGTCAGCGGTCGCGACTCGACCGAGTTCGTGATGATCAATGGCCAGAGAAAATTGTTCCAATGGAAGCTGACGCTGACCAATGCATAGGCAAGATAGACCGGGCGCGCCAGTGGAACGTATACCTTCCACAACACCTGCAGCGGCGTGCAGCCCTCGACTCGCGCTGCCTCGTCGAGCTCTTTGGGCACTGTCTTGAACGTCTGCCGTAAGAGAAAGATGCCAAAGGCGCTCGCCATGTACGGCAACGCGATGGCGACGATGGTATCGCGCAGTCCCAGCGCGCCCATCGTGCGGTAATTCTCGACGATCAGCACGTCCGGCATGACCATTAGCTGCAGCAGAACCAGCGCGAAGAGAACACCGCGGCCGGGAAACTCGAACCGCGCAAACGCGTATGCAGCCAGCGTGCACAGCACGAGCTGCGCCGCCAAGATCATCGCGCACAGCAGGACGGTGTTGAGAAAATAGCGCGCGAATGGCGCCGCGGCCCACGCCCGTGCGAAATTGTCGAGCGTGAGCGGAGCCGTCGGAACGAAATGCGTCGAGTACTCGCCCGGGTGGAACGCGGTCCAGATCGCGTACGCCAGCGGGAGTATCCACAACGCGCCGAGCAGCCACGCGCCGGTTGTCTCCAGTCCGTGGCCGACGTCCAAGGAACGCGATCGATAGCCGGCGCTCATTGATAATGCACCTTCCGCTCCAGAAACCAGAACTGCAGCAGCGCGACCACGCCCAGGAGTGAAAGCAGCACCATGGTCAGTGCCGCGGCATACGCCGAATCCCAGAACCGGAAACCGATTTCGTAAATGTAATAGAGCAGCAGTTCGGTCGCGTTGTCGGGACCGCCACGGGTCATGACCACGACGTGATCGACCAGCCGGAAAGCGTTGATGACAGCGTTGACGAACACGAACAAGGTCGTCGGCATCAGCAAGGGCAGCGTCACGCGCCGGAAAAAATAGGCACGCGATGCACCTTCGATCGCTGCGGCCTCGGCGAGCTGCGGTGACATCTGCTGCAGCGCGGCCAGATAGAAAATCATGAAAAACCCGGCTTCCTTCCA
>ODAK010004346.1_pt1 | contig 14529 bp, 10 predicted proteins | sample 1539591 | NCBI WGS metagenome assembly ODAK01 (sample SAMEA3539303, study PRJEB22396) | soil metagenome | biome: tundra; feature: field; material: soil | place: USA | collected 2010-05 | depth 0.15 m | reverse complement strand
CGCTCCCACTGATATGTGTAGGAGGTGGGTGCGTTGGCCCAGGTTCCGTGCACCTCGGTCAGCGTGCTGCCGAGGGCGGCAGTCCCCGTGATCGTCGGCAGCGTGAGGTTGGTCGGCACGGGCGGAAGCACCACCGACGAAGTGGCCGGGGCGCTGGCCCCTCCGGCGTTGACGGCGGTTTCCTGGACCTCGAACGCGTATCCCGCGTCGCCGGTCGCCACCACGTAGGTTGCGGCGGTGGCGCCGGATAGGGCGGTGCAGGTGAGAGGAGAGCCCGAGCAGCGCTCCCACTGATATGTGTAGGAGGTGGGTGCGTTGGCCCAGGTTCCGTGCACCTCGGTCAGCGTGCTGCCGAGGGCGGCAGTCCCCGTGATCGTCGGCAGCGTGAGGTTGGTCGGCACGGGCGGAAGCACCACCGACGAAGTGGCCGGGGCGCTGGCCCCTCCGGCGTTGACGGCGGTTTCCTGGACCTCGAACGCGTATCCCGCGTCGCCGGTCGCCACCACGTAGGTTGCGGCGGTGGCGCCGGATAGGGCGGTGCAGGTGAGAGGAGAGCCCGAGCAGCGCTCCCACTGATATCTGTAGGAGGTCGGACCGTTGGTCCAAGTGCCGTTCACCTCGGTCAGCGTGTTGCCCGGGACGTTGGTTCCCGAGATGCTCGGCACCGTGATATTCACCGGCGCGGGTAGCCTGGTCACGGTCGCGGTGGGCGCGGAGCTGGCCGTGGCCGTGTTGCTCGCGTTGCTTGCGGTCTCAAGCACCTCGATCGTGTGGCCCACGTCGTTGGCGGTCAGCGTGTAAGTGGAGCCGGTGGCGCCGCCGATCGCGTTGCAGCTGGCGCCGCTGGCGTCGCAGTCCTCCCACATGTCGGAGATAGATGGACTGTTGGACCACGTCCCCTGGGTCAGAGTCAGGACCTGGCCCTGCTGCGCAGTACCGCTGATCGTCGGCAACGACATGGGGGAGGGAGGCGGAAGGACCTCCGCCGTAGCGTTGGCGCTCCAGACCGGGTTGCTGGCAAATGGCGTCGGGGTGCTGGTGTCGTAAGCCGTTTCCTGGACGGCGATCGTGAATCCCTCGTCGCTCTGGGCCACTGAGTAGGTCTGATTGATGGCGCCGGAGATGACGTTGCAGCCGCTGGTCCCGCCGGAGGCCGGGCAGTCGAACCACTGGTAGGTGAAGCCGCTGAGAGACGTGTCCCAGGTTCCGTTCGTCTCGGTCAGCAGGGTTCCGACCTGGGCGGCGGTGGGTGAGATCGTCGGCTGCGTCGAGTTGTTCGGCGCCGCCGCGTGGGCGGCGCCGGCGAGCAGCAGCCAGCAGATCACGCTCGCCGGCAAGGTCTTGCCGAGCCGGCGAGCGATCTTCATGGTGTCCATACCCCAAAGCATGCGGTGGTCGAGTCGTGTCCGAGCCGCCGCTCAGCTCTCGATCGTCAGCTTCCCGCGGCTGATCTTCACTGACCGCGCGGTCTGGTTGGTCGAGATCGTGAGCTTGCCGCTCAGTTTGCCGGCGCGATTGGCCCGGTGTCCGCGGCTTGCCTTATGAGCCTTCACCGGAAGCTTCAACTTCTTTGGAAGCACGATCGCGATCCGGGCGGTCTTGCCCGCCTTGATCCGGAACGAATGCTTGAGCGTCTGCTTGGAGACGCTGAGCTCGAACGTGCCCGAGCAGACGTCGCCCTTGGGCGCCTCGCACTTCAGCGACACGGTCACCTTCCTGCCGCGCTTGATGTGCACCGTCTTCGGCGCCACCTGAACCGTGAGCATCGTGACCGACTTCTTGACGATGATGATCGGCTTGGTCACCGGCGGCGTGGGCGTTGGCGTCTTCGGCGCCGGCGCGGGTCCGGGCAGCGGTGTCGGTCCCGTCCCGGGCGCCGGGCCGGTGGGCGGCGTGACGACCACCGGCACGACCGGCGGAGCCGGCCATGCGGCGAGCGCGGTGTACGTGCTGGTGCCCGACGGCGCGAGCGTCCAGCCCGACTGGCTGCCGGCGTACGCGCTGCCGACGGTGGTGCCGGTCAGCGGTAGCTCGATCGCCGAGCCGTTGTTGGTGACCGTGACGACGTTGCCCTGGACGTTGCCGGACACCTGGCTCCCGTTCGCCGCCGCCCAGTTTGACTGCTCGCTCAGCAGGGTCCCGATCTGCGCCATCGTGAGCTGCTCGATCGGCGCGTTGCTGGCGAAGTACTGGCCGTACTGGGTGAGCAGCGGGTTGACCGTCTCATAGAAGAGTCCGTCGCCCTGGCCCGGCACCGCTCCGGTGGTCTGGGACATCAGGTTGGTCTGATGGAAGTAATGCGGACGGGGATCGTTGCCCATCATGTGCTGGAACATCCCCTGGTCGACGCTGGCCAGGATCGTCGCGATCGGGAACGTGGTGCCCGCGGGGTTGCAGGTCGTCACACCGCTGGCAGTGCAGGTCGGCAGGTCGTACAGCGTCTGGTACTCGTCGACCTCCTGCGCGTTGGTGGAGACGTTGTAGTAGATGTTCGTCGGGTAGCGCGGGATCGCCGCGGCGCCCGCGTCAGAGAAGGTGGAGCCGGCCGTGTACTGGCTCGCCGGCGCGGAACCGGTCGCGAAGGCACCGGCGGCCGGGCTGGGGTAGGGCTTGGAGGCATCTGACCCGAAGTACTTGATCCCGCCGTTCAGCGTGCCGGCGAACGCGAGGTCGAGGAGCGGGTTCTGTTCGTAGGCGCTCTCGACCGCGGTGCCGCTGGTCGGCGGCGTACCGGCGGTTCCGGCGATTCCGGTGTCGGTGAACGCCTTCTGAACCGGCCCGCCGCCGGTGGTGTCCGAGGTTGAGATGGGATTCGTGAAGTCGGTCGTGGTGTTGGCCGGGGCCGTTTGGATCAGCGTCCATCCGCTGACCGTGCCGACCGTCGCGGGCGCGACGGGCGGGGTGTAGATGCCCCGGTAGATCTTGTAGTCGGCTGCGTGGCAGACCGCGCCCCATTGCAGCGCCACGGAGTTGTTCGGGGCCGCCACCGGGACCGGAGCGGACACTGAGGCAACGGACTCCCCCGTCCCCGGCACCGGCGTCGCGCCGGGTGCCGCGGTGTTGAACTGATCGCTGACCGCGTACACGTAGTCGCCGGCCGCCAGCGTGTCGCCGGTTGTCGTGGCGGCGGCCGCCGTGTCGAGGGAGGGCGGATCGACCTGGCCGGGGTTGCCCGGGACCAGATTGGCCAGGCCCGCGTGCTCTCCGGTGACGACCGCGTTCGGGTTCTGATACCCGAGCGCGTTGGTCGAAGTGGTGCTGGCGGTCAGACCGAGCCCTCCGGTGGTCGGGTTACCCGCTGCGGCCGCCTGCGAGCCCCAGGCCGTGTTCTGGTTGATCTCGGCCTCGATGTAATTCTGGGTGGCGCAGCCCTCGTCGAGGTTGGGGTGATCCCAGGTGTGATTGATCCAGCCGAAGTCGTCCGTGTATGGCTTGCCGGTGGCGGGATCATTCGCCTGGAACGCTGCCAGCAGCGGATCGGTGCCGCCGCTCGCTGCCGCGACGCTGCCGCCGCCGTTGAACAGCATGTCGATCCGGAAGTTGTTGGTCCGAGACCAGGTGGCCGCGGTCGACACGTCCGCCGGCACTTCGCGTAGAGCGTCGGCCGGGGTGTAATCGGTCGAATGCGCGGAGGTGGTGGCGTTGCCCAGGATGCTCCACGTGTCGTCGGGCAGGAAGTTGTCGTCGACGTTGGTCTCAAGGTAGTTGCGCTGATCGCCGAAGTAGGTGTTGCGCCCCAGCCACGCGAGCTCGCCGTGACGCAGGAGCTCGCTCTGGACCATGTACTGGTTCTGATTGAAGGTCTGGTACATCGTCTGGCGGCCGTCGGAGCTCGTGTAGATACCGAGCAGCGAGCTTGAGCCCGGACCTGAGATAAGCGTGGCGACGGTCGCACCAGTCGGCGGCGCCGGCGTTCCCTCATATCCGAATGTGCCCGGATCGAAGCCGACCTTGTTCAGGTACGGAAACACCTGCGCGCCGGCGGCGGTCAACGTGGGCGACGGCGAGCCTGAGAAGGTGACCACGGGCGAAGCCGCGGCGAGTCCGTAGCTGCTGTCCGGAACCGCATAGGCGGTCACCTGACGCACGGAGAAGTGCTGCTCGAAGGTCTGCAGCGCTGTCCACTGGGCGGTGCTCAGGCCCTCTGTCCCGGAAGTCGCGACGACGACGCCCTCGTAGTTGGCGACCTCATTACCGTTCGACAGCGTGCTGGAAAGCACTGGCAGCGGCACGCTGCCCACGCTCGCCGAGTTGGTGATGACGGAGTCATACGGCACGCCCTCTCGCTTGAGCGTGTTGACCCAGTCCCCGTAGGCGATCCCGCTGGCGGTGCTCGGGTCCGTGCTGTCGGTGATCAGCAGAACCTTCATGCCGATCTGCTGCGCGGTTGGAGTCGCCGCTGAGGCGACCGAAGGCGCAGACCCGCCGGAGATCAACGGGATCCCGACCAGCGCCAGCAGGCCAAGGACCGTAGCTACGGATGCGACCAGCAGACCAAAAGACCGTTTCATAGAGAGCTCCACTTTGCGTGGTTGTCAGCGAACGTTGAGGATCGGCGCCATGACCCCACCCCGGGGTCAGAGCCGTGGATCCCCCAACAGAACGCCAGTCTCCTCTGCCCACCGCCCACCGCCTATGGGCTTACCTGCCCTTCCTGCGTTCACGCACTGAACGCGGGCGGCCCGAACGGTCAACCGGCCTCAACCACCGTGCTAGTTTTGGTTGATCAACCGGTATGTCGGATTAAGGAATGATCGAAACCGGTTGTCGAGGGGACAGCGATGAACGAAGTCGATCTGAACATCGTCCGCGAACTGACCGTGGTACTCGCTGACGACCACCTGCCCACCCGCGTGGGGATCAAGTCCGCGATCGAGCCGCACGGTCTGCGCGTGGTGGCGGAGGCCGGCTCGGCAGCGGACGCGCTTTCAGCGGCACTCGCGCAGCGTCCGGACGTCTGTGTGCTGGCGGTGCGTCTACCGGGCAGCGGGATCGAGGCGGCGCGTCTGATCAAGCAGTCGCTCCCCGAGACGAAGGTCGTGATGCTGAGCGCCTCCGCGCACGACGAGGAGCTATTCGCCGCGCTGCGAGCCGGCGCTGACGGCTATCTGCTGATGACCACTACCGCCAGCCGGCTCCCGCACGTGATCCGGGGTGTGGTCAGTGGCGAGGCGGCTCTGCCGCGCGAGCTCACCGCACGCCTGATCCGCGAGTTCCGTGAGCGGGGCCATCGACGCCGGCTGTCAATCTCGACGATCGACCCAGGCGTCGAGCTGACGGCGCGCGAGTTCGAGGTGCTCGAACAGCTGCGAAAGCGCGACCGCACCGCCGAGATCGCGGCTCGCCTGGAAATCTCGGAGATCACCGTCCGCCGCCACGTGTCCTCGATCCTCAACAAGCTCGGCTTGCCGAACCGCAACAGCGCGATCGAGTTGCTCGAGCGCGCCGAGCAAGAGCGCTGACCGGCTGACCGCCGCTCGGCCAGCCGCGGGTCGGGCTCGGCGACCGATCACCCGCCAACTGGGAGAGGCCGGCGCTCGAGCAGCGTCTCCCCGGGCATGACGCAGATCCAGCCGGGGCCGCTTCCGGGACGCTCCTCGTCGACCGCCACCCCGGTCAGCGGCATCTCGAGCGCCACGCTGGCGCGGTTGACGATCCTCACCTGGGGTCCCTCGATGTACGCACTGATCGAGTCGGTCGTCAGCACGGCGCTCCAGGCCTCCAGTGCCAGCAGCAGCCGTCCAATCTCGGCGAGCGTGGGCTGCATGATCGGAACCTGCGGCGCCACGTAGCGCTCGTAACGGTTCAGCACCGCATCCAGCAGCCCCCCGAAGATTCCCGGTGCGCGTTGCTCGTCGCCGGTCCCGATCAGATTGCTCTGGTGAAAGTAATGGGGGCGCGGATCGTTGTTGATCATGGCGGCGAAGATCCGATCCGCTTCGCTCTCGACGACCTCCGGCCAGGAGCTGTCTCGAACGCGGCCCGCGTGCCTGACCCGGTCGAGCGCCTGCTCCTCGGTTGCGGCGTCGTGGGCCAGGGCCGTCGGATGACGTGGGATCACCAGCGCGGTGCCGATCACGAACGGGGCACCCGGAGCCAGGCGATCGCGGCCCCGGCGCGCCGGATACGGGCGCGATGCATCGCAAGCGAGGTACCGGATCCGCTGGGCCCTGAGAGCAGTGGCCAGGTGCGAGTTCTCCGCCACCGGCGGCACCGCGACGAGATTTGCCAGGCCGGTGTGCTCGCCGGACACAAAGGTCTCTGGCTCGAACTCGATTCCTGCCCCCTGCGCCCAGCGAAAGTTGCGCTCGATCTCGGTCTCGATGACCGCCTGCGGAACTTCGTTGAGGTTCAGATGCTGGAAGGTGTGGTTGATCCAGCCGAAGGCGTCCCGCTCCAGCAGGAGCGCCGCCAGCAGCGGGTCGGACTCGATCCCGGCCTCGTCCATATAGCGCCGACTACCGCCCCCGTTGCAGGCGAGGTCGAGTCTCAGTCCCCGCGCGCGTGACCAGGTGGCCGCCCGTCTTGCGTCCTGGGCGGTCATGCGGAGGCTGGCGCGGGCGCTGGGATCGGACTCGTGCCTATCAATGTCCCATGAGTGGTTGGCCAGCAGCACGTCGTCGATCTGGACCGAGAGATAGTTGCGCTCCAGTCCCACGAAGGTTCCCCTCGTCAGCCAGGCCAGCTGCCCGCGCCGCAGCAGCCGGCCCTGCGTCTGAGCGGCGTTGGCGTCGAACAGCTGAACCATCTCCTCGCGGCCGTCGGGGCGATAGTGGATGCCGAGCAGCGCTGACCGATCGGGACCAGCGACCAACGTCTCAAAGTGCGCTCCCTCCGCAGGAGCGGCGAGGTACGACCAGCTTCCGGGATCGATCGGCAGCTCGTGGCGCAGCTGGGGAAAGATTTCCCGGCCGCGCGCCGTAAGCGTCGCACCGACGCTTTCCAGTGGGCCCGCCCATGCGGGCGCCGCAAGACCGTATTGCGGCCCGGGATAGGCGTATGCCGTCAGTCGTCTTAGCCCGAGCTCGCGTTCCAGGCGCTCGAGCTCGGTGCGCTGCGCAGCTTCCAGAACCACGTCGGCAAGCCCGCCGGAGACCAGGATCAGCCCCTGATAGCGGGCGTTTCCAGTCTCGTCGACCACCGCCACCGGCGCGGGACGGCCATCGCACGCCACCGCGTCGAACGGGACGCCGGCCCGCGTAAGGCAGTCATCCCAGGCAGCAAACGCCGGCTCGGCGCCGGTCGGACCGAGAAGCAGGATGCGCATTTCGATGCGCGCGGACGTGCGCTTGCGTTTGGCTCGAATCACCTTAACTCGGCGCGGATGGTTACAGATCTCCGCGCTTCGCCGCCGGGCGTCCGGCTCCCGAATTAGTTCACTTCACTGAACACAGATCGAGCGCATGGCCCATTGGTCCGATGCGCCACGGGCAGGAAGATCTCCTCCTGCGGGCGCGTGAACCGACTCGGAGCAGGGCCCGGCCGCCGCCCGCCGCGCGCAAGATTCCCAGACCTAGGTGACGAACTGCGACCCTCTTTGACAACCAGACCTGAGCACCCTGCCCGATCCGCTGCCGCGGGTGCCCGGGTCCGGCGCTCGCCGGCGCAACGCCCGGTAAGCGGGCGCCACCGGGCACGTCCAAAGGTGCTGATGACGACCGAGGGCACCTACCCGTACACGATGGGGGGGGTCAGTTCGTGGTGTCACGTCCTGATCGGAGGCCTGCCCGCCACCGACTGGGACGTGCTGCCGCTGATCGCGGGCGGCCGGCACATGCAGCCGCGCGTCAAGTTGCCGCCCAACGCCCGCCTCCTGCGTCCGATCGAGCTGTGGTCCGAGGATCGCGCTCCTAGACGCGCGTCTCCGCGCCAGAGCGGCGAGGGCGGCTCGCTTCCGACTTCGCTGCTGCGCGGCTTGATGCCCTGGGAAGGCGATCTCGACCAGCTGGAAAGCGCGCTGGTGCGCTGCCGCCTGCATCCGCAGTCGATCAGGCGCGAGTTCCGCGGGCGAGAAAGCTGGCAGACCTTCCTGGCCGAGCTCGAGCAACTGCTGGACGAGAGCCAGCAGGAATCTGCCCCCGCGCCGATCTATGACGCGATCGAGGCCGCGCGCCTGTATCAGGTGCTCTACTGGGTGGCTCGTACCGCCGCCGTGCCGACGTCGCGATGCGATCTGTTGCATGTCACCGCCGCCGGCTGGGCGGCCATCCCCGCGCTCGTGCACAAGTCGCTGTACGGGACGCCCCTGCTGCTGACCGAGCACGGCGTCTACGTTCGCGAGGCGTATCTGGAGTCGGTGCGCGAGTCGGCGATCAGACCCGGGCAAGGCCACATATCCCCGCGGCTGGCGCTCGGTCTCACGCGTGCGGTCTACGCGGCCGCCGACGTGATCGCACCGGTCACCGAGGCCAATGCCGAATGGGAGCGCGGCCTCGGTGCCGACCCGGCCAAGATCCGCGTGATCCCCAACGGGATCGAGCCTTCCTTCGGCCTCAGCGATCCTCCGAATGCCAACAAGGTGGTCGCCATCGGCCGGATCGACCCGCTCAAGGACGTGCTGACGATGATGCTCGTCGCCAAGGAGGTCACGCGCCGCCTGCCGAAAGCGCGATTCGAATGCTGGGGACCGGTGACGGACGGGCAGGAGGCCTACGCCGCGGCGTGCCGGCGCATGCACGGGGAGCTCGCCCTCGGCGATCGGTTTCGCTTCATGGGCAAGACCGACGATCCGCACGGCGCGATCCGCGGCGCCGATGTGGTGCTGATGACGAGCATCTCCGAGGGGATGCCGATGGCGCTGCTGGAGGCGATGGCGCAGGGGAGGGCGATGGTCGCCACCAGTGTCGGCGGCGTTGCCGGAGTCGTGCGTGGCTGTGGTCTGGTCGCCCCGCCGGGCGACGTGCACGAGTTGGCCACCGCGGTCGTGATGCTGCTGCGCAACCCCGATCTTGCCCGCACGCTGGGCCGGCGTGGTCACGAGCGCCTGCAGCGACGCTACACCTTGACCCGCTGCCTGACTGCCTACGGCGATCTGATCGGCGAGCTGACCGGCCGGGTGGTCGCTTGAGCGCCAAACGTCCCAATCGGCGCCGCCGGAGCGGCGCAGGGCGAGCCGCTCGGCCAGATCGGGTTGCCGCTGAGGCGCCCGATCGCGATCGCCACGCCGAGGCCGTTCTCGAAGCTCGGCTGGGCCGCCCGGCGCGCGACGTGCTCGAGGCGACCGTCGTGCTCGAGGCCTGGATGGGCCGACCGGCCGGCACCGCGATGTCATCGGCCCCCGATCTGGTCAACCTCGACGGCCCACCGCCGCGCGTGCTGAGCAGCGCGGACCCGTTCTCGAACTCCGATCAGCACAGCGTGATCGCGGAGGGCATTACGCTGGTTCTGCTGATCACGTCGGTCGCAGCCTGGGCCACGCCGATCAGGAGGCACCTCGGTCCCGAGGTCCTCGCGCACGCGATCCGGGTCGCGTTGCCGGTCGCCGTCGCTCTGCAGTGGGGCCTGCGAAGCCGTTACCTGGCTCGCCCGGACGGACTCGCGTGTCTGGCCCGGGACGGTCTTGGCTTCTGGGCCGCCGTGCTGGCCGTGATCGATCTACCGCTGGTCTTTCTGTCCAACTGGGGCCCGGTCGCAGCGTTGCTGATCCCGATCTGGGTGGGAGGCACGGTATTGACCCGCCGAGGTTGGGGACTGGTGTACGCGGGACTGCTCGTCGTCGGCACGATCGCCCTCGGTCAGAACCTGACGCCCTATGCGGTCCTCGGGTCCTTGACGGCGATCACGCTGTTGATGTGCGTCGGTGCTGTCCAGACCCAGCATCAGCGCACCGACGTGCGAGCCGGCAGCATGCGCCGGGCGCTCGTGGCCGCCCTGATTGGCGCGATCGTCGGCGTCCTGCTGGTCGGTGATCCAAGCCTGGCGTGGGGCGTGCACGGGGTCCATCCAGCGATCGCCCTGTTGCCGTCGGTGATCGGCAGCTTCTGGGGCGGCTACTACCTGTGGAACTTCTACGACGCCGTGCCCCGCGGACTGCGCGGTGTATCGCTTAAGCGCGCGGGCCGGGTGGCGCTGTCTGATCCCGCGATGTCGATCTTCATCGGCGCCATCGCCAGGCTGCTGATAGCCACGGTAGTGCTGTCCACCGTCGTGGCCGCCTTCGGCGGGTTGACCCACGGCACCGACGCGCTGAGCGTGTTCGTGGCCTTCGGCTGCGTCGGCACGGTGAGCATGCTGATCGGGATGCTCGAGGCGTTCTCGCTCCAAATCCCCGCCCTGATCGCGGCGGTGGCGGCCCTGGTCTGCGAGATGGCCTGGCATGACCTGATCAGTTCCCGCACGTCAGGCGCCGCGTTGGCGGTCGGTGCGACCGTCGGCGTGATCCTGGCGCTGCCGCCACTGGTCGACCGGCTGGTCCGCTCCGGAAGGGTGCTGGCCACCACCCTGTGGATCCAGTGACCCTTTCCTCCACGTGCCGAGATGCGAGTTCACTCGCGTGAACGCTCTTTGTGCGAGGTGGCCCATTAACCCTCGGCCACCCATTTGGCAAACTGGAGCATCGAACAGGGGAACGCGTTCGATGACTCTGGCTCGCAAGACGGTTTACTCAAGATCAAGATCGGATTCGAATCGTGTCTAGGCCATCCGCTGCTGTGAACAACTCGTCGGCCGGTGAGGATGTCGTGGTGGAAATCGCCATCCCCGCCGGCGCGTCCGAGGCTGCCTCGGAATCCCGTATCACCACGCTCGGGGAGCCCGGCCAGGAGCCGTTCGGGCGTTTTCGGCGCCGGCTCGAGCGCTTCAAGGGTCTCGCCGATGAGCAGGACTTCTCTGGTTCGCTCGACGACGAGTCAGAGCTGAAGCTCCAGCTGATGCTGCTGCGAGAGGAAAACGCTCGGCTAAAGGCCGCGCGTCATCAGCCCGCCGACGCGGGGACCGTGATCGATCGCGCACGGCGGCTCGCGGCGACGAGCGAGGAGGGTGAGCGCCTCGACGATGCCTGGACGCTGCTGGGCGAGTGTCTGGTGATCCGCGAGGGGCTGGACCAGGTCTGCGCCGAGATCCAGTTGGCGATCGACGGCGTCCGTGACCGCCTGGCGGCGCTGGCGACAACGATCGAGAGGGCCTCCTCGAGTGACCGGTCGCGTGCGGACGCCGACAATCGAATCTCGGCGTGAGCGTGAAGGTCACGCTGCGGGGCTCGAGCCCCGGATGCATGATGCGCTCACGGATCTCTATGCCTACGTCCTGCTGCTGGAAGCAGAATGGTACCGGCTCGGCGTGCGCCTGGAAGAGCTCGCCGCCTCCGAATCGACCACGTCGGAGTGCCTGAGGCAGGCGGCGCGGTCCCGCGTCGAAATGGCCGAGGAGCTGGCGGCACTGCGCGAGACGATCGCGGCGCTCCGCGCACAGGCGGAGGTCGGCTTCAGCCCCACGGACGACGGCGCGAGCCCCGCGTCCCTGGATTAGACGATCCCGCGGCGGACGGCGCGGACGGCCGCCTGGATCCGGTTCTCGACCTGCAACTTCACGAGGATGCTCGAGACATGGTTCTTGACGGTGTGCTGACTGAGGAACAGCGTCCGCGCGATCTCGACATTGTCCATACCGCGCGCGATCAATTCGAGGATCTGGAATTCGCGAGGGGTCAGCTCGGATCCGGGAAGCCCGCTTTCGACTTTGGTCGGCTGGCGTATGCGCCGCACCAGCTGGGTGGCGATCCGCGGCGAGATCAACGACTCGCCGCGGGCGGCCGCTCGGATGCCGTCGATGATCTGATCGATCGGCGCGTCCTTGACCAGGTAGCCGCATGCGCCGGCCAGCAGCGCTTCGGTCACGTTTCGCTCGTCGGCGACCACCGTCACGACCAGCACCCGGACGAGCGGAGCCGCCGCACTCAGTCGCTGGGTGGCCTCGATGCCCGACATCCCGGGCATGTTCAGATCCATCAGGACGACGTCGGGATTCACTTCGCAGGTTTGCCTGATTCCCTCTGCGCCGAGGTTGGCCTGTCCCACGACGTCGATCCCGCGTTCCCTGAGCAGTTGCACCAGCCCCTCGCGAAACAGCTCGTGGTCATCGACGACCACCACGCGAATCCTCTCTCCTTGCATGCATTGTGAGAGTAACGAGTTAACGCCGGCTGGGGGATCCACGATCAGACTGTGAACAGGCGATGGCTCCAGGACCCCATTGACGCGGAACCGACGTAAGCCTGTAATTGACTTCCATCCATAAGTTGCATACGGAGGAGCACGGCAATGTGCGGAATCATCGGCTACGTCGGCAAGCGGCCCTGCCGTGACGTCCTGCTGCAGGGCCTGAGAAGACTCGAATATCGCGGCTATGACTCGGCGGGTCTCGCCTGGCGCGACGGAGATTCGGTGAAATGCATCCGCTCGATCGGGAACCTCGATTCTCTCGAGGCCGCACTGGCGCGAGATGAATCAGTCAGCGGCGCGACGACCACGGCGACGACACCGCTGTTCGCCGGCATCGGCCACACCCGCTGGGCGACCCACGGCGGAGTCACCGAGCGCAACGCCCATCCTCACGAGGACGCCAGCGGTCGCGTCCGGATCGTGCTCAACGGGATCATCGAAAACCATCTCGAGCTGCGCAAGCGGCTGGCGGCCGACCTGATCGAGTTCAGCTCCGAGACCGACGCCGAGGTCGTGGCCCACCTGATCGCGCTCAACTACGACGGGGACTTGGCCGACGCGGTACGGCGATCGCTGGATGATCTCGTCGGACATTATGCGTTCGTGGCCATGTGCGATGAAGAGCCCGACACGCTGGTTGGCGTGCGGCGCGAGTGCCCACTGGTCATAGGGCTGGGTGAAGGCGAGCATTTCATCGCGTCGGCGATCTCCGCCTTTCACTCGCACACCCGCACGATCGTGAGACTCGAGGACGGCGAGATCGTCACGCTTCGCCCCGACGCAATCCAGGTGCTCGGCGCCGACGGGCTGCCTCACCAACCGCAGGCCACCGAGGTCGGCTGGGACGAGGATCGCTGCGATAAGGACGGCTTTGAGACCTACATGCTCAAGGAGATTCATGAGCAGGGGACCGCTGTGGCGCAGACGCTGTCACATTGGCGCGCCAGCGCCGGAACCGACCCGGACGGCGTGCTCTCGGACGTGCGCCTGCGCGACGTGCAGCGGATCATCGTCGTCGCATGCGGGACCTCCTACCACGCTGGTCTGGCCGGGCAGCAGGCGATCGAACGGTGGGCCCGGATTCCCGTCGATGTCGAGATCGCGTCGGAGTTTCGCTACCGCGACCCGATCGTGGGCACCGGCACGCTCGTGCTCGGGATCACCCAGTCGGGCGAGACCGCCGATACCCTCGCGGCGATGCGGCTGGCGCGCGCGTGCGGCGCGACGGTGATCGCGATCACCAACGCCGCCGGCAGCCAGGCCACCCGAGATGCCGACGGCGTGCTGTTCACGCGCGCGGGACTCGAGATCGGGGTCGCGGCGACCAAGACGTTTGTCGCCCAGGTCGCGTTGCTGTACGCGTTCGCGCTGAGGCTGGCTGCCGTCCGCGGCGCCCTGCCGCAGGCCCGCTTGACCGAGCTCGAGCAATCGCTGCAGCGGGTGCCCGCGATGATCGATGGCGTCGTCGAGTCAGTCGACGACCAGGTCCGCGAGGTCGCTCAACGGCTCGCCTGGAGTCCGTTCTTCCTATACCTGGGGCGCCTGTCAGGCCTGCCGGTCGCGCTCGAGGGCGCTCTCAAGCTCAAGGAGATCTCCTACGTTCCCACCGACGCCTACGCCGCCGGCGAGATGAAGCACGGTCCGATCGCGCTCTTAGGCCCTGAGACGCCGGTCGTCTGCGTGGCGACCGAGGAGCGTGTGCTGTCAAAGCTGCTCTCCAACCTGTCCGAGGTTCGCGCGCGTGGCGCGCGTGTGCTCGCGGTCGCCGGCGAGGGTTGCAAGGAGATCGCCGAGCACGCCGAGGAGGTCGTGTACGTCCCGCGAACGGACCCGCTGCTGCAGGTGATGCTTAGCATCGTGCCCCTCCAGCTGTTCGCCTATCACCTCGCGCGCACGCGCGAGCTCAATGTCGACCAGCCTCGCAACCTTGCCAAGACCGTCACCGTCGAATAACCGGATCGCGGTTCTGGGTGGGGGAGGTGGCCTCGGCTCGGTACTGAGTGCACTGCGCGGGCATGACGGCGATCTGACCGTGATCGTACCGACGGTCGAGAGCGCCGTCGGTGGGCGGCGGCGCGCAGGCGCCGGATCGGCGGTGGCTGACCTGCGTCGCTCGCTGGAGGCGCTGACCGATGACAATGCTGCCTTGGGACGGGCGATCAGACGTCCGCTCCAGGTCGATCGTCGCGGACGCCATCCGCTGGGGAACCTGGTGCTCCAGTCGCTCGCGGCGGCCTTCGGGGACCTCGGCAAGGCGAGCACCTGGCTGGGAGCGCAACTCGGGATTGCCGGCTCGGTGCTACCGGTCACGGTCGAGCCGGTCCGGCTATGACAACCGTCCTCCGGAGATTCGTTCACTGGAAGAAGAGCT
>ODAK010004345.1_pt1 | contig 14530 bp, 10 predicted proteins | sample 1539591 | NCBI WGS metagenome assembly ODAK01 (sample SAMEA3539303, study PRJEB22396) | soil metagenome | biome: tundra; feature: field; material: soil | place: USA | collected 2010-05 | depth 0.15 m | reverse complement strand
AATTATCGAGCCCCCCGACCTGGACCTCTGTGCAGCAGGACCTTCGGGGCCGGCATCACTTTGCCGGCCGGGGGCGGAGCCCGGCTAAGGAAATGAGCGTTTTCTGCAACGCCTTTGCAATGGGCCGCGGCATACCGGCGATCGCGGATTTCAAACGTACTTTCGTGGTTTGCACGCCCTGCGGAACATCCTTCAAGAGCTCATTGACTAAATCGAAATCGCCGCGCAGGAAAACCCGTTCCGCGGCCGCCATGCTTCGTTGCTGAATCCCGTGAATGAGCTCAGCCCGGTATTCCGCGATTCCCTGATGATGATCCAGAACGAAGCGGAGGATCTTAGTCTCACTTACAATGTTAGCGGCTGGATCGCGCGAATAATTGCCGGAATGTTTCCGGATGCCTACGAGCGGCTTGGCTACGGCGCCTACCTGGCTTTGCGGCTGACAGCGCAGAGTAAACTCCTGGTCCTCAGCCGGCTCCTTCCCAAGTGCCTCCACGAAGCCGCCAACTCGCCGCAAGAGCGAACGCGACAGAAGCATAGTCGACGGAAAGACCGGCTGGTACGTGAGCAACCGAAGAAACAGGCCTCCAGGGAACAACCAGAGATCCGGCTCGACTACTTGTCTCCCCTCGGCCCAGTACGCATCGCCTATTCCGAGAAACTTCCGCTCCGGCTGCCACTCATCATTCACGACATGAACGAAATCGGTAAACTGAAACTCCGCCCTGGGAGCAAGTTCGACCAGGTGGGCCTGCCAGTACAATTTCGAGGGATGCCATAAGTCGTCGTGGTCGCATAACGCTACCCAGTCGCTGTCTGTTGCCGCGATCCCCGTGTTTCGAGCGCCACAAATTCCCAGGTTCTTTTCCGTCTTGATGTACCGGACCGCTGGTTGAAACTTCCGGATTGCGGCGGCGGTATCGTCAGTCGATCCATCGTCGACGACGACTACTTCCGCCGCGGGATACGACTGGGATAGGACGGATTCGATCGTGGCCGGCAACAACCGCGCCTGATTGAACGCGGGTACGACGACGGCTATCTTCACGGGCACCGGAAGACTCCTTAAGAACTTAATTGTATCCTTAGAATGGGAAGGGGCAGCCATCAAGAACCGGATGAGCCGCTCGGTAATACGCTGGGCGGGACAGTCGGGAAACTCCGCATGGCTGGCGGCATGCAGCTCATGACGTCAAGAAGGGCATGCAGGTGAAGGCGCTATTGATCAGCCGGAATTTTCCGCCAACGCTGGGCGGGAGTTGCGTGGTGTATCAGGAGTTGTGCAGGCGCATGAGCCCGGATGTGGAAGTGCTGGCCGCCGCGTTCGATCCGGAGCGGGAATCCGATTGGGATGGAGGTCAGCCTTACCGGATATTCCGTTCGCGTTCTCTTGCGCCTCCCCCGCCGGCCCGGGGGCCACTCTCCAGTATCCTGCGCAGCGCCCGCGTCTATTTATGGAAACGCCCCTGCGCAGTCATCGCCGCCTGGAGATCTGCGCGCAAGAGCCGCCCCGAGCTGGTCTGCATCGGTTCCTTCACGCAGTACTGGCTGGCCGGATTTTTTCGCCGCGTTCTCGGTCTGCCGGTGATTTTCTACATTCACGGCGAGGAGCTAACCTCTCCCGACACTTCCCGGCTCGCCGGGCCGCGCGGCTTCTTTAGCGCATTGCGGAAGGCCGACGGCGTGATTGCCGTGAGCCGTTTCACGCGGTCCAGGTTGATCGAAATCGGCGTCGGCGCGGGCCGGATCGAGTTGATCCCGAACGGCGTCGACCTCGGCCGGTTCACACCAGGAGAAAGGGACCCGGAGATTGTGGATCGCTACGGGTTGCGGGGGAAGCGAGTCCTGCTGACGGTCGGACGCCTGGAAGAGCGCAAGGGCCATGCGACGGTGCTGCGCGCCCTCCCGCAAATCCTCCGGTCCTGCCCGGACGCGATTTACGCGGTGGTGGGAACCGGCGACGGACTGCCTGACCTGGGACTCGACGCCCTAGCCAGAAAGCTGGGAATCTCGGACCACGTCGTCTTCGCCGGCCAAGCGCCCCCGGAGCGCCTCTGTGCTTTCTATCGGAGCTGCGACCTTTTCGTCATGCCGAACCGCACGTTGCCGAACGGCGATACCGAGGGTTTCGGACTGGTGTTCCTGGAGGCCGCCGCGTGTGGCAAGCCGGTGATCGGCGGGCGGGATGGCGGCGTCCCCGACGCAGTGGTTGACGGAGAGACCGGAATCCTGGTGAACGGCGCATCGGCCGAGGAGTTTGCCGATGCTGCGGTCCGGCTGCTGACCGACCCCGATCTGGCCGCGCGTCTGGGTAGCCAGGGCTTCCGCCGCGCTCAGGAAATGAGTTGGGATGGGGCAGCCGGGACGTTCCTCTCTTTTTGCGCCAAGGTCATTCAAGGGCGAGCCTTGTCTCCTGGACCGCCGCAGCCGGATGGCGGAACGGGGACTCAGACAGACGCGCCGGCGGCGCCAAGAAACGAACTATAAGTACGTTCCATGACGGCGGCGGATTGCGCCGCGCCGAAGCGGGCGCGGATGGTTTCGGCGGCGTTGCGGCCGAGGCGTTCGCGCAACAATGGATCCGCCATCAGGGCTTCGAGCACCGCGGCCAGGCTGGCGCTGTCGCCGGGGGGAAACAGCAGACCCGTGACGCCGTTTTCGACCAATTCGGGATTGCCTCCCACGCGCGATGCGATGACCGCGCAGCCGCAGGACATCGCTTCCATCAGGGAATTCGAAAACGACTCGGAGAGGGAGGGCAGGACGAAGATGTCCACGCCCCTCAAGACCTCTTCCACGTTGCCGACCGCGGGGTCGACGGAACAGATCTTGTCAATCCCGAGAGCGCAGCTCTGCTGTTTGAGAGAGTCGCTTTCGGGTCCCCAGCCGATCAGATGGAGGCGTATTCGACGCTCGGAGAGGCGCAGGCGTGCGACGGCTTCCAGGAGCGTTGCGAGGCCCTTTTCTCGCCGCAGAACGCCGATGAAGGCGATGACGATGGGGCCTTCGGGCGGAGGCGGTTGGCGCCGGGCGTGAAAGCGATCGAGATCGATGCCGTTGTAGCACAGGTAGATGCGGCTGGGTGGGACGCGGTCTTCGCGGATCAGGCTGTCGCGCACCGCAAGGGAATTGACCACGATGCCGTCGGCCAGCCGATCGGTGAGGCGCGCAAGGCGGCGGGAGGTGGAGCTGCGCAGGGAACGGGCGCCCCGCTGGCTGGAGAGGACCACGGGGATGCGCAAAAAACGGCCGGCAGGGACGCCCCACAAAGTGGACGGCGGGTCGAACGTGTGGAGCAGTTGAATGTCGTTTTGGCGCACATACCGGCCCAGGACGCCGACGGCGCGAAGGGCGCCAAGCGACCGGAAGGACGAGATGGCAAGCGGGAGGACCGGAACGCCGGCGCGCCGCAGTTCGTCGATACGCATTCCGCCGTCGCGGAAGCAGGCTACGTGCGGCGTGAATCGCGAACGATCCAGGTTACGGGCGATTTCGGTCAACTGCCTTTCGGATCCGCCAGCGTCGAGAGAATGCGACATCAGGAGAACTGGATAGGGAGGAGCCATTAGCGGGCGGTCGCATTCCGGAGGAGTGAACCGACGGGGTTCATTTCCTCACCAACGTAACACAGTTGAAGGCTCTGAAAACCGAAAAGGAAAGGAGCTAAATCCAGCCGTGCCACGCGTAATAGACGATCTTGGCGCTCTCGGTCGCCTCGTCCACGAACGCCGACCAGGTCCTCGTCCGGTCCTCGATGCGTTTCAACGCGTCCGGTATGGGGCACGGCTCCACATTCAAACCCGCCTTGCGGAAGGCGCGCGCGGCGCGGAACATGTGATAGTCGCTGGTCATGAGCGCTTTGGGACCCGGCTCACCCGACAGCAACCGCGCCACATCCACCGCATTTTCGCGCGTGGAGCGCGAGTTGCCTTCGACAACGACGACCTCCGGCGGCACGCCTTCGGCGATCAAGAGGTTACGCATGTGCGGGCCCACCAGATATCCCGAGACCACGATCTTCCGAAACCCCCGCTCCTTGTAGGCTCGCACCGCGTTCATGCAACGCAGCACTGTGCTTGGGCCCGGGAAACCATCCAGGTCCGACCCGCCGATAACGATCAGGGTGTCTCCGAGCGGGTCCGTCCAGGATCCTCTCAAGGTTCTGGCATACCATCGAACGAACGGCGAAAACGTGGCCAGAAGGAAAACCAGCCCCACGCACGCGCACACGAAAACGGACGCGCGCCGAAGCCTGGTCCACACATTCTTCACGCCAGCGCCTCCGGATGGAAGGCGAACTCCCCGCCCCCGAAGATGCGCCAGCCCAAACCATCGGAGCGACACTCGACCAAGGGTTGCGGGTGGGGGGCCTCCAGAACCCTTCTGCCGGCGTATTCGGCGTAGCTCCCTGCCGCCAGAATCAATTCCCGGACGCCTCCGGGGGCAAGACGAAAGCACAGCATGGCGGCATCGCTGGCCCACTGGCCGGAGCGCCATGGCCGCTCGCCAGCAGCGAAGAAGCACCAGCGGCGGTCGCCGCCGGCGGCGTATTCATAGGCCACGGCGCCATCCGCCCCGCGGTCCACGCATGCCAGGGTCGCTTCCAGCATCGCCGGGTCAAGGCCGATGACCGAGGCGAACTCGGCCGGGCAGGCGGCGCGGGCGCTCCAGCGGACGACCGGTGCGGGAACCAGGACGCCGTAGGCCGGCGAGTAGCCGCTCTCCTCGAGGGCAAGCTCCCAGGCGTCGTCCGCCGCACCCACCAGCGCGAGGCATTCGCCATCGCGGCGGACCGCTACCACCCGGCCGCGGCTGGCCAGCGCCATTTCCGGGGGGAAGTGCCAATGAATATCGAAACGATGTGTTCCGCGGCCCTCGGCTACGTCGCGCACCAGCCACCATCGCTCGCCCCAGCGCAGCGCCCAGCGGCGGTGGGTCACCGGCTCCGGAAGGCGCTCGTATCCCGAGTGGCTGCCTTCAAACAGGTCGAAAGTTTCCCCGGCCACCCACCGGCGAACCTCGACGCGCGGCTGCGGTCCCCAGGAGAACGGCCCCGCAGGGTCGGCCTGATGGCGGCCGTCGACGGTCAGGGTGTTATGCGCCGGCGTTCCCCGGAACTTCTCCCTGAGCGAGTCGGGGTCTACGTAGACGAAGGTCCCGGGGTCGGTCAACCAGAGCCGCCCGCCGGCGGCCAGTTGCACGCTCAGCGCGTCGGCATGGCCGTGCCCTCCGGAATGCCAGCCGTGCGGTCCGCCGTCGATAAAGAGCTGGCTGGGGGGCGGGCCGGGCGACCCCATGGCGTAAATCCCGGAAGCCGGCAGGGCCAGGCTGTGCGGTCCGGTCGCCGCCGCGGTTACGGCATCGAACGCGGCTTCACCAGCCGGCCCGAGCAGCCACAGCGTTTCTTCGCACAGACCCGGCGCCGCGGCCTTGAAGCCGGCGTCATGAAACAGAGCGGCGGCCGTGGAGAGGGGATCGCGCAGAAACTCCGGGCGATTGCGGGAAGGATCGAACAGGCGCCCTCCATCGTCGTCGCCGAATCGCGGCGGCGCGCCGGCTTGCGACAGCCCCGCCAGGGCAGAGGCCATGGCGCGGATTGTCTCGTCGAGGTGTTTCGGAATGGCGATGCCGTTGCGTTCCGCTATCAGCCGCGCATGCAGGAAGAAATCGAGTGCGTATACGTGGTAGTAGATGGACTGCTCGCAGTGCAGGCCGTCGGCGCGCACCTGATTGCGCGCTTCCTCGCATACGATCCTCCAGCCGGTCTCGCGCCACTCGCCCGCGCCCGCCAATCCGGGATACCGAACTCCCAGAAGGAACAGCGCCGCCCCCTCTCCCAACAGGTGCGTATTGGGAGAGAAGTAGGTGGAGAGAAACCGCCGGATGTACCAGCCGGCGCGCGCGATTTCCCGCGAGACGCCGGCCTGGAACTCCTCGGAATCGGCCGGCGTTCCTTCTAACAGGAACGCCGCCCAAGCGCAGGACAGGGCGCGAAACGCCACCTCGAGGGTGCTGGTCCAGTTTATCCCCAGCGGGTAGGGATTCTCGCGCCGCCAATCGTCCCACAGGTTCTTGAGATCCCCGGCGAACCGTTCGTCCCCGGTAATGCGATAGGCTTTGGCCAGCGCCGGCAAAAACTGGAGCCGGTTCAACTCCCAGATGGCCTTATGGTCGCCCACCTGGTCGAACTTGAGGAATGGGACGGATGGCCATGGCGCCAACGGGGCGCGCTTCCCGTGCACGGGGTCGCGCTGCCAGTCGATATCCCGGCCGAGATCGATAGCCGGGTAGCCCAGCAGGGGGAAGCGGCGCTCCAGGATTCGGCCGGCCTGCGCCACAATTTCTCGAGCGCGCTCCGGCATGCGCCGGCGCAGGGCGTCCACAATAGCCGGCACGTCCTGGGGATCGCAGAAGAAGCGACCCCTTGCGGCCAGTGCGGCGGCGCCGGTGCGGCGCGCCGGGAATGGGTCCATCCCCAACCGGTAGAGCAAGGTATCCTTGCGCTTGCCGGCTGCCTGGAGGCTGCGCGTGTAGACCTCGCGCGGGCTCATGCCGGAGAGACGGCGGATCCGCCGCCAGGCGCCGGAAACGATTCCGGTCACGAGGCGCGCCGGGCAAGAATGCTTTTCCGGAGGTCCAGCCAAAGCGGGCCGAAGACCGCTCTCAGCAGCTTCTTGCCGTTCCAGTACAGATAGCCTCCCAAACGCAGGCCAAGCCGTTGCGAGACAATTGCGCCCACTCGCCTGGAATCGGTTCCCCGCGGCACGGAAAAGCGGCCGAACACCCGGCAGCCGTCCACGCGGCCGATGGAAATCACCGGATCGGAGGTGAACAGAAAACGCAGGCCGGCCGCCGCCGCCGCCGCGCCCCCCCTGCGGGTGCAATCTCCCTCGGGAACCGAACCCGCCTCCACCTTCTCTCCCAGGATATCTTCCAGGCGCCGTTTGCTATCGCGCCATTCCCGCATCAGGTCCGCATCCGGAAGGCGCGACATGAGCGACGGGTGCGAGCAGGTATGGCTTCCGACGACGTGGCCCATTCGACGCAAATCGCGAATCTGCCCCGGGTTCAGGAACCCCGGATCGCCGATTCGGTCCGTGACCACGAAAAAATGCGCCGGCCAGCCGAATTCGGCGAGAATCTCCGCGGTATGAGAGGCGGCGCTAGAGCCGCCATCGTCGAAGGTCAGCAGCAGCGGCCGGCTATTCCCGGCGAGCTTCGCATCCATCCTTACCGCCGCGCCCCGTCGCCGCGCAATCTCGAGCAAATGCTCCCGGAATTCGGCGGCGTCCACCTTGTAAATATTCGCATCGGGGCTCTGGAAGCCGCTGATTTCATAATGGGACCCGGGCACGATATCGTGATAGACCAGAGCGGTGATTGTCTTAGCGTTCTGCAAGAGGGCCTATTGGATAATATTACCGCTTAATTCAGTATTCTCAACCGCTGCGCAGAATCCGCTCGAACTGCTCGGCGACGCTCTCCCAGGAGAACCGCTCCGCCACCATCCGCCTCGCCGCCGCGCTCAGCCGGTCCCGCTCGGCGGGCGATTCCAGCAGTTCCACGCAGCGCATCGCGAAGGCCTCCGGCGTATCCGCGAGATAGATGTTCTCGCCGTCGCGCACCTCCAACCCTTCCGCCCCGATGGTGGTGGATACCACCGGAGTACGCGCGGCCATCGCTTCGTAGATCTTCAGCCGCGTTCCGCCGCCGATACGCAGCGGCACGATGGCCGCCTTGGCCCCCCAAAGATAGGGGCGGATGTCGGGAACCGTTCCGGTCACGGTAATGAGCGGGTCGCGTTGCGCCAGGTCGCGGACTGCCGGCACGGGACTGCGCCCCACGATCGCCACCGAACAGCCGGGCTTTCGCTGCCGGATGCGCGGCAGGATCTCGCCGACGAAATAGCCCACCCCCTGGATATTCGCCTGGTAGTCCATGGCTCCGACGAACACGAGGTCGGCCCCGGTCTCGGTCCGCGCGGGCGGCGTGAAATATTCCAGGTCCACCCCCGTCGGAACCGCCGAGACGCGCGGAGCGCCGAATTCCTTGCGGAATACGGCCGCGTCGGCTTCCGAGACGGCGATCACATGGAGCACCTTCCGGCAAACTTCGCGTTCGTAGCGGAACAGACGCTCCGCCTGCGTGCGGAAGTACCAGCGGCTGGCGGGATTCCGGGCGTCGTCGGCATATCGCCGGTAAATCGTGGTCTCGACGTTGTGCTGGAATAGAACCCAATCCTCCAGCCGCGGCAGGTTGATGCTGGGCGTGAGAAAGTCGCACACCAAGCTGTCGAACCGCTCCTCTTGCAGCAGTTTCTCCACCGTTGCGCGCATCTCAGGCGACCGCCTTCGGTCGAGCAGCGAGGGCTCCCGGGAGAACAGGTTTTTCGCCAGCTTTAGAAGAAATGTGGGATTGGAGCGGACCGTTATCTGGAAAGGGCAGCCGTAGGCCCGCGCCGAGTATTCCCCCGCGCGCGCCAGCCCTTCCGGCGTCCGGGGATCGTCGCAGGCTACGTAATGGACTTCGTGCCGGCGGCTCAGCCGCTTCAACATTTCCAGCGTCCGGATTTGCCCACCCCTGGTGGTCGGATGCAGGAAGACGTTGTTCACCCAGAGTATCCTCATGGGATCGCCGAAGCCGCCGGCGCCATCAGCCCATCCCACACCCGGCCGCGGTTGCCGGTAATGAACACGTCGCCCCAGATTTGAAGGTTGAGCAGCCGCCAGAGCCGGTCCGTGGCGTCGTAGCGGCCGGACCTGTGCCGCTCGATCAGCGCGTTCACCCGCCTCATATCCAGATACGCCGCCAAAAAGCCATCCTCCATACGCAGGAACTGGAATATGGCGTCGGCCCGCGGGTCTCTAAGCCATTGCCGCAAAGGCGTGGGAAATCCCATCTTCCGGCGGTACACGATCTCGTGGGGCAAGAGGTCTTCGACGGCCTTCTTGACGATGTACTTGCCTTCGCCGCCGCGCAGTTTCAGCCGGCTGGGCACGCGCGTCGAAAATTCGACGAAGGGGTGGTCGAGAAACGGCACGCGGCTCTCGATGGAGGTCGCCATGCTCATCTGGTCCTGCTTCATGAGCAGTTCGACGAGGTAGGTCTTCTGGTCCGCGAACAACATTCGGGGCAGCAGAGAATCACCGCAGCGCTCCTGCCAGTAGCGCAGGAAATTCGCATAGGGCGAGGCGCCGCCCGGAACCGAAACGAGCGCGGCCTGTTCGGCGGCCGGGAACGCGCTGTAAAAGCTATCGAGGTAGAGGGACTCGATGTTCTCTCCCAGCCCGACGAAGGTGTGTTGCAGTTTTCGGCGCATCCCCGCCGAGAGCAGGCTGGAGCTTGCCACGAGGGAGCGGATGCCGCGCCGAACCGGGCCGGGAACCAGGCGATACCGCCGCAGCCAGCGCTCGTTCCACAGGTAGTGGCGATACCGGCCGTAGCCCGCAAACAGTTCATCGCTGCCTTCCCCGGTAAGCACCACTTTCACGTCTTCCGAGGCCAGTTTCGAAACGAAGTACAACGAAACGCTCGAAGGCCATACGATCGGCTCGTCTTCATGCCATACCAGCCGGGGCAGGGCATGGAAGAAATCTTCCATGCCGACCACCACTTCGCGGTGCTCCGTGCCGATGCCGGCGGCCACCTGCCGGGCGTAGGAGAGTTCGCTGTACGGCTCCTCCCGGTAGCCCACCGAAAACGTTTTCACCGGACCGGCGACCATGCGGCGCATGAGGGCGGCGATAGCGCTGGAATCGAGGCCTCCGCTCAGAAACATGCCCAGCGGAACGTCGCTCATCAGACGCATCCGCACGGTTTCTTCCAGCCGCTCGCGGCATTCCCGGATCCAGGACGCGTCGTCGCGGCCCTCGTCCTCCTGCGCCGCGGGGATGTCCCAGTATTGCCGGACCTCCAGTTTCGGAGATTCGCCGGTTTCGAGCGTCAGGTAGTATCCGGGCATCAGCTTGCGGATGCCCGAGAACAGCGTGCGCTCGTCGCTGATGTATCCGAAGGCCAGGTATTCCGCCAGAGTGCTTTCCTCGAAGCGGGCGGAGATATCCGGATGCTCCAGCAGGGCCTTGATTTCCGATGCAAAGGCGAACAGCCGGCCATCGTAGTAATAGTAAAAAGGCTTTTTCCCGAGGCGGTCGCGGGCGCAAAACAGCCGCCGCGCCTGCGCGTCCCACAGCGCGAACGCGAACATGCCGCGGAACCGCTCGACGCAGGCCGGCCCATACTGCTCGTAGGCGTGCAGGATGGCCTCTGTGTCGCAATGCGTCGCATACCGGTGCCCGGCTCGTTCCAGCTCCGGCCGCAGATCCGCATGATTGAAAATCTCGCCGTTATAAACGATTTGCAGCCGGCCGTCTTCGTTCGTCATCGGCTGCTGTCCGGCGGCCAGGTCGATGATGCTCAAGCGCCGGTGCCCGAGCGATGCCCAAGCGTCCTGGTAGTAGCCGGATTCATCCGGCCCGCGATGCCGGATCGAATCTGCCATCCGCTCCAGAACCGAGCGGTCCAGCGGACACGGACGGGTGGTTACGTATCCTGCAATTCCACACATGACGATCCGGTAATCTCTCTACCGACCATAACGGATTTCGCGCGGATTGCCGGCGGGCGGCATCCCTCACAGCCGCGAAATGCCGACGCCGTGGCCCCAGTTCACATGGAATTTCGGCAGGTTCTCCGCCAAGAGCGGCTCTTCGAGCCCGCCAGCCGCATGAGCCCAATGAAAACGGCGCCCAGTCCCATCAGTTTCCACACGGCGGGCTCGGGTGTTACCCACACACTGGCGTCAGCAGTCGCCTCCTCGCTGAACCCGATCTGTTCTCCTAAATCCGCGCTGGAGTACCGATCATACAGCAAACTGAGATAGCCTCCCAGACTATTGGCGCCCGCCGGGGCGAAGGGGTCGATCATGAAGTAAAAGGTGCCTTCGAGGGTGTTATCCGGGGCGTCCGGGGTCAGAACCTGGAAATCGAAATAAATCGGCGTTTGCGTACCGATTTGCACAGGGTCTACATACAGGAGCGAGATGGGCACTACGTACCCCGAGTCGTTGGTGATGGTGAATCCCCAACTAACCGTGGCTCCGGGCGGGCCGAACACACGGCCGTCGGCGGGGTCGAGCGACAGCGTGACAGCCGGTAGCAGGCACGGCGCCGAAACGGAAACGATCCAAGTCAATGCCGCGGGGACGAATCTTAGCTTCATGGTTGTCTACCGTATTTGATTGGTCAGTGTGGAAGAGGCGGTGTAGGCGCCGCCATTGGCCTGGATATTGGCGACCAGAGTGAACCGCGCACCAGCCGGGCAGCCTCCGAAATTGACCGTCACTAAGACCGCGCCGGAGCCGGTCAAAGGCGCCAGCGTGCCCACGTGCGCCGGCAGCGGAGTGAGCACGGCAACGCCGGGGGAACATGCAACACCGTAGGTCTGCGTAAAAGTCAGCCCGGCAAACAGTGCATCGTTGGCTGGCCCGGCGCCGACATTGACCAGTTGCAGGGTCCATATGCGAGCGTTATCCGGTCCAGTCTTGCCGCTGATACGGGCAGACAGGGACGGCGCGAGGGCCGTGAAGTTCGCTACGACGTACTTGGGGCCGGTAATGGTTATGCTCTGTGGGTTAGCAGTACCCGAGAGGTCTCCGGAGAAGTGATGGAACTGGTATCCCGGCTGAGCCGTAGCGGTCACAGCCACCGATGTGTTCGCATTGTACCAGCCGTTGGTTACGGATCCCGCGGCGGATGGAGACGCTGCCGAGGTCAGGCTGTACTGCAGATTTGTGAACGTGGCGGTGTAGGTGGCGCCAGTAAGCGGGACCGTAATAGTCTGCGAGGCGGCGCCGCCGTTTGACCAGCCGCCGAACGCGCCGCGCATTCCGCCGGCGGTCTGGCTGGTTACTACCGAGAGGCTGTGGAGGCTATCCGCCGGCCACTTGAATGTCTGCACGGGCGAATAGCTCAAACCGTCCACGATGTAAGCGAAGCTGGGAGGTGCGGTTCCAACAGTCACTGCGACAGTTGGGCTGATGGCGATTGAATCGACGGACGTATCGGTGTCCAGGTCTCCCCCACCCGAGACCGCCGCTGTAATACTGGCAGTGGCCGGCGCGTCGGCCGCCACCTGAACAGTCACAACGATGTCCGGATAGACTCCGCCGGGCGGCAGCACGTCGTACTGCTTGCAGGACAGCGGAACCAGCGTGCACGACCAGCCCACGCCGGCAATTGCGGTAGGGCTCAGGGAGGGCGGCAGGGCGACGGCCACCGTTACGGCTCCGTTCGTCGCCGTCCCCCCGATGTCGGAGACGCGAATGCTGTACGCCGCTCCGGTCTGCCCCTGGTAAAAGCGCCCTGTTTGAACCTGGTCGATCTTCAGCGATACCGGACCGCAGCCGAACGGCTCGTTCGAGTCGTCGATGCCCGGGGCGCGCGGGCCGTAAAGCGTGAGGGGGCAGCCTCTTTCCACCGCTCCCAAATCCGGCCCCGCGCCGGTGAAACTGTCGTTGATGTTCGGAAGCACCAGGCCGCGGTCGACCGCGTTCGAACCAACGGCCGGGGTGACGTCCGTCGGCTGCATGAGTACGGTATAGCTGGCTGGCGGCACGAGGCCATTCGCGAAAACGGGCGCCGCCAGAATGAGGCCGTGGGTCTCCACCCCGACCGCCTGTAACGCGGCGAGATTGTTGTAGTATCTGTAGCCACCCTGGGCCGGGAGATTGATGGCGAAGAGGCCATCCGTGAAGTAGCCGTTGTAATCGAAGATGCCGTGGTCCACGACGCCGGTCCAGTCCATAATCTCACCATATGGTGGCGAGCTGGGCCCCACAAACAAGTTGTTCTCGATGGCGAAGTAATGGCTTGTCGACGAGGTCTGAAGCCAAAGCGCCACACCCGGTGAGACGAAGGTATTGTGCCAGGCGAAAACGCCAACGGGTTCCTCCGGGGGCACGGTGGCCAAGGAGTGGAACTTCATCTGCTCGTCAGCCACGTTGATCACGACGTTCCGGATCAGGTACGCCGGCCCGCCGTGGATCGGCTGCACGCTGAGGGTTGCGAAGGTGTTGGTGAAGCGGTTCCTGAAACAACGGGAATTGCCCTCCGACCCGTCCAGTTCTATCCCGTTGTCATAGGTCCACAAGATCTCATTACCGTAAAAATCGATCGCCCGCGCCCCGTCCTGGCTCACCTTCATGGCGTCGCCGAAACCACTAATGACATTATGGGCCACCACGTGTCCGTTTCCGCTTACCCGGATACCGTCGTCATCGGAGTTCGCGCCGTTGTTGTCGAAGTATACCAGCGGCCAGGCCAGGCGTCCCTCCACGATGTTGTCGGCTATGTAGAAATCCAACTGGCCGGGCTGGGGCGCTATGCCCCAATTCACATCCGTGATGTGAACGTTGCGCACTACGTCACCCTCCGCACCCGGCGTCTGAAACCGCAGGGCGCGCAGGCAGTTCCGCAGAGTGAGCCGCTCGACGTGGATGAAACTGCCGTACACCTCGATCACGTTCCCCAATGGGTCATTGCCGCCATCCAAAATCGTGCCATCAGTGCTCGCCCCGCGCACGATGATCGGATTCTCGGCCGTGCCCTCGCCATGAATCTCGAAAAAGTCGCCATAGTAGACGCCGTCGGCCAGCGTCACCACGTCGCCGGCCTTGAGGTTGCCGATGACGGAGGTGAATGTCTGCGCGTCCGATACGTTGATGTAGTTGGGGTTGGCGGGATATCCCGGCACCGCCCGGGTGGTGGCCGTCAGGTTGAAGATTTGGTTTACGGGACCGTCCGGGTCGGTGGCGTGCAATTCGATTTCGTACGTAGTGGACGGGCGAAGGTCGAAGATGGTGCCGCCGAAGTTCGGCGTCACAGTCCATCCTACCACCAGTTCGGGTCTCACCCGCATCAGCGGCATGGCGTCGCGCCACACCGTGCTGCCGGCTTTGCGATATCGCATCGTGACGGACGCGTTGTAATTGTCGTCTCCGGTAATCGGCAGTTTGACCCCCAGCGCGGTAAGCGTCGGCCGGTCCAATTGCGGGGAGCCCGGATGAAGCGTATCATCGGCTAAAACTGGCCCAATCATGGCGCCGATCAGCAAGACGCAGCGTAGAAACATACCAGACCGTACTATAACGTATAGCACGCGGCATTGGCTGCCGGCATTGGTGCCCTAAAACGGATTTCGCGTGCGCACGGCTGCCGCCGCCCTGTTCACAGGCGGGATATGCCCGCGCCGTCGCCCCGGTTCACGTGGAATTTCTTCATGTTCTCCGCCAGGGGATCCAGCCTTCGGGCCAATTCCGGCGAAAAGGCCAGATAGTAATTCGACGGTCCGAAGAGGAACCCGGCCTTCCGGAATGCGTCGAGCCATGCGGCCGAGGACTGGTTGCTCACCAGTATGTCCACTCCGGCGGCCTCCAGTTGCACGGCCGCGGCGTTCACCACCGCCGGCTCTCGTCCCGGCACCGCCAGGAAATCGACAATCGTTCCCACATGCATATCCCCGAAATACGCATTCC
>ODAK010004344.1_pt1 | contig 14531 bp, 13 predicted proteins | sample 1539591 | NCBI WGS metagenome assembly ODAK01 (sample SAMEA3539303, study PRJEB22396) | soil metagenome | biome: tundra; feature: field; material: soil | place: USA | collected 2010-05 | depth 0.15 m | reverse complement strand
CCACCGAGATCTACACTCTTTCCCTACACGACGCTCTTCCGATCTAGATGCTGAATCTTCCCTAGCTCCCCCTTGGTGTACATCTCCTTGATGAACAGGAACTCGCGCGAATAGACGACCGTCTCGGCCATCATGTACTTGAGCTTGGTCTTCTTGACCAATTCGACGATCTGCTTGCATTCGTCGATGGTCGTCGCCATCGGCACGGTACACATGACATGCTTGCCGGCTTTCAGGGCTTCCAGGGACATCCACGCGTGATCAGGAATCGGGCTGTTGATGTGGACGAAATCGACGTTGGGATCCTTCAGGACCTCGGCGTAGTCCGTGTAGCGTTTCTCGATCTTGAAATGATCGCCGACCTTGCTGAGCTTCTCAGTATTGCGCTGGCAGATGGCGTAGACATTGGCGTTCGGATGCTTTTGGTAGATGGGAATAAACTCCGCGCCGAAGCCCAGGCCGATCATCGCGACGTTTGCTTTGTTGCCGGTCATGAGGGTCGCCTCCCGTTGTGAGTCGATCGAATGAGTTGTCGGTTATTGATAGTGGTTGGCAGGGCCATTGGTCAGAGCCTGAAGCGTAAGCGAAGGATGAAATAATAATTCGCTCACGCTTCTGCCCCCGCGAGATCGACCCGCGTAATCCGCTTCACCACCAGCGTCGCGTAGCTGCCGCGCGGCAGCTCGAAACGCAGCGTCAGCTTTTCCCGGCGCGGATGTTCCTCGTCCTTGGCGTGGCGCGCTTCGAGATCGTGCGGGAAACACCACGCGGGGCGCTCCCCCTTCGAAAAGAACAGCTTTTGGAAACCCTTCAACTTGAATTGCTCCAGCGTCAGCTCTTCCTCGGTCAAGATGCGGTCGAAGTACGGCTTGCGCGGATCGTCGTCGTCCAGATGATTGCGCGACGTATGCAGCGGCAATTGCAAGTCGCTGACGGTACGCCGAAGTTCCGCGTTTAGCCGGCGCGCCATCGGGACTTCGCCGAGCCGCAGGGTCACCTGGGTGCGTTCGCTAGGGGGGACGTGGTCGATCAACCAGTCGGCCAACATGCGGTTCCAGAGATGGCTTTGATACGCCGACAAATAGAGCGAACGCAACTCCGGCCGTAGCCGTTCCAAAGCGCCTTGATAATCGCCGGGATGGGTTACGAGGTAATCGATGATGCGATTCCGTGGCAACATTTTTTGGCAGCGCAGCCAGTCACCCCAGTGTTGCCTCAGGAGCGTCTTGGCTTTTTTCTGGGGTGCCCGCTCATGCGCGTAGGGGGCGGTCAGGGCCGATTGCAGCGCCGCCTCGTATTCGCCGCGGATAATTTGCTGGGCCAAAAACGGGCCGCCCTGCGCGACGGAGCCGAAACGTTGATCGTCGTAATAGTTCGGCACGCCCGCCTTGCGCACCTCTTCGAGCGCTTTCAGGGCCGGGCCGATCTGTTCCTCGGTCAAGGCTCGGACCGTCACCACGAAGCGGTTAGCGTCGATGTGCTCCGACGCATAAGCCTCCACCGCTTGGCCCAGATAGGTCACCTGAAGATTTGGATGCGTCAACTTTCGCTGCGGGCCGCGGTAAATTGTGAAATATTGCGTCGTCTCGGCGTGGCGATCTTTCAGACCTCCGAACGAGACCCGGCGTGTGTCCATCTTCCAGCGGCGCTGGATGATCTGGAGCGCGTCGGGCGTTGTCCAGCCGCGTTTCTCCAGTCGATAGAAAGCGAAGTCGCCCGCTTTCCCCCCCGTCCAGCTTGTGACCTCCTCGACCTTGAAATCTTCCGGCTTCTGTTTGATGTGCATAAATCGGCTTCACTCTTACGCTTGAGAACATAATTCTTCGTTGAGGAAAATAATTCCCGTCAATCGATTTTCATTTCTGCCAAGATTGGCCTACAATTTATTGTAGGAAATGAATTAGGGATTTGGATTCGTTTAGCCAAACCTATGATGACATGCGACGCCAACCAGGTGCTTGGGTATTTTCGCCGGTTGGCCGCGGAACCTGAACGCCGTTCCACGGACGCAGCTTTGCAAGGATTGGCCCAGATTTTTGACGCAACCGCCGTGGGTGTAATTTGCACGGAGCACCTGGCCCCCGACGTGGCGTCAGTTCCGATGTCGGATTCACATTGGCGGAAGGATGCAGTGTTGCTGAGACGCGTTCAGCGATCCTGGGAGGCGCAATCGTACCAGAACGAGGGCGGCGCCTGGCTACTTTGTAATGGGTCAAGGGTTAGCGGCACAACGGCAGTGGTGTGGGCGTATCGTTCGCCGGAGCATATTCCGTGGACGGCGGATCATCCGTGGATATGGACCGTCGCCAGCCAGGCGTTGATCCGCTGGCTCGATCAACCGGCCGCCAACGCTGGCGAGACGGCCTGCTTGCAACAACGGCTCGAACAGTCGGCCCTGGCCACGAGTCGGCTTAGCCACGATTTCGGCAACTATCTGACCGGCATCATGGGTTTCGCGGAATTGAGCCTCAGCCAGGCGCCGGCCGAAACGCTGCTCCATCGTTTTCTGGGCGAGGTGCTGCAATCGGCGAAACAGGGCGCGGATTGGATCCATCGGCTTCATTTGTTCTGTCGCCGGGGGGCGAACCAGGCTTGGCCGGCGTTTTTGTCCACCGTGCTTGCGGAGGCAGAAGCCGCTTACCGATGCGCTCGCCCCATCGGTTTGCGTTGGGAAGCGAAGCTGCCCGACGATCTGCCGCTGTTGGCCATCGACGCCGGCTCATTACAAACCACCGTCGCCGAGTTGGTGAACAACGCTTGCGACGCGACATGCCGTCGGGGCACGGTCACATTCAGCGCGCGGACAATGGAGTTGACCCAGGCAGACTGCCGTGACCTGCTCGGCTCCGCTGAAGCGGGCCCTCATGTGGAGATTACGATAACGGATGACGGGCCCGGGTTCGCGCCTGACGTTCGCGCCACTCTGTTCCGCGATGTCTTCTTCAGTACGAAACCGCGGCATCGAGGCCTCGGCCTGCTCGTCGTGTACGGCATTCTGCATCGATTCCGCGGCGGTCTGAAATTGGCGGAGCCGGGGGAAGCCCCGGGAGCCTGCGTGCGGCTCTATGTCCCCGTCGCGGGGATAGCCGGTCCCCGGATGGTTGGGAACCCGGACCCGCCGCACTTGTTGCTCATCCACGCCAATCCGCTGCTGTTCGACAGCATGCGGCGCATTCTCGAATCGTGTGGCTGCAAGGTGAGCGTGGCGGCTGCCTCCCCGTCGGCGCTCGGGACCTACTTGTCTCCGGGACAATCGTTCGCGTTGGTCGTGGTCGAGGCGGAGTTGCCGCATATGTCCGGGTTCGATCTTGCCCGGCGCATTCTGGAGCACGATCCGAAGGCGAATTTTTTGTTCTTGCATACGCATGCTTCCTTTCATGGCATGCGGGAGGAAGAGCTGTTGAAACGTTTCGACATGCTGCGTTGGCCGTTGGAGCCCGGGGCGTTCCTCTCCGCGGTACAGACAGCGCTGGCGCGGAATTCGTCAAGTTCGGAAACAGGGAAATCTTTACGCTGACTCTGAAGGAGAAGCCGCATGGCAACCATCAATATTCCCAACGAAAATGAACTGGAAGCGAACTCGGCCGCTCCCAACGGCGGACCAGAAAAATTGAGGCCCCTTGAGGGCGGCCGAATGTACAGCGCCGGCGACGTCAGCATTCTGGTGATCGACGACGACCCCGCAGTGGGCCGCCTGGTACAGGCGACGCTCGCCGGGCATGAGTTCAGCATTGAGGCCGTCAGCGACCCGCACCTGGTCGAGCCGACCTTGCGCCGGCAGCCTTTCAATGTCGTGATTCTCGATTACGTCCTGCCCGGTCTCGAATCGGCCGACGTGTTGAAACTGGTCCAGGACACCCAACCCGACGCCAGCGTCATCGTGGTGACGGCGTTTCCGTCGATCGACAGTGCGCTGCAATGCTTGCGAGCCCATACTTACGACTACATTACCAAGCCGTTCCAGGTCGAGATCATGAAGAAGACGGTGATGCGCTGCCTGGAAAGCCGGGGCCTTCTTCGTCTTTCCGAAGAAGCGTTGCGGGAGCAACTCGGCGCCGCCATCCGCGAACGCCGCAAATCGCAGGGGTTGACGCTTGCGGAGATGGCCAAGCGCACCAACGTATCGCTCGGCTATTTGTCGCAGATTGAGCTCGGAAAAAATTCCGCCTCCATCGAGACGCTGTACCGCATTGCCCTGGGGCTACGTGTGCGCGTCGCGGATTTGTTCCAGGCGGTGCAGGCATCGATCTGACATTGGTCCCGTGGCTGTCCGAGCCCGAGCGCCAGCGAGGAAAAACCATGGCCGCCTGGCGGGCGCTCGGTGTCGGAATGACAATGTGGCGTTTGAGACAATCATGCAAATCGACCTGAATAGCGACCTGGGCGAGGGCTGCGGCCTTGACGCGGAGTTGATGCCGCTGATTACGTCGGCGAATATCTGCTGCGGGTTCCACGCGGGCGATGCGGCGACCGCGCATGCAGCGCTGATGCTGGCGGCGCAGCACGGCGTACAGGTGGGCGCCCATCCCGGCTATGCCGACCGCGAGAATTTTGGCCGGCGCGAACACTCCATGACACCGGATCAGATTTTCGAGTTGTGCCTGTACCAGGTAGGCGCCTTGGCCGGCCTCGCCGCAGCGGTCGGCGTCCGTCTCGGCTACATCAAGCCGCACGGAGCACTGTACAATCAAGCCTGCCGCGAGGATGGCTACGCTCGCCCCATCATGGCGGCGGCGGAACTTCTGCGGATGCCGGTGATGGGACTCCCCGATTCGCGGCTCGCAACGCTCTGCCAAACAGACGCAGGCTTCATCTCCGAGGGTTTCGCGGATCGCCGTTATCGGCCCGATGGCACGTTGGTGCCGCGCGATCAACCTGATGCGTTTGTTCACGACGTCGAAGAGGCCGTCGCCCAGGCCGATTGGCTTGTCCGCGCGCGCGGCATCCGTACCCTGTGCGTCCACGGCGACAACCCGCAAGCCCTGGAATTCGTGCGCGGCCTGCGCGAGGCGTTCACCCGGCGCGACATTTCCCTGCGAGCTTTCGCATGAGCCTGGTGGTACTGGAAGCCGGGATCGAATCGCGACTCGTGGACCTGGGCCGGCCACGCACGCGCAGCCTCGGCGTCCCCATCGGCGGGGCCGCGGATCGCCGCTCACTGATATTAGGCAATTCGCTTATCGGTAATCCTACTGAGGCCGCAGCGCTGGAGATCGCCTTGAAAGGCCCTCGCTTGCGTGCCGAGATCGATGTCGGCTGCGTGATCTTCGGCGCCCCGTTCGACGTGGAATGCAGCGGCCAGCCGATAGATGTCAGCCACACCTTCACGCTCCGCGCGGGTGAGGAACTACGCATCGGCGGCACGCGCCAAGGGGCTCGCTGTTACTTGTGCGTGCGCGGCGGTTTCCAGTCGCGGGCCATTCTCGACAGCCGATCGGGCCTGCAACCAATCCGCAATGGTGAGCGGCTGCCGTGCGTGTCGATCGCGATCCATCGTCGATTTTGCCCGGAGTTGCTATCGGCTTATCCCGAAATCGGGAGCGTATCGGTTCTCCCTGGCTTACAAGCGGCGTGGCTCGACGATACGGCGTTCTACGAGCAGACTTTTGCCGTCACGCCGGCCAGCAACCGCATGGGCCTGCGGCTGAAGGGCAAATCACTGACCATGCCGAGGCGCGAGATGGTGTCCGAGCCGGTTTGCCCTGGCGCCGTGCAGGTGACGCCCGACGGCCAGTGCATCGTCCTCGGCGTGGACGGTCAAACCATCGGCGGGTATCCGAAAATCGCCCAGGTCATCCAGGCCGATCTCGATACGCTCGGCCAACTGCGGCCCGGCCATCCGCTTCGCTTCCGCAAAGTGACGCTGGACGAAGCGACCGAACTCGATCGTCAAGCCCTCGCGAATTTGCGCGAATGGTCGCTGCGTTTGCGGCTCTCCCTGGACGCTTTTCCCGGCGAACGTAGATTTGCAACATCGATTTACTAGCCCGCAGCGCCAGCAAGGGCATCCGACGCTTCGCCCTTGCTGGCGCTGCGGGCTAGTAGACTTCTCTTATACTTGAGGAACCTATGAACAAAGTCCTGATCGCTCCCGCAACGCTCGCCGGCATCGACGCCGAATTTTTACACGTTCTGAAGAACGCCGGCTTTGAAGTCGTCTTCCCCAAGAAAAAAGCTCAGATGGTGGAAGACGAGCTGATGCAAGAGTTGGTCGGCATCAAGGCGACGCTGGCCGGCTCGGAGCCGTATACGCGGAAGATCTTACAGGCTCATCCGCAACTGCGCGTCATCGCGCGGGCCGGCGTCGGCTATGACGCCGTCGATGTTACCGCGGCGACCGAGCTGGGTGTCGCCGTCGCCATCACGCCGGGGACCAATCAGGACGCCGTCGCCGAGCAAACCTTCGCCCTGATCCTGGCGATTGCCAAGAATCTCGTCCCGCAGCATCTGGGCACCTGTGCCCTCAAGTGGCCTCGCGGCGCCAATCTGCCGCTGCGTGGGCAAACCCTCGGCATCGCCGGGTTGGGCCGCATCGGCAAGGCGGTGGCGTTGCGCGGCGAATGTTTCGGCATGAAGCTGCTCGCTTATGAGCCGTATCCGGATCACGCCTTTGCCAAGCACCATGGCGTCGCGTTCGTCAGTATGGATGAATTGTTGACGCAATCCGATTTCCTGACGCTGCACCTGCCGGCGACTAAAGAATCGCAACATCTGATCAATCGGCAAACGCTGGCGAAGATGAAGCCGACCGCGTACCTCTTCAATACCGCGCGAGGCGCGATCGTCAACGAGGTGGACTTGATCGAAGCATTGCAAAGCAAAAAATTGGCCGGCGCCGGCCTGGATGTGTTCGAGCAGGAGCCGCCGAGCGACAGCCCGCTGTTTCACATGAGCAACGTGGTAGTGACGCCGCACGCCGCGGGCGTCGATCTGAAATCGCGCGACGACATGGCCCTGTCGGCGGCGGAGGCGATCGTGTCGATCTCGAAGGGGGAATGGCCGGCGGAGAAGGTCGTCAACCCAGATGTCAAGGGACGGATCCGTTGGTAACGGGCGCCATGAGGCACGCCGACTCGTGGCCGGTGACGAACTGGGCCGGGTAGCCGAGGGCGCGATAGAGCCGAAACTGGGCGCGGTTGGAGTCGGCGACCGCGCCGTAGTAATCGCCGTAGGCGCGCGCCAGCGTTTGAATGGCGGCGACCACCTCTTGCGGGCGAATCAAAAGAATCAAGAGCTCGCCGGCGCGGCGCGTTTGGCTCAAGCCCTGAAAGTTTTTGTCCACCGACTCGGCCGCGTCCTTGAGCCCCGACTCGGCATCGATGAGCCGGTCCGCCGCCGACTTTGCCTGAGCGTGCGCTTGCACGATTTCAGCGGCGACACGGTCTTGCGTGCGGAACATTTCCAAGATGGCAACTTGATGGTCGGCCTGGCGTTCCTTGATCTTGGCCTTGTTGCCGAACAGCAGGTTTTGAAATTCCCAGACGACTTGCACCTCGATATCGCTGCGTCCGCCGTATTTGCTCATGGCGTCGTTGCCGCCGCCGAAGACGCCGCCGCTGAAGGAACCGGGCGAGCTGGTGGCGGGGCCGCGCAGCACCAGGCTCGGGATCAGGGGCCGCAGGCGTTCTTGCTTGAGCCGCTGCAAGGTCGCTTCGATCAGGGCCTGCTGCGAGGACAGCTCCGGGCGATTGCGCAGGCCTACGGGAATCAACGTATCGATCGCATGTTCGAGCGATATCAACGACACCTGCAAATGGGCCGGCTCGACCGGTTCGACCAGGGCGGACGGATCGAGCCGCAACAGCCGGATCAGATCGGCGCTGCTCACTCGCCAACGTTCCTGAGCGGCATAGGCGGCTTGCTTGCGCTGCGACAACTCGGTCCTAGCGCGCACGGCTTCCACCGGCGGCACGAGACCTTGAGCGAGCTGCTCCGTGCGCCGCAACAATTCTTGGGCATGGCGCACGGCGACTTCCGCGCCGGCCAACTCGCCGCGCGCTTGCTGGACGCTGAAATACGCCTCGGCCACGGCGAGCACCGTGTTGTTCTCCGTGGCGTCGTGGTCAAACCGCCGCGAGCGCACGATTTGCCGGGCCGCCAATGGAGCGAAGATCGCATCGGCCGGCGTCAAGATCGCATTGATACCGGCGCCGGCCATGAACGAGGTTCGGCTTGGATTGATGATGTTACCTTGCGCGTCTTGAAAGCGACCGTCGTGGCGCATGTAATCCGTGCCGAGCGTGATCGTCGGCAACCACGCATATTTGGCCTGATCGAACTGGGCGCTCGCCTGCATGATCCGCTTGGTGGCGACCGCGACATCCAGCGTTCGCGCATCAACGAGCCGTAATGCCGACGGCAGATCGATCGGCAACATCGTGTGATTGAGAGCCGGCGCTTGCCAGGGAACAGGAGACGGCGGCGCCCGATATTCAGGCGGCTGAAGCTGTGCGTTCAGCGGTGATGCGTTCGCAAGCCAACACGCCGCGAGCGCGAAGAGCCAACCTGCCTTGAAGCGAACACTCCGCATGAAACGATCTCGATGCGATTGGATAAACTTGTCCGATGTTGCGGCCTATTCCGGCTTTTCTATCTATCGGCTGCGCGAAGGATGGAAATCTTGCAATAAATGCTCAAGATGTGCGATCGCTGTAGCGAAAATGCCAGGGAACGTTACCCAAACTTTGCGTCTTGCCGGCGCGCACGCAGGTGGCGACAACTAACCCTGAGCGCCAGCGATGGGATCGGCACGCTGTTCCCGTCGCTTGCGCTCCGTGCTGGTTACGGATGCGAGATCGTTCCTTGGACAATCACCGGGCGCCGCCAAACCGCATATGCCAAGACCGTCGCGCACGCAAACATCAGTAAACTGACGTTCTGTGACAACGTCAGCCCGAAGGCAACCGGGTCCGTGTCGGTGCGCAGCATTTCGTTGAGGAACCGGTGGACCCCGTAGCCGAACATGAACAGGACCATCAACTCACCGTCGTGCCGTTTGTAGGGATAGTACGACAACAGGAAGAACAGCAGTAGCACCATGCTGATCGTCTCGTAGATTTGCGTTGGATGCAAGCCGATGCTGCGCGGCTCGAAGGGATCAAACGTGATGGTTTCGCCGTTCCGCCGCACGGTCAATTTCAACGGGCCCGGCGTGGTGGCGAGGTCCGCGAGCCGCAGGATCGGCAGGAAATCGCCATTCATTTCGCTGAACGCGTTGACGATGACATCCTTGTCGCGCACACCCGCGTTCGCCGCCGCCGAACCGGGCTCGACGGCCTCGACCTCCCGGGTATTGGGATCCCACTGGAAACCGAGAGGCGTTTGATAGCCAAGGCGAACCATTTTCATCGTCGGCGCACTGGCGAGCGGGAAGTGCAGAGCGGGGCAGGCCGAACAGGCGACGTTGCCATAACAGCAGCCGGTGAAAAGGCAGCCGATGCGTCCAAGGGCGACGCCGAGCGCGACGGAGGGAGCGATTACGTCGAGCATCTTCCAGTTCGATACTCCCTGCTTGCGCAGCACGAAATGGGCGTAGGAGAAGTAACCGACCAGTCCGCCGATAAGGGCGCCGTACAGAACGAGCCCGCCGTCCCACAAGGCCACCACTTGCCAGAGGGGACGGTCGGCAAAGCCCGCTTCGTGCCAGTACTGGATGACGAAGACGATGCGGCCGCCGACGATGCCCGCAACGAAGAGCCAGATAATCAGGTCGGGAATCAGGTTGCCGTCGATTCCTTCGCGCCGGCACAATCGCTTTGCCAGAGCGCCGCAGAAGACGAACGCGCAGAACAGCATCAGCCCGTAGCCGTAGACGGGGACGTCCCAGCCGGGGTGTAGCCAACTTAGCGGGATGTGGAACAGAACTTGTCGCATCGCCTATCCTTCTGTTTAGCCGCTTGCCGAAGGGGAGCGGGTTCGGCACGCTCACCTTCGGCAAGCGGCTAAACAATCATGGCACCTTCACGTGGTCGAAAATTCGCTTCAACAATTGCTCCGACGTGATCTCCTCGGCTTCCGCTTCATATGTCACCGTGACGCGATGCCGTAAAACATCGTAGCCGATCGTTTTGATGTCCTGCGGCGTCACGTAGCTGCGGCCCTCTAAAAAGGCCTGCCCCTTGGCGCCGCGGGTGAGAAAAATCGTGGCACGCGGACTGGCACCATACTGGATGTAGGCGTCGAGATTCAAGCCGAAGTCCTTGGGTCGGCGCGTCGCATGGACGATCTCGACGATGTATTTCTTCACCTTCTCGTCCAGATATATGCCGTCGATCGCCTTCCGCAAGTTAAAGATTTCCGCCGCGGACAGCACGGGCTCGATATAAACGTCCGGCTCGATTTGGCCCATGCGATCAAGAATTGCCAGCTCTTCTGCTTTGCTGGGATAGGTCAACTGCACCTTCAGCATGAAGCGATCGACCTGCGCCTCGGGCAGCGGATAGGTCCCTTCCTGTTCGATCGGATTTTGCGTCGCCAACACCAGGAACGGCGCCTCCAGCGGATAGGTATGATCGCCGATGGTGACCTGCTTCTCCTGCATCGCTTCGAGCAGCGCGCTCTGCACCTTGGCCGGCGCGCGGTTGATCTCGTCCGCCAGCACGAAGTTGGCGAAGACCGGCCCTTTCTTGATTGTGAAATCGCCGGTGCGCGGATTGTAAATCTGCGTGCCGATCACATCTGAAGGCAGCAAGTCCGGCGTGAACTGGATGCGTTGAAAGCTCAGATGCAAGCCCCGGGCGAGCGTGCGGACCGCCAACGTTTTCGCGAGCCCCGGGACGCCTTCGATCAGCATATGCCCGCCCGTGAGCAAGCCGAGCATCAAGCGATCGAGGAGATCGCGCTGCCCGATAATGACCCGGCCAATCTGCGCGTAAAGCGGATCGAGTTGGGCGCGCAAAGCTTGCACTTGGGCATTGCGTTCGTCGAGGCCGTCTGTCATTTTGTCCCCGCGAATTCGGAGAAAGAACCACGGGGAGCACGGGGACGCGGGGAAAAGGCTGGGAGAGAAAAAAGAGAACCGCGAATCTCGGTCACTCTTCGCTTCAGAATACTCGGCTCCCTTATTTTTTTTTGTCTTTCCCTGTGCTCTCCGTGTCCCCCGTGGTTCTTTCTCCTTCGGATTTTCCCCTTGACACTCTGCCGCTCTGGGCTGATTGTATATTACACGTAAGGGAAGTTCTTGGCCGAGGGGCCAAGACACCGCTTCCCGCCCAATGAAGAAATCTTCGATTCAAAGGGGTCGATCATGACTAAGCCAACCCCAGAACCGCTGGAAGAGTTTGCGCCGACGCGCGAACACGAGTATCAAGATTCGCACTATCACGACGAAGCGCCGGACATCGTCGATGACGAGCCGGTGAGGCACGTGGGCACAGCGCCGGACAAGAAGAAGATGGCGCGCCGGCCGCCGCCGAAGCCGTGGTTTAACGAGGAATGATTCAACCTCTCCCCTCTCCCTCTGGGAGAGGGGTTGGGGGTGAGGGTGAAGTGCCCGACGGCTCGGCCCTCACCCCCGGCCCCTCTCCCAGAGGGAGAGGGGAGAAAGGCCGCACGAACCACCATAACTTGGAGAACTGCATGCGTCCCAATCCGGTCAAACGTCTTCTCAAAGCCGGCCAACCGGCGGTCGGCACCTGGCTGTCGCTCGGCAGCATCACGGCCGCCCGCTTCATGGCCCATGCGGGCTTCAACTGGCTGACCACCGACATGGAGCACAGCCTCGTCGATTGGGAAACCGCGACCCACATGTTCGCCACCATCGCCGACGCCGGCTGCACGGCTCTCGCACGCGTGCCGGCCAACCGGCATGACCACATCAAGCGCGTTCTCGACAACGGCGCCCACGGCGTCGTCGTGCCGATGGTCAACAGCCGGCAGGAGGCCGAGGACGCCGTCGCCGCCATGCTCTATCCCCCGTATGGCAACCGTAGCGTCGGCGGCAGCGCGCATGCTCTGAACTTTGGCACCACCCCCAGCGACTATTACGCCAATGTCAATAACGAGTTGCTCGTCGTCCTACAGTGCGAGCACATCCAGTCCGTTGAGAACGCCGACAAGATTTTCTCGGTCCCCGGCATCGACGCCATCTTCGTCGGCCCCAACGACTTGGCACAGAGCATGCGCTCAAAGGACAACAAACCGCCCAGCGCCCACGCGATCAAGGAAGCGATGGATCACATCCTTGCGACGTGCAAGAAGTACGGCGTTGCCCCAGGCCTGCATACCGGCAGTGCCGACGAGGCCAACGCACGCATCAAGGAAGGCTGGCAGTTCATTGCGATTACGAGCGAATTAAAAATGATGTTGAACGGCGCGGCCCTGGAAGTGCAGAAGTTGCCGACGGCGGGCAAAAAGGTGGAGATGGCGAAGTATTAAGATTCCCCGTTTAGCGTTCGCTGCGTGCCGTGCGAACGCTAAACGGGGAAGAGTTATCACTTCTGTGCCGCCTCGGCGAGAATCACGATCATCACATATTCCTGGCGATCCTTCATCACCGGGACGTCGTCGTCATCCGCGGCTTTCTTTTTCGCCGGTACTGCTTTCGCCTGGGCGGTTTGCTTGGCCATGTAGATCTCGATGTACTGGCCCGTCTTGATCACGTCGAAGTCCGCCGGAAAGCCAGGCAGGCCCGTCTTGTCGCGCCGTTCTTCGAGTTCCTTCTTCGTCCACTTTTTCTGGAAGCCGTTGTCGTCGAATTCGACCGGCGGAAACATGACGCGCACCTTGGCATTCTCGGTCGCCTTCACTTCGACGTTCTTGGCGGTATAGATGCCGGCGGCACGCTTGGCTTTGTCGTACTGGAAGGTCGCCATGCCCTTGTTGTAGTTGAACATTGCCTGCTGATAACCCTGTCCTTTTTGCTTCTGGGCATTGAACAATTCCTGCGTCAGCTGCTGGGTGCGCTGGGCAACCCAAACGTTCATATCATAAACCTTCTTCGGATCGACTTCCTGCAACTCGATCGTGAACTCCCGGCCGTTTTCCGCGTTGGCACTGACGATCTTGGTCTGGAACTTGGTCGAGTAAACGAGTTTTTCCTTCTCGACCTTCTTGGCTTCAGGTTTCTTCTTTTCCTCGTCCTTCTTCTCGGGGTCTTTCTTCTCGTCCTTTTTTTCAGGATCTTTTTTCTCGTCCTTCTTGGCCTCGTCCTTTTTAGCTTCGTCCTTCTTCTCGACCTTGGCCTCGTCTTTTTTCTTTTCGTCTTGCGCAGTCAACGACGGCAGCACAACGATCAAAAGCGCCAGGAATCCGATGAACAATCCGATACGTTTCATGGCTCACCCACGTCATTCAGTGACTTAACGGAATTACTCGATTACGCCGGCATTCAGTCTAGCTTATCTTGCCGGACGACACAATCAAATTTCCAACACGAATCTGGGAAACGCTCACTCCCCGGGGCCATGATTTTGTGCCGCATCATTTTGTCGGCAAAATCATGATGCACCGAATCATGGAGAGATGCGCGCTTACAGCACCTTCTTCTTCGGCGTGAAAATATGCGACGACAGGCCGTGCAGCCACTCGGCCGCCTCGCCGACTGTTTCGCTCAAGGTCGGATGCGGATGGATGCACATCGCCAGGTCTTGCGAGGTCGCCCCCATTTCGATGGCGACGACGCCTTCCGCGATCAATTCGCCCGCGCCGGCGCCGACCAGGCCGACGCCGAGAATTTGATCGGTCTTCGGATCGACCAGCACTTTCGACAAGCCGTCGTTTCGGCCCAGAGTTGTCGCTCGGCCGGAGAAGCCCCAGCGGAAGACGCCGACCTTGACCTCGCGGTTTTGCTTTTTGGCGTCGGTCTCGGTCAGGCCGCACCAGGCGATCTCCGGATCGGTAAAAACGACCGCGGGAATGGCACGCGGGTCCCACACGGCCGCGGTTTCGCCGGTGAGAATCTCGACAACCAGTTTGCCTTCATGCGCGGCCTTGTGCGCGAGCATCGGTTCGCCGGCGGCATCGCCGATGGCGAAGATATGCGGGACATCGGTGCGGCGTTGGGCGTCCGTCTTGATGAAGCCGCGTTCGACTTCGACGCCGATCTTGTCCAGGCCGATATTGCCGGTGTTGGGCCGGCGACCGACGGCGACTAGGACTTTTTCGTAAACGATTTCCTTGGCGTCGGCTTCGCCCTCGAAATAGGCTTTGATGCCGTCCTTGACTTCCTCGACCTTGGTGACCTTGGTGTTCAAATAGATTTTGTCAAACAATCCCCGCAGGCGAGCGTGCAGGGGCCGAACCAGGTCGGCATCGACGCCGGGCAGGAGGCCGGGCGTAAGTTCGACGACGGTGACTTTGCTGCCGAGGGCGGCGTAGACGCTCCCCATTTCCAAACCAATATAGCCGCCGCCGACGACGAGGAGCGTTTTCGGAATGTTCTCGAGCAGGAGCGCGGACGTCGAATCGAGAATGCGGTTGCTCTTGATGTCGAACGTCGGCAGTTTGGCGGGGACCGAGCCGACTGCGATGATAGCCTTCTGGAATTTGACCGTCGGGCCATTCTCGACTTGAATCGTGTTGGCATCGACAAA
>ODAK010004343.1_pt1 | contig 14532 bp, 15 predicted proteins | sample 1539591 | NCBI WGS metagenome assembly ODAK01 (sample SAMEA3539303, study PRJEB22396) | soil metagenome | biome: tundra; feature: field; material: soil | place: USA | collected 2010-05 | depth 0.15 m | reverse complement strand
TCGACGGCGCGATCATCGAGGAGGAGCTCTCGTGGGGCTGCTCGGGCATCCAGACCTCGATCGGCTGCAACAACCTCGCGATCACCCCGCTGCTGGTTGCCGGGTCCGACGAGCTCAAGCAGACCTATCTCGGGCGGCTCGTCGACGCGCCGCTGCTCGCATCGTTCTGCCTGACCGAGCCCGACGCCGGCTCGGACGTGGCAGCGATGAGGACGCGTGCGGTGCGCCGGGGCGACAAGTACGTGATCAGCGGTTCGAAGTGCTTCATCACGAACGGCGGCTACGCCAACTTCTACACCGTGTACGCAAAGACCGATCCCGACGCCGGACACCGGGGGATTTCCTGCTTCGTCGTGCCGCGCGACGCCGGCGTGGTCGTTGACGGACACGAGGACAAGATGGGTCAGCGCGCGTCGAACACCGCGACGATCAGCTTCCCCGACGTCGAGATCCCCGCCGATCATTTGATCGGCGAGGAGAACGCCGGCTTCAAGATCGCGATGATGACCCTCGACCGCACCCGTCCGGGTGTCGCGGCGATGGCGACCGGAATCGCGCGCGCGGCCTTCGAGTTCGCGGTCTCCTACGCGCGCGAGCGGGTTCAATTCGGCGTGCCGATCGCGGCCCACCAGGCGATCCAGTTCATGATCGCGGACATGGCGACCGACATCGAGGCGGCACGGCTGCTGGCGTGGAAGTCCGCCGTCCTGCTCGATCAGGGCAAACGCAACACCCTGCTCTCCTCGCACGCCAAGCGCTTCGCCGCCGACGCCGCGATGCGCGTCGCGACCGACGCCGTCCAGGTCTACGGCGGCTATGGATTCATGAAGGACTATCCGGTCGAGAAGCTGATGCGCGACGCAAAGATCATGCAGCTCTACGAGGGCACCGCCCAGATTCAGCGCATCGTGATCGCGCGCGAGGTGCTGGATCCGGACCGCGCCTGACCGAACGCTCGATCGGCGGCAACCAGTGAGCCGCGGTTGGGCGGGCGCTGCTCCAGCGGCGTTCACGCCTGCTCACTTGAGCCGCACGACGTCGGTCGGGCTGTAGCCCGACACGTGCGCGCCCTCGACCGGCAGCACGAGCGCGCGGAAGAAGCCACCGTGGAAGATCCGCAGCGTCTTGGCGAAGCTCACGACGCCGTTCTTGATCGCGACCTGCGCAACCGTGCCGCCGACGACCTTCCAGCTCGTGCCGACCAGCCGCTCGAACGCGATCCGCGCCGAGGGCTCGGCCGGCGCGATCGTCCCGCTGAAGCGGACCGTCGGGTGTTGGTGCGTGCCGGTGGCCTGCGTGCGCAGCGACACGCTGACGCTGACGGAAACGGGGACGTCGACCGACGCGACATCGCCGGAGACGACGCGGTACTGGGTGTTCAACGCCACCCCGAGCTCGTTGAAGACGAAGGAGCCGTTGGGCAGCGTCAGCTCCGCGTTGCCGACGTTCACGAACCCCGCCGTGTAGGGGAACTGGCTCTGCTGCAGCTGGACCGCGGCGCCGGCGCTGCCGGTGCCCGAGAGCGTGCCCTCGATCGTCACCGGACTGCCGAACTCGACCGGGTTGGGTGCGGCGGTGATCGCGAGCGAGAGCGGGATCTTGGCCGTGACCACGGTCTTGTCGGCACCGAGCGCGGTGCCGGTGGCGTTGGTCGCCACGATGCGGTAGTGGTAGATCGTGCCCGCGGCGAGCCCGGCGACCGCGATCGAGACGGCGACCGCCTTGGTCCCGGCCGGCAGTTCGGCCGGCGTCGACTGCGCGCCGTACTTGTTCGTCGTGCCGTATTGGAAGTAGACCTCGGTCGACTCCCCGCCCGGATGCACCGTCGCGAAGAGCACCGCCGACTGGTAGGTGACGCTGCCGTTCGCGCCCGTCGTCACGGCCGGCGCGGCCGCCAACGCCGGCGCGGCGAGGAGCCCCAGCGAGGCGATCGCGGCGACGGCCCCAACCAACAGCACCCGACAAATCCTCAGCACCGCAGCCTCCTGATCTCGAATTCCTGCGCTCTGTAGATTCAGACACACCCGACCCCGAGGAGTTGCGCATGTTCGTCTTCAAGGCCGGCGTCGTGGGCGCAGGCACGATGGGTGCCGAGATCGCAGCGCTGATCGCCGCGGCCGGAATCCCGGTCGTCCTGCGCGACGTCGATCAGCGGCTCGTGGACAACGGGCGCCAGCGTGCCGAGGACCTCACCGCCGGCCAGCTCGCGGCACTCGTGTCGAAGGAGCGTTTGACGCGCGCGCAGGCCGACGAGCAACTCGCCGGCACGCTCGCGCTGATCAGCACGACCACCAGCTATGACGGCTTCGGGGACGTCGACTTCGTGATCGAGGCGGTGCCCGAGCGGCTCGATCTCAAGCAGGCGGTCTTCGAGGAGCTCGACGCCGCGACCCCGGGCCACGCGATCCTCGCCTCGAACACCTCCGCGCTGTCGATCAGCGAGCTGGCCGGCGAGACGACGCGGCCCGAGCGCGTGCTCGGATTCCACTTCTTCTACCCGGCCTCGGTGATGCGCCTGGTCGAGATCGTCGAGGGTGTCGAGACCTCGCCGGAGTCGATCGCGGCGGCGGCGCGCTTCGCGGCCGCGATCCGCAAGACCGCGATCCGTTGCGCCGACGCCCCCGGCTTCGTCGTCAACCGCGTGCTGATGTCGGCGATCAGCGAGCTCTGGCGAGCGCAGGAGGAGCAGGGCCTGTCGATCGAAGCGCTGGACCGCGCGATCACCGCATCGAAGGCTGCGCCGATGGGGCCGTTTCAACTCGCGGACCTGCTCGGCCTCGACACGGTGCTCCACGTGGCCGAGCACCTGCGCGAGGCGTTCGGCGAGCGGTTCTACGTCCACGGCGGCCTGCGGGAACTGGTCGGCAAGGGCGAGTTGGGCGTCAAGAGCGGCCGGGGCTTCTACGACGGGACCACGGCGCCGAGCGGCGGCAGCGACACGTTCGAGGTGGCGGAACTGGCCGAGCGGTTCACGCTGAAGGCGCTCGTGGAATGCTGCCTGGTGCTCGAGGACGGCGTTGCCGGGGCGCGCGAGATCGATCTCGCGATGATGGCCGGGGCCGGACTGAGCCCGCCGCCGTTCGCGCGCGCCGACGCCGTCGGGCTCGGCGAGATCGTCGGTCGCCTCGAGCGGGCCGCCGGCAAATGGGGTCAGCAGTTCGCGGCGCCGACGATCCTGCGGCGCCTGGTTGCCCAGGGCAGGCTCGGTGTCGCGGCCGGCCAGGGCTTCTTCCCGACGCCCGCCCCCGATCCTGGTCAGGACGGCCCGATCAAGCTCGAGTCGCGCGGCGCGGTGGCGATCGCCTGGATCGACAACCCGCCCGCGAACTCGCTGACGGTCGCGGCGATCGACGCGCTGTCTCGGCTCTGGCGGGGCATCGTCGACGGCGGGACGGTCCGCGTCCTGGTGATCGCCTCGGCCAGCCCGGCGCTGTTCTGCGCGGGCGCCGACATCAAGGCCATGGAGACGCTGGAAGCGACGGGCCAGCGCGAGTTCGTCGACACGATGCACTCGCTGCTGCTCGAAGCGGGACGCTCGCGAATCGTCACGATCGCCGCGATCAACGGGCTCGCCTACGGCGGCGGCTGCGAGCTGGCGATGGGCGCCGACATCCGCATCGCGGCGCAGTCGGCGAGCTTCGCCCAGCCGGAGATCAAACTGGGCATCGTCCCGGGGTTCGGCGGGACGCAGCGGCTGCCGCGGCTGGTCGGATCGGGCAAGGCGCTCGAGATGAATCTGACCGGCGAGCCGGTCGATGCGCTGGAGGCCTGGGAGCTCGGCCTGGTCAATCTCGTGGTCGCAGATCAGGAGCTGCTCGACGCCGCGCTCGCCTGGGCGCGGAGGCTGGCGACGCACGCGCCGATCGCGATCGAGCAGATCAAGCGGCTGTCGAACGATCCCGGCCTCGAGGCCGGAATCGAAGCCGAGAAGGCGGCGTTCGGCCGCGTGTTCGCCTCGGCCGACGCGCGTGAGGGGATCTCGGCCTTCATCGAGAAGCGCACCCCGAAGTTCAGCGGGAGCTGACCGGCACCGGCGCAGTCCGGCGTGCCCGCTCGCGCGGCCGTTCGGAGTACCCTTCAGCAGATGACCGACGAACCGCAGCCGGGGAGCCTGCGCGACCGTGTCAGCGCGCGCGGTGAGGAGGCGCTCGGGCGGATCGCCCAGGACCTGCTCGAGAACCCGTGGATCAACTCCGCGCTGACCGCGGCGTTCGAGGCGCGCGGACGTGCCGCGCAGGCGCAGGAGGTTGCAATGGAGTTCCTCAACCTTCCGTCTGCGGCCCACATGGAGCGCCTGACGCGGCGCGTGCGGTCGGTCTCCCAGCGCCTGGAGTCGATCGAAGACTCGCTGACGCGACTCGAGGACGGGCTGCGCGGCACCCCTCCCGCGATCGCGACCCGGCTGGAGTCGATCGAGGAGCAGCTCGCCGATGTGACGCGCCGTCTCGCCGAGCTGCAGGAGGCGCAGGACGCGCCGATCGCCGTATCGCGCGACCAGGAGCGCCTGCGCGTCGAGGAGGTCGCTCGCGGCGGGGCGGGGGCCTCGCCGGCGCCGCCGTCGACGTCAGCCCCGTAGCGCAGAGGCCGTCAGGACGCCGGCCCCGCGGCGGCTCCCAGAGCAGCCGCGCCGATCCGCCCGACCGCCAGCCCCGCGTCGTGCAGCCGCTTCGCGTCGATGCGTTCGCGCGGCCCGCTCAGCAGGTCGCTGATCGCGAGCACGCAGCCGACGGCGATGCCGCGCAGGGCTCCGAGTGCGAACAGCGTGGCGGCCTCCATCTCGACCGCGAGCGCCCCCTCCGCATGCCAATCGGCGAAGCGGGGCTCCCCGACCTCGTAGAACAGGTCGCTCGAGACGATCGTTGCGGTCGTGGCGTGCGGCGCGCAGCGGCGCATCGACGCGAGCAGGCCGGGGTCGGCATCGATCCGTTCGCCGGCGCCGAGCGACCGGCTGGTTCCGTCCGCGCAGATGGCCTGGGACACGAGCAGCAGGTCGCCGAGGCCAAGCGCGCCGTCGAGCGCTCCCGCCGTGCCGACGCGGATCGCCCGCGTCGCCCCGAGCGCGATCAGCTCCTCGAGCACGATCGCCGCAGAGGGTCCGCCGATGCCGGTGCTCTGAATCGTCAGCAGCTCACCGTCGGCCGCAGCGCCGGTGTAGCCCCAGAGGCCGCGGTTGTGGTTGAACATGCGCGGCTCGGTCAGCAACTCCTGGGCGAGGGCGAGCGCGCGGCCAGGGTCGCCGGGGAGCAGGACGCGCGGCGCGAGCGGCGCGGTCGGGTGCAGGTGGATGGCGGTGGGCGGGTCGCGCAGGGTGAGCGATTATCGCGGTCTGCGAACCTTTGACGATGACACGCTCGGTGCTCGAGGCGGTCCGCGCCGGCGGGGTGGTCTCGCCGTCGGATCGCGTTGTCGCGCTCGTCTCCGGCGGTCGTGACTCGGTCTGCCTGCTCGACGTGCTGGTGGGCATCTGCGGCGCGTCGCGGGTGACCGTGCTGCACGTCAACTACGGCCTGCGCGGCGATGAGTCCGACGGCGACGAGCGCCACGTCAGGGAGCTGTGCGAGCGCCTCGGCGTGCGCTGCGTCTGCTCGGCGGCGCCGGGCGCACCCGAGCGCGGAAACCTGCAGGCGTGGGCGCGCGATCTGCGCTACGCACGGGCGCTCGAGCTCTCCGGCGGGGCGCTGATCGCCACCGGCCACACCGCGTCCGACCAGGCCGAAACGGTGCTCTATCGGCTCGCAGCCTCACCGGGGCGTCGCGCGCTGCTCGGAATGGCTCCGCGCGAGGGTCGCCTCGTCCGCCCGCTGCTGGCGCTCACCCGCGAGCAGACCGCCGCGCACTGCGTCGCGCGCGGCCTGGCGTGGCGCGACGACAGCTCCAACGATTCGGATCGCTTCGCTCGCGGGCGCGTGCGCCACCGTGTCCTGCGGGGGCTCCGCGGCGTCCACCCGGCTGCCGAGCAGAACCTGCTGCGCAGCGTCGAGATCCTGCGCGCCGAGGCGGCGGTGCTCGACGACGTGGTCGAGGTCGCGCTCGCGGGGCGGGCCCGGATCGCGCTGACGCGTCTCGCCGAGCTGCCCGTCGCGCTGGCGCGGCTGGTCGTGATCCGCCTTGCCGAGGACGCCGCCGGCGAGCCGGTCGCCGCCGTCGGGTCGCGCGTGGGCGATTTGCTCGAGCTCGGGCGCCGCGGCGGCAGCGCCACGCTGGAGGTCGGCGGCGGCGTCCGCGCGGTGGTCGAGTACGGGGTGCTGCGATTCACGCGGGAGCGGCCGCTCCGGGCGCCGGACGAGCAGTCACTCGAGCTCCCCGGCGCGGTCGAGTTCGGCTCCTGGGCGGTCAGCGCCACCGTCGAGCCGGCCGCCGCGCCGCTGCTCGCAGATGCCGGCGGCGCGGTCGGGATGCTCGACGCCGACCTGCTGCGGGGGGGTCCGTTGACCGTTCGTGCGTGGCGGGCCGGCGATCGGATGCGCCCGCTCGGACTCGGCGGCACCAAGACCCTTGCCGATCTGTTCACCGACCGCCGGATCCCGCGGGCGCAGCGCGCGTCGCTGCCGATCCTGCTCAGCGACGCCGAGATCGCGTGGATCCCGAGCGTCGCCACCGCCGAGCGGTTTCGCGTGCGGCCCGACACCCGCCAGGTGGCGGTGCTCCGCGCCGAGCGTGCGTGACTACACTGACCCCCTCGATGGCCGATCCGCTGCTGGGCGAGACCCTCGTCGAAGCCAAGGCGCTCCAGCGCCGCGTGCGTGCCCTCGGGAAGGAGGTGTCGCGCGACTACCTGGGTCGGGATCTGCTGATGGTCTGCGTGCTGAAGGGCGCGGTGTTCTTCGCGAGCGACCTGATGCGCCACGTCGACGTGCCATGCGAGCTCGACTTCATGGCGGTGGCCTCCTACGGCTCGGCCACCGACTCGTCGGGGGTCGTCCGGATCCTCAAGGATCTCGACGCCCCGATCGAGGGGCGCGACGTCCTGATCGTCGAGGACATCGTCGATTCCGGCCTGACGCTGCAGTACCTGCTGCGCAGCCTGGGCGCCCGCAACCCGGCGACCGTGGAGGTCTGCGCATTGCTGACCAAGCCCGATCGGCGCAAGGTCGACCTGCCGGTGAAGTACGTCGGCTTCGAGATCGCGAACTGCTTCGCGATCGGCTACGGCCTCGATCACGCGGAGCGCTACCGCAACCTCCCGTACGTCGCCGCACTCGCCGGAACCTGATTGGTTCGTTGCAGCCTCGCTCCAAGCCTGCATTGACCGCCGGGGCGCCGTGGTACGCTTGCACGCCTTGGACATGATGTCCCCGACCCCGCGGAGCAAGTGATGAACCGCGTCTTCAGAGGCGCTCTTTTCCCGATTCTGATCGTGATCGTGCTGGCGTTCTTCGTCGCCAAGCTGTTCGGGCCGAGCACGTCGAGCGGGGTCGTGCACAACTACAAGTCGTTCATCACACAGGATCTGCCTGCGGGTGATGTGGCGTCGTTCACGGCCGATCCGGCCAACAACGCGATCAACGTCACGCTCACCAACCACACGCGGTATTCGGTCGGATACGACCCGGGCAGCGCGATGTTCGCCCAGGTCCAGGCGGCAGACGCCAAGGCCCCCAACCAGCCGCCCTACAACATCGTGCCCAAGGGCTCCAGCACGTGGTCGTCACTGCTGCTCTACCTGCTGCCGTTCATCCTGTTCTTCGGCCTGTGGTTCCTGCTGATGAACAACCTCCAGGGCGGCGGATCGAAGGTGATGTCGTTCGGCAAGTCGCGCGCGAAGCGGCTGTCGGCCGATTCGCCGAAGATCAGCTTCCGCGACGTCGCCGGGGTCGATGAGGCCGTCGAGGAGCTGCACGAGATCAAGGAGTTCCTCGAGAACCCGAAGAAGTTCCAGGCGCTCGGGGCACGGATCCCGACCGGCGTCCTGCTCTACGGGCCTCCGGGAACCGGCAAGACGCTGCTCGCGCGCGCCGTGGCCGGCGAAGCCGGCGTGCCGTTCTTCTCGATCTCCGGCTCGGACTTCGTCGAGATGTTCGTCGGCGTCGGCGCCTCGCGCGTCCGCGACCTCTTCGAGCAGGCGAAGCAGAACAGCCCGTGCATCATCTTCATGGACGAGATCGACGCCGTCGGGCGCCACCGCGGCGCGGGCCTCGGCGGCGGCCACGACGAGCGCGAGCAGACGCTCAACCAGCTGCTCGTCGAGATGGACGGCTTCGAGGCCAAGGACAACATCATCATGATCGCGGCCACCAACCGGCCCGACATCCTCGATCCCGCGCTGCTGCGCCCGGGACGCTTCGACCGTCAGATCGCCGTCGACCGCCCCGACCGCAAGGGTCGCGCGAAGATCCTCGACGTTCACACGCGCGGCAAGCCGCTCGCCAAGGGGATCAACATCGACGCGCTGGCCGGCCAGACCCCGGGCTTCACCGGCGCCGACCTTTCGAACCTGATCAACGAGGCGGCGCTGCTCGCCGCCCGCACCGGCAAGCGCGAGATCACCCAGGTCGAGCTCGAGGAGGGCATTCTGCGGGTCATCGCCGGCCCCGAGAAGAAGACCCGCGTGATGAGCGAGCGCGAGCGGCAGATCACCGCCTACCACGAGATGGGGCACGCGATCGTCGGCCATTACCTCGAGTTCGCCGATCCGGTGCACAAGATCTCGGTGATCTCCCGCGGTCGGGCCCTCGGCTACACGATTTCGATGCCGACGGAGGATCGTTTCCTGACGACCCGCTCCGAGCTGCTCGACACGATGGCGATGACGCTCGGCGGCCGCGCCGCCGAGGAGGTCGTCTTCGGCGAGATCACGACCGGGGCGTCCAACGACCTCGAGAAGGTCACCGCGACGGCCAAGCAGATGGTGATGCGCTTCGGGATGAGCGAGAAGCTCGGTCCGCGGGTCTACGGCCACGACCACGGAATGCCGTTCCTCGGCCGCGAGTTCTCGACCGAGCCCGACTACTCCGATGAGATCGCCCGCGAGATCGACGACGAGGTGCGCCGGATCATCGAGGGCGCCCACCAGCGCGCCCGCACGATCCTTGGCGAGCAGCGCGAGCGCCTCGACCGGATCTCGCAGGTCCTGCTGCGCCGCGAGACGATCGAGAAGGAGCAGTTCGAGAAGCTGCTGGAGGGCATCCCCGAGCTTGACGTATTCGGCCCCGACGAGCCCAACGCGCCGGCGCTTCCGGTCGGCCCCGTCGCAGCACCCGAGCGGACCCGCCCCGAAACGTCGCGGCCGCTGCCGCGCCCCGGACTCGCCGCCGAGATGCACGGCGAGGACCCGCCGCGCACCGATCTCGACTAGCGCCGCCGGCGCGCCCGAGACCGCAGTCGTCTGGGAGGATGCCGAGGTGAGCGCGGGCTTCCGGATCATGGGGATCCTCAACGTGACGCCCGACTCCTTCTCGGACGGCGGACGCTACCTGGACGCAGCCGCGGCGATCGAGCACGGCCTGATGCTCGCGGAGGAGGGCGCGGCGATCATCGACGTCGGCGGGGAGTCGACACGACCCGGGGCCGTGGCGGTCGAGACGGCGGAGGAGTTGCGCCGCGTCGTCCCGGTGATCGAGGGGCTCGTCGCCGCGCATGTCGACGCGGTGATCTCGATCGACACCTCCAAGCTCGAGGTGGCCCGCGCGGCGCTCGACGCCGGCGCCACGTTCGTCAACGATGTGACGGCATTCCGCGGATCGCCCGAGATGGCGGCGCTGGTCGCCGCACGGGGCGCCGAGTGCGCGTTGACACACATGCAGGGCGAGCCGCGCACGATGCAGCGCGAGCCGCGCTACGACGACGTCGTCGGTGAGGTCCGCGAGTTCCTCGCGGCGCGCGTCGCCGTCGCCCTCGCCGCCGGAATCGAGCGCGAGCGGATCGTCGTGGACCCGGGGATCGGCTTCGGCAAGACGGTCGCGCACAATCTCGAGCTGCTCGACCGCCTCGGCGAGCTGGCGGTGCTCGGGCAGCCGATCCTGATCGGCACCTCGCGCAAGTCGTTCCTCGGGGCGCTCGTCGGTGACCGTGACCGCCTCGCCGGCACGATCGCCACGAACGTGATCGCGCTGCTGCGCGGCGCGAGCGTGTTTCGCGTGCACGACGTCGGCGCCGTGCATGACGCGCTCGAGGTTGCGGCTGCTACGGTCAACGAGCGATGAACGACGAGCCCGACGACGAACTGGACTCCGACGACGAGCTCGACCTCGACGCCGGCGTGCAGACCGTCGTCACGATCGAGATCTCGGGGCTCTCCCTGTACACCCACATCGGCGTCGGCGCGGCCGAGCGCGAGGTCGGACAGCGGCTGCTGTTCGACATCCGCATCGACGTCGGCGAGTCCGACGCCACCGAGACCGATCGGATCGAGGACACCGTCGATTACGGTGAGGTCTGCCAGCTCGTCGCGCTGGTCGCGCAGCAGCGCAACTACAAGACGCTCGAGCGCCTGTGCACGGTCGTCGCCGATCGGATCATCGAGGACTTCGGTGCCGAGGCGGTCTGGGTCAAGGCCGCGAAGCCCGAGCCGCCGATCCCCCTGGCGGTCGAGGAGGTCTCGGTGGAGGTCTGGCGCGAGCTGCCGGAGTGAGGGCGGTCGACGGATGAACCATCCGACCGGGGCGCCCCGCGCCCGCAGCACTGCGCAGGAGCGTCGGGTCGAGCTGCTGGCCGCCGCCTTGAGCGAGTTCGCCATCGGCGGGCTGCACGGCACCTCCACGGAGGCGATCGCCAAGCGCGCCGGGATCTCGCACGCGTATCTGTTTCGCCTGTTCGGCACGAAGAAGCAGCTGTTCATCGCCTGCTCGCACCTGTGCCGGACGCGCATTCAGGAGACCTTCGCCGCTGCGGCGATCGGCGCGAATCCGACCGAGCGGCTCGCGTCGATGGGGCAGGCCTACCGCGCGATGCTGGCCGACCGCGAGCTGCTGCTCAGCCAGATGCAGCTGTACGCGGCCTGCTCGGACCCCGAGATCCGCGAGGTCGCACGCGAGGGATTCGAGTGGCTGTGCGCGGAGATCGCCCGGCTGTCGGGGGCGAGCGGGCAGCAGCTGCAGGACTTCATCGCCAAGGGCATGCTCTTGAACGTCGCCGCCTCGATGGACTTCCCGGCGATCGGCGACAGCGCCAGCTGGTGAGCGCCGCGCGCGTCGGATACCTCGGGCTCGGCTCCAACGTCGGTGACCGTCGCGCCAACCTGCAGTCCGCGCTCGACGGCCTCGTCGCGCGCGGGGTTGGCGTGCTCGCCTCCTCCTCGACCTACGACACCGATCCCGTCGGCGAGATCCGCGACCAGCCCAGCTTCCTGAATGCGGCTCTGCGGATCGAGACGGCGCTCGGGCCGGTCGAACTGCTCGAGCTCTGCAAGGCGCTGGAGGGCGACCTCGGCCGGCGCGCCGACGGCGTCCGCCACGGTCCGCGGCTGATCGACGTCGACGTGCTGCTGCTCGGCGAGCTCGAATACTCATCCGAGCGGCTGCGCGTCCCGCACCCGCAGGTGCTCGAACGCCGGTTCGTGCTGATCCCGCTGTTGGAGCTGGACTTCGAGCTGTGCACGCCCTCCGGCGAGCGGCTCGCAGATGCGCTCGCGGTGCTCGGCTTCGACGAGGGCGTGCGGCGAGCGGGCCCGAAGCTCGAACTGCCGGCGTAGTGGGCCGTCTCGAAACGCTCCGCCGCAGGAGTCGGCGTCTGGACGCCGCTTCCGGCGCAACGTTCCGGGAAGGCCCACTAGGGCCATAATCCGCTCGTGCTCCTGGTCGTCGACGTCGGCAACACGCAGACCCACTTCGGTGCCGTTCGCGACGCGGAGATCGTCGAGCACTGGCGTTTTGCCACCGACCGCAGCTCGACCTCCGACCAGCTCGGCGCCGCGCTGCGCAGCCTGCTCGCGCTCCGCGGGCTGAGCTTCGAGGACGTCAGCGCGTCGGTGCTCTCCTCGACGGTCCCCGAGCTCGCGCCCGAGTGGGTGGAGATGGCACGCCGCTATCTCGAGCACGAGATGCTCGTCGTCGGCCCGGGCGTCAAGACGGGGATGCCGATCCGGATGGACAATCCGCGCGAGCTCGGCGCCGACCGCCTGGTGAACGCCGTCGCGGCGTGGGCGCGCTTCCAGCGCGCCTGCATCGTCGTCGACTTCGGCACGGCGATCACCTACGACGTCGTCTCGGCCGACGGCGAGTATCTCGGGGGCATCATCTCGCCCGGGATCGAGATCTCCCTGGAGGCGCTCGCACTGCGCGCCGCGAAGCTTTCGCAGGTCGAGCTCGGGGAGCCGCGCTCGCTGATCGGCAAGACGACGGCCGACGCGGTGCGCTCGGGCGTCGTCTACGGCTTCGCCGGGCAGGTTGACGGCATCGTCGGGCGGCTGCGGGCGGAGCTGGGCGCCGACGCACCGGTGATCGCGACCGGCGGGCTGGCCCACCACCTGGTGCCGTCGTTCACCGAGTCGATCGACGCGGTCGACGACCTGCTGACGCTGGAGGGACTGCGCCTGATCTGGGAGCTCAACCGCTGAGCGTGGGAGGCTCGGCGACGAACGTGTGGATTCGCTTCTGCCACTCCTCGTACGGCACCAGCTTGAAGCCCAGCGCGCGCGAGTCGTAGTCCAGGCGAACCGCCAGCTGGGCGGTCGACACGACCAGGTCGTGGATCCAGTCGGGGTCGAGGATCGCGACGTGCTCGGCGGCGAGCGATGAGCGCACGAGCTTGCGGTGCACGAACGTGCGCTCCTCGTTCGGCTCGTTGTGCGCGAGGATGTCGCTGATTCAGTCGAGACGCCCCTGCAACTCGACGCGGCGGTCGAAGACCTCGGCGTAGGGCCCGGCACCGACCATCACCGCCGCCCAGCTCGCGACGACGCCGCGCGAATGGGCCGCGAGCGCCACGAGCAACTCCTGGAGCACCCGGCGACGGTCGGCGTCGGCGAGCATCGTCCGTGTCGCCGCCGCGAACGCCGTTGTATCGAGCGCGAGCCGGGCGCCGGCCAGCAGACCCTCGCTCGATCCCGTTTCGATGTCGTGGCCGTCGACCAGCTCGACGAGCCCCATCCACGTGGCGCGCACGCAGCGGACGAGCTGGAACAGCACGTGCTGGGCGAGCACGCTCCAGCGCCGGCGGTCGAGGACCTCGTTGAGCACGACGACCGTCACCGCCAGCACCAGCAGGCTCGCGATCAGCGAGGTGAGCATCGCGTGCGAGCCCCTGAACGAGCCGATTAGAAAGTCGGACGCGGCGGCAAGGGCGAGGACGACGACCCCCAGCGCCGCCGCGATCACGAGCCGGCGGGTGCTCTCCATCGCCGTGCAGACTACCCTGGGAGCATGCCGGAACTCACCGACCGCGTGACGCTGGGGGGCGTCGAGCTGCCCAACCGCCTGGCGCTCGCGCCGCTGGCCGGGATCGGCAGCTGGTTCGTGCGGCTGCAGGCGCGGCGTTACGGCGCGGGTCTGGTCGTCTCGGAGATGGTCTCGAGCTTCGCCATCCACTACCGCAACGAGAAGACCTGCCGCGAGCTGCTGCGGATCGACCCGCGCGAGCGCGACGGCGGGGCGGTCTCGATCCAGCTGTTCGGGGCCGATCCGCAGGTCATGCGCTCGGCCGCCGCGACCGCGGCGGCGGCGGGCGCCGACCTGATCGACATCAACATGGGCTGTCCGGTGCCGAAGGTCTGCCGCACCGGTGCCGGCGCGGCCCTGCTGGCGGACTCCGACCGCGCGGTCGCCGTCGCGCGGGCCGCCGCCGAGGGCAGTGGGCTGCCGGTGACGGTCAAGCTTCGCTCGGGCTGGCGGGCCGGCGAGCGCGACGGCATCGCGCTCGCCCACCGGCTCGTCGACGAGGCCGGGGTCGCGGCGATCGCGCTGCATCCGCGTCCGGCGACGCTCGCGCATCGCGGGCGTCCCGATTACGCGCTCGCCGCCGAGCTCGTTCGCACGCTCGACGCGCCGGTGCTGCTGAGCGGCGGCTTGGACAGCGCCGACGCGGTTCGCGACGCCTTCGCCCAGACCGGCGTCGCGGCGGTCATGCTCGCGCGCGGCGCGCTCGGCAACCCGTGGCTGTTCGAGGAACTGCTCGGGCTCCGCGACGCGCCGCCGCAGCCGCACGAGGTGCTGGCCGAGCTCGACTGGGTGATCGGCGCGGCGATCGAGCACATCGGCGTGGCGCGCGCCGTCCGCTACCTGCGGCGCTTCTACCCCTGGTACGTCGCGCGTCTGGGGCTCGAGCCGGCGCGGGCGCGTGCCCTGCAGAGCGCGCTGCAACAGCTCGATTGCTTTGCGCTGGTGCGCGAGTTGCTCGACGGCGAGCTGGACACGCAGCTCGTGTGAGCTGCTCGCTATACTGCCCGGCCGCCGCACACATCAGCCAGCGAGGATCAATTGCCCAAGGACGTCATCCTGACCCCCGAGGGACTGGAAAAGCTCCAGTCGGAGCTCGACTACCTGTCCACCGAGAAACGCCGTGAGGTAGCCGAGCGGATCAAGGAAGCCCGTGAGTTCGGCGACATCGCCGAGAACTCCGAGTACGACGACGCCAAGAACGAGCAGGCGATGCTCGAGG
>ODAK010004342.1_pt1 | contig 14533 bp, 10 predicted proteins | sample 1539591 | NCBI WGS metagenome assembly ODAK01 (sample SAMEA3539303, study PRJEB22396) | soil metagenome | biome: tundra; feature: field; material: soil | place: USA | collected 2010-05 | depth 0.15 m | reverse complement strand
CGAGTTGCTCTACCAACTCGGCCTGCTCGCCCGCATCCTGCCCGAAGTCGTCCGCCTTCGCGGCGTAGCCCAGCCGCCCGAGTTCCATCCCGAAGGCGACGTTTGGGTCCACACCATGCTGCTGCTGGAAAAACTCCAGCCCCCGGCATGTCCGCCTTTGTCTTCACGTGAAGCGTCGAGAACGGCACGAAGTGCCTGCTCCGCCACGCTTGCCTGGGGCGCGCTGCTGCACGATATCGGCAAGCCCGCCACCTACCAGCCGCCCAATCCCGCAATCCCCGGCGACCGCATCCGCTTCAACGGCCACGTCGAAGTCGGCGTCCGCATGGCCGAAGACATCCTCGCGCGCCTTCGCTTCTCCAACGACGACACCGACCAGATCCTCGCGCTCATCAAGAACCACATGCGCTTCGGCGACGTCCTCCAGATGCGCGCCTCCACTCTCAAGCGCTTCCTCCGCCTCCCACGCTTCGACGAGCACCTCGCCCTCCACCGCCTCGACTGTCTCTCCGCGCACGGCGATCTCACTCTCTACGACTTCGCCCGCGCCCAGTACGAGGCCGAACCCGCGCCGGACCTCCGCCCTGCCCCGCTCCTCACCGGCAGCGACCTTATCGCCGCCGGCTACCGCCCGTCGCCGCAGTTCAAGCCCATGCTCGCCCTCGCCGAGGACGCCCAACTCGAAGGCACCGCCACCACCACCGGGCAGGCCCTGTCCCTCGTCCAGGCTCAATTTCCGATGTCTATCCCAGTGGTCGAACCACCCGCGACGGGAGTAAAGTAATCCCCATGCGCAATCATGTTCTCGCCGTCTGTCTGCTGCCCTCGGTCTGTCTCGCGTCCGCCCTCGCCGCTCCGCCTGCGCTCGAATTGCACGCCGATGTAATCGGCAAGAACATAGTCGCGCCGTCACTGACTGTCGAGCGCATCCAGAAGTTCGCACCCGCCAGAGATCGCGCGGCGTGGCTTGCTTACCTGAAACGTTCGCAGGAACAGATGAAGGTCGACCGGGCGACACTAGCAGCCGAACTGAAGCCAGGTGAAGCCGCTCCACCGCAGCCCGCGGAAGGCCGCGGCGGATTCGGAGGGTTTGGCAGCGGTATGTCGCTGCGTCACGACGATGCCTATTTCGCGACAGCTCCGGCAAAGCACATCGCCGACGTGATCGTCAGCTTCCAGACTCCCGCCGGCGGCTGGAGCAAGAACATGAGCATGAGCGGCGCGCTACGTCTCCCGGGACAGCCCTATGCGGCAGATAATCTGAACCGCTACCCTGTCGCGGAAGACTTCGACACCCCGAAAGACCCGCACTGGAACTACGTCGGAACGCTCGACAACGATTCGACCAACACCGAGCTGCACTTCCTGGCCAAAGTCTCCGCGGCCACGCCGGGCAAGGACGGCGACGCGTACCGGGCGAGCTTCATCAAGGGCATCCGGTATCTGCTGGCGGCGCAGTTCCCCAACGGAGGATTTCCGCAGGTCTATCCGCTCGAAGGCGGCTACCACGACGCCATCACTTTCAACGACAACGCGGTATCGGAGTCGGCGGAGACGTTGACTGGTGTTGCCGAAGGCAACGCCGAATACGCATTCGTTCCCGCAGATCTGCGTAAGCAAGCGGACCAGTCCGCCGCACGGGCGTTGAAGTGCATCCTCGTCTCCCAGATTGTGATGGACGGAAAGAAAACGATCTGGCCGCAGCAAGAGGACGCGCTGACGCTGCAGCCAGTCTCGGCGAGAAATTACGAGCCGGGAGCCCTCGCGGCGTCCGAGAGCGCCGACCTGATCGAGTACCTGATGTCGCTGCCGAATCCGTCGAAGGACGTGATCACATCGATTGACGCCGGAGTGACCTGGCTGAAGGGCGCAGCAATCTACGGCTTCGAGTACGCCGGAGGTCGTGGCGTCGAGGGCGGCCGCCAGCTCAAGCCGAAGGAAGGCGCCGGCCCCATCTGGCCGCGCTACTACAGCGTGACCACCCAAAAGCCGATCTTCGGCGATCGCGACAAGACGCTGCACGACAACGTGAATGATCTCTCGCTCGAACGCCGAAATGGCTATGCCTGGTACAGCAGTGGCGAGAAAAAGACAATCGACGACTATGCGGTCTGGAACAAGTCCCACATTGTGGTCAAATGAGTCTCGTGAGCCTCTCCTTCGATATCGGTCCTGTCCCCGTCGGCCGCGGCCAGCTCTTCCTGATCGCCGGGCCTTGCGTAATTGAGTCCGAAACCCACGCCCGCACTCTCGCCGACGCGATCCAGCGCATCGCCTCCGACCTCCACATCCCGTACATCTTCAAAGCCAGCTACGACAAGGCCAATCGCACCAGCATCCGCAGCTTCCGCGGCCCTGGCCTGGTCGAAGGCGCGCGCATCCTCCGGGCGATCGCGCAGAGCACAAGTCTGCCTGTCCTCACCGACGTGCATACTCCAGAGGATTGCCTTCGACTCTCGAAGGCGCTCGGCGACATCGAAGCTGTCCTCCAGATTCCCGCATTCCTTTGCCGCCAGACCGACTTGCTGATTGCCGCTGCCCACACCGGACGAGCCATCAATATCAAGAAAGGTCAGTTTGTCGCTCCCTCGGATATGCAACACGCGGTCCTGAAAGTGCGCGACTCAGCCGCCGCCCGCGTCGACGCCAAGCTCGCACGCATCTTCCTGACTGAACGCGGATCCAGCTTCGGCTATAACAATCTCGTCGTTGACATGCGTTCGCTGCCCGTCATGCGCAGATTTGCGCCCGTGGTCTTCGACGCAACCCACTCCGTGCAGACTCCCTCTGCCGCCAACGGAGTGAGCGGCGGCCAGCCCGAGTTTATTCCCGTGTTGGCGCGAGCCGCGGTGGCAGCTGGCGTCGATGGAATTTTTCTGGAAGTCCACGAAGATCCCGCCCAAGCCAAGTCCGACGGCGCCAACGCTCTCCGTCTCGACAAGCTGCAAGCCGTGCTCGAACAACTACTCGCCGTCCACGCAGCGGTCTCCGCAAAATGAGGACGGCCCGCTCGCAAGCGGGCCGTCCTGTATTGACTAACCACTGATCTCTACTGGTTGAAGTTGTCTTCTTCCTCTTCGTGCAGGCCATAGCGGCGCAACAGGTTGGGAAGATTCTGCGAGAAGGCGGCGCGCGGCATAACCGTATCGCATCCAGCTTCGACAGCCTTGGCCTTGAGATCGCCCTGCAGGTGCGAGAGGAAGCCGATGATCGACGTGCTCTTCTTCAGCTTCGCCTTCAGCTTGGGAATCAGCGTCAGCGGCTTGGCGTTGGCGTTATTCAGATCGAAGACAATCAGGCCAGGACGGTCTGCCTCTTCGCCGGCTGTGAGTTCCGTGATGGCCTCTTTCTCATTCTTGATGAAAGCCACCTTGACGCCGAGTTTGCGCGCGGTCTCAGTGATCTTGGCGTTGAAAAAGAGATCTTCAATGAAGAAAAATATCTTCGTCGGCGCGTCCTCCGCGATGGGAATCGCGCGACCGACCGAGTAGTCGATGGGTTGAGTATCGCTCACAAAAGTGCGCCCGCCGCCGCCCCGGCCCTGGTAATTGCCATGCGACTCAATGGTGGAAGGAGGTGAATCGGCGAAGTTGCCGTTGGCCACGCGATAGCTGTGGTCCATCGGTCCGACGAAGCTGCGTGGCCCGCGCTGTTGCTTGCCGCCCTTGCGCTTGAAACTAGCGCCGCCGTTGCCCGGTTGATGACTATTGCTGTCGCGATAACCCGCGCCATTGCCATTGCTGACTGCGCCTGCGCTGGCCTGGTTGCCGGGATTCTCCGGCGAGCGTTGACGATCGCGATCACGGAACTTCTTCTTCCAACGCTTGGCTCCTGGCGCAGCGCCATTCTGCAGCTGCCCGGCACCTGCCTGGAAGCTCTGCGGCTGCCCTCCGGGGGCAGCAAAACCCTGGCCACTCCCTTGGATGTCCCCCGCGATCTGGCCGGTGCCACCCTGGGCACCTTGCTGGCCAGCGTCCGGCGACTTATTCTTCCGTTTGCGGCGACGCCGTCGACTACTCTTCGACTGCCCCATGCCATGCTGTGTGTTGTGCGCGGCATCCTGCGCCTGACCGTTTTGACCCATCTGGCCATCCATTTGGGCGGATGGCGGTGGCGGACCCTGGTACTCCTGCACCTCGGGTACATTCTGCTCTGAACTCATGTTTCCACTTCCTATTGCTGGTTAGCGATTTGCGTTTCTTCCCCACGCACGCAGGTCGTTTCACTCCCCACGGAGTTCGTGGAGATGGAACCAACCCGGTTTTTTAAGCGTCGGTTGAAACGGTATCAAGTTGTACTCGAACATGCTTCCTAATGCATCGATCAAGATGCGACCAGTCGGCAGATTGCTCCTGCCCGCCAGTTGGATTGCCACAAGCAACCGGAATTGCCAAAAGCGACCTGGAACTCGCCAAAGTGCGATCGCCTGCTATGGCAATTCATTCACCCTTACCGCTATTTGCAACGTATTCGGAGGCCCTTATCGGAATCGGCCTTCCGGCGCTTCCTGATCCGGTGCATGAAATTCAGTAGACTCCACCGAAATCTGAGTATTAGGATGCAATTTGCTGCCATCGGAACAGCAATAAATCACACCGTAGTAGTCGGCACCCACAGCCGGTTCACGAGGCAAGGTCGATCATACGCCCAAAGCCATACCATGGCAAGGAAAACCTTTGCGTGGAAGATTCTTGTGTCGATTGAGCCGCCCAACCCTACGCCAACAGCGGGGGCGCCCGCCAAATAGCCCGACGAATACTGTAAGAGCCGCCCATTGGAACGGGCGGCTCAATACATGATGGCCAGTCAAAGGCCTCCTGAATTAGCTCCCTCGCGGGAGCGGAACCTGGATCCGGCGTGCATCTTCTGTGGATGCATCTTCCGACTCGGTTTATTCGCGTCTCTCAACCCGGCCAGGCCCAAATCGAACTGAGCCCTCGAATCGAGACGAATATACTGGTTGCGATGAACTAGCTTGCAATCCGAATGCCAAAGGCTGGTCATCAGCCATCGCGCCAAAAGCTGGATTCGTCCGCACTTTCGGAGCGCCCGTGCACAAAAAATCGGAGACTTCGCCGGATGCGCTCCATATTTCGGGAGATCAGGTTTGACCCCTGGATGAGTGGAGCAATATAATCGGAGGGTTGTAGCAGCCCCCAGCTGCTATGTGATTCGCTGGAAACTAAGCGAAGCGATAGGGCTTTTCCCCGCTGCAAGCGCGGCTCTGGGTGGAGTGGATGCACTACATGAGGATGGGCAATCGCCCGACTCGACGATAGAGACGATCCCAAAGGATCCTGAAGGAGCACCACACAGCACATGAATTCTAAGTTCGTACTCGTCTCCGCCCTTGTCGCGGGAGCATTAGCCACCGCAGGCATGGCCCAGACGGCAAGCCAGCAAGCACCGGCAGCTCCCACAACGGCGCCCGCAGCTCCACCCCCACCCCAGGCCATTCCGGCAAAGATTGCGCTCATCGAGCTTACGGAAGTTGCTGCCGCAACGAACGAAGGCCAAACGGCTGTCGCGGATCTCCAGAAGAAATACGAACCGCAGAGGGCCAAGCTGGAGGCGCTAAAGACGGAGATCGATTCGCTGACCAAGCAACTGCAGAGCGCGCCGGCAACCATGAGCGACGACGAAAAAGCGTCGCGGGCCAGGACAATCGACACCAAGCAGAAGCAGTTGCAGCGGGACGCCGAAGATGCGCAGAATTCGTATGGCGCTGACGTGCAAGATGCAATTGGGAAGGTGATCAAGAAGCTCGGTCCGGTGTTGGTCAAGTACGTGCAGCAGAACGGCTACACGATGCTGCTGGACAACACTGGCCAGCCGCAGCAAGGTGGGCTCAACATTCTGTGGGGCGGGACGGACATCTCGCAGGCTGTCGTAGACGCTTACAACGCAAGTTCAGGAGTTGCAGCGCCAGCTCCCTCCGCACCATCGGCCGCACGTCCTCGACCAGCGGCACCAAAGCCCGCAGCTCCTAAACCGGCGGCTCCCAAGCAGTAGCACTGCAGATTCAAAGGATCGGATTGCGCAAAGCAACTGGTTGTTCCGTCTTGCTGCCGCGGTTATAACGTCCAAGGACTTAATCATTTTCAAAGGAGCTTTACACACCGCATGAATCACAAGTCTGTTCTTCTCGCCGCGCTGGTCGCGGGTTTCCTCCCCATGGCCGCGATCGCTCAGGCGTCTCCCGCTGCAACCCCAGAAGCAGCCCCCGCCGCGTCAGCACCCGCCCAGCCAGCAGCAATTGCCCCGCAAGGTCCTGCGGTTGTCGCCCCGTCGCCCTATCCAGCGAAGATCGCGCTTGTCGCCTTCGAGCAAGCCGTCTACGCGACCAACGAAGGTCAGCGCGCGGTGGAAGACATTCGCAAGAAGTATCAGCCGCAGAAGGAGAAGATGGACGCTCTTGCAGCCGATATCGATTCGTTGAAGAAGCAGTTGCAGGCCGCTCCTGCTACGCTCTCCGACGCAGAGCGCGCTTCCCGCCTGAAGGCCATCGACACCAAGGACAAGCAGTATCAGCGGGATGCGGACGACGCGCAAACTTCCTATAACGCGGACCTGCAGGAGGCCCTGGGGAAGGTTGCCCAGAAGGTCAATGTGGTCATGCTGAGTTATGTGGGGAAGAACGGCTACACGATGCTGCTGAACGTCGGCAGCCAGCAGAGCCAGGTGATGTGGACCGCTACGAATCCGAATGCAGACATCACCGAGGCAATCGTTGCGGCGTATAACGCATCCTCGGGGGTCGCGGCTCAGCCGCCCGCAGCGCCGGCAGCGGGTCGTACGAGGCCAGCCACCACACCACGTACCACCCCGAAGCCGCCAGCTAAGTAATCCAAACAGCAACTTCGCTAAAAAAGGAGGCCAAATTGGTCTCCTTTTTCAGCGTGCAGGAAATCTCCTATATTTCGTTTTCCTGTGGAAAACTTTGTGGATCGTTGAGCGTGGGAAATTCACGAAGCAGATGGACGACTGCTGCGACATGTGCACGAGTACTTTGTGAGTGTCGCAAGTCGCATCTTTTCAGGTGTTTGCAGCTAAGTCTTGGAAATTCACCAAAGTCGTTGCAAATGGACGGCAAGTCCGGGAAATAAAAGGCTTTCCACAGACACAATTACCGTCTGCGATGCATCTCACCGGATTTCCACTCGTCTCGCCGAGTTGCAGAGCCACTGGCTGACGCGAGGGGGGACACTTCCCCACTACTCTTCGCCAACCTTCAGCACGGCGAGGAAAGCCTCCTGCGGAATATCGACCTTGCCGATGCGCTTCATCCGCTTCTTGCCTTCCTTCTGCTTTTCGAGGAGTTTGCGCTTGCGGCTGATGTCTCCTCCGTAGCACTTGGCGATGACGTTCTTGCGGATTGCGGTGATGGTCTCGCGCGCGATCACCTTTGCGCCGATAGCCGCCTGAATCGCGACCTCGAACATCTGGCGCGGGATCAGTTCGCGCATCTTGGACACCAGGGCGCGGCCACGGTCGTAAGCGAAGTCGCGGTGGACGATGATCGAAAGCGCGTCGACTGGCTCACCGCCGATGAGAATGTCCATCTTCACCATCGGCGAAACCCAGGTGCCAGACAGAACATAATCGAGCGATGCGTATCCGCGGGAGACCGACTTCAGGCGATCGTAAAAATCGAGGACAACCTCGTTCAGCGGAAGTTCGTAGGTGATCATGACGCGGGTCGCGGTGACGTACTCGAGGTTCTTCTGACGGCCGCGCTTGTCTTCCACGAGCTTCAGGATGCCACCGACGTACTCTTCGTTGGTGAGAATCTTCGCGGTGATGACCGGCTCCTCGACCGACACAATCTCCGAAGGATCAGGCCAGCGTGAGGGATTGTCGACCTCCAGCACAGACCCATCCGTCATCGTGATCTTGTAGCGGACGCCGGGCGCGGTAGTAATCAGATCGAGATCGTACTCACGCTCCAAACGCTCCTGAATAATTTCAAGGTGCAGCAGGCCGAGGAAGCCGCAGCGAAAGCCGAAGCCGAGGGCGACCGACGACTCCGGCTCGAAGGAAAAACTGGCGTCGTTGAGGCGAAGCTTTTCGAGCGCGTCGCGCAGCATCGCATGCTCGTGCGAGTCGACCGTGTATAGTCCGGCGAACACCATGCTCTTGATGTCTTCAAAGCCTGGCAGCGCTTCCGCGCACGGCCTCGCGACTTCCGTGATGGTGTCGCCGACCTTCGTGTCCACGACGTTCTTGATCGTGGCGACGAAGAAGCCAACCTCTCCCGCCGAAAGTTCAGCCAGCGGAACTGGCTTGGGAGTCATCACGCCCATGCTCTCAACATCGAACTGCTTGCCGTTGGACATGATCTTGATCTTCATGCCCTGACGCAGACGGCCGTTGATGACGCGCGCCAGTACGATGACGCCGCGGTATGGATCGAACCATGAATCGAAAATGAGTGCCTGCAGAGGCGCGTCCGCATCTCCCAGAGGCGGAGGAAGACGATGCACGACAGCTTCGAGAATATCTGCCACACCCTGGCCAGTCTTCGCCGAGACAGCTAGAGCATCGTCGGCCGGAAGGCCGACTGCCTTCTCAATCATCTCGCGTGTGCGTTCGATGTCGGCCGAAGGCAGGTCGATCTTGTTGATGATTGAGATGATCTCGAGGCCATGGTTGATGGCGAGATAGGCGTTGGCAAGCGTTTGCGCCTCGACGCCCTGCGATGCGTCCACGACGAGCAGAGCGCCTTCGCACGAAGCCAGCGAACGCGAGACCTCATAGCTGAAGTCGACGTGGCCGGGCGTGTCGATCAGGTTGAGCTGGTAGGTCTCGCCGTCCTTCGCTTTGTACATCATGCGGACAGTGTGGGCCTTGATGGTGATGCCGCGTTCGCGCTCGAGGTCCATGACGTCGAGCACCTGGGCCTGCATCTCGCGCGCGGTCAGCGAGCCGGTGAGCTCGAGCAACCGGTCGGAGAGCGTGGACTTGCCGTGGTCGATGTGCGCGATGATCGCGAAGTTACGAATGTGATTCGGATCCATGCGGGGTGCGAGCTGCCTCAATCTTCGATGCTATCACTGTGGCGCAGGGCGAAGAGCATCTCGGATAGGTGCAGACCGCGTACCGAAGCGCACTCCAAACGTCTTACAATGAGCAGGGCGGTCATAACGCCGACGCGGATCAACGAGCGAGACTAAATTATCGATGGGAAAGACGAGCGGGTGCAGATGTTGAGCAGGCTTCGGCAGTGGGCATTGGCGACTGCGTGCGTGCCGCTAGTGATGCTCACGGGCTGTCCGCAGCAGCAGGCGGGCGCTCCGGGCGGGATTGCGCCGAAGGCCACCGCGCCCGCAGCCGCACCGGCCCAGGCAGCGTCCGCTCCGGCGATGACACCCGCGCAGTCGATGGACCTCGCGGCAAAGGCGCTCAGGACGCAGCAGTTGATCGATCAGGCGGAGGGCGCCTATCGCAGCGGTGTCAATAACTACCGAGGCGGAAGGCTCGAAGCCGCGCGGTCGGATTTCGACATGGCGGTCGATCTGATGCTGAAGAGCGGGATGGATCTGAAGACCGACCCGCAGCTTTCCGACGAGTTCGATCACCTGCTGAACGCGATCAACACGCTCGAGATGTCTGCCCTGAAGCAGGGCACGGGCTTCTCGGCACCCGTTGAGGCCGCGCCGCTCGATGCCGCCGACGAAGTAACCTTCCCGGCCAATGCCGCCCTCACTGCGAAGGTGAAGGAAGAACTGAAGACAACGCAATCGGACTTTCCACTCGTAGTGAACGATTATGTCGCAGGCTTCATCGCCTACTTCTCGAATTCGCCCGCGGGCCACGCGCACCTTCTGCGGTCGCTAGAGCGCGCCGGCAAATACAAGGACATGATCTCGAAGGTTCTCGGCGAGGAAGGCGTTCCCCAGGACCTGATCTATCTCGCAGTCGCGGAATCCGGCTTTCAGCCGCAAGCTCTCAACGCGCGGTCCGGCGCCGGGGGCATGTGGCAGTTCATGCCGACCGGAGCGTATGGGCTCGCGCGCAATGGATGGGTTGACGAACGCTTCGATCCCGAGAAGTCTTCGCGTGCGTATGCCAAGTACATCAAGTCGCTCTATAACCAGTTCGGCGACTGGTACCTGGCTATGGCCGCGTATGACTGGGGCCCCGGATATGTGCAGCGCTCTGTGATGCGCACCGGTTATGCCGATTACTGGGAGCTGTACCGGCGCAACGCGCTGCCACAGGAAACCAAGAACTACGTGCCGGGCATTATCGCCGCGATCATCATGGCGAAGAATCCGAGGCAGTACGGACTGGAAGGTCTGTTGCCCGAGCCAGCGGTTGTCTCCGACACAGTGAGTGTGGACTACGCTGTCGATCTGCGGCTCGTGGCGGACACGACGGACGCCTCGTTGCCAGAGATTGTTACGTTGAATCCAAGTCTTCTGCGCATGACGACTCCGCGCGAAACAGATTTCGATCTCCATGTGCCTGCGGGAACTCGCGATGTCTATCTAAAGCGCATCAAGGAGATTCCCGAGGACAAGCGGACCAGCTGGCGCTTTCACGTTGTGCGCGCCGGCGAGTCGCTCGATGGCATAGCGAGCAGCTTCCACGATCGACCATCTGAACTGGCCACGGCGAATGGCCTCGCCACCGACGCATCGATAGAAACTGGTGACGAACTTGTTGTTCCAGCGGCGAGCGCGGTTGCGGCCCTACATCCTTTGCGCTACACCACGCGAGCTGGGGACACACTGGTCACAGTCGCTGACCGGTTCAATGTGTCGGTGGAAAATCTGAGGCGTTGGAATCATCTTTCGTCGAGCATGATCAAGCCTCATCGCACGCTCTATGTCGATCAGCCAATCCGTCTGGCGCCTGTAACCCATGTGCGGGCGAAGGGCTCACGCACACGAAGCAATACGGCAACGACGAAGTCTGCAGCCACTTTGAAGTCATCTGCTAAGACGTCTTTGCGCAGCACACCACTCAAGAAGACTGCTCGGCCGAAGCATCTCAACGCTTCCAAATGAGGAGATAAAGCTGCTGCATTAGCTACCTCGATAAAAAGAGTGCTTGCCATTGCTGGCGCATGGATGCATTCTGTTGCTAGAATCCATGCCGCGGTGCAATTTGATTTTCGTTGCAACGCATACGCGGTTCAATACGCATGACGGCGATACAGTACGAATGCGGTAAAGAGGATGCCACGATGAAGTTCAATAAGCATGGTGGGTTTGACGGACTCGATGAGAACATCATGATCCATGCGGCAGCAGCCAACGGTGACGATGCGGATGGATATGAAGGCAACGGCTCCTTTGACGATGACGATGAAGAGGAGGAGGTTGTCGTGACGATGACCTCGGATGACGACGATGACCTCGATCGGATTGAAGATGAAATCGACGATCTTCTGGAAGCTGAGCCGCGTGCCGAAGAGGCAATCATCGCAGCAGCTCCGCCATCGCCGGTCACCGGCTATACACCAGCGGCAACGACATCAAGAATTCCCGAGAAGAGTGCGGTAGCCGCGCCGGTCCGCGCAGTCAAGAAGGCTGCGAAGAAGGCAACTCCCGCGAAGAAGGCAGCGGTCAAGAAAGCACCCGCGAAGAAAGCCGCTAAAAAGAAAGCACCCGCGAAGAAGGTCCTTGTGAAGAAGGCCGCGGCAAGGAAAGCTCCTGCAAAGAAAGCCGTTGCAAAGAAGGCGCCAGCGAAGAAGGCAGTTGCGAAGAAGGCCATAAAGAAGGTGGCTGCCAAGAAGGCTCCTAAAAAGGGCGCCAAAAAAACGACATTGAAATCTGCCGCGAAGAAGTTGAGTGCTCTGCGCGGCGGTAAGTCCGCTTTGAAGAAAGCGGGCGGCAACAAGAGCACTCTAAAAAACAAAAAACTAACAACGAGAGGTACTACCTTGGCAACTAAGAAAGCAGCAAAGAAGGCCGTAAAGAAGGCCGTGAAGAAGGCTCCAGCAAAGAAGGCAGCGGCGAAGAAGGCTCCTGCGAAGAAGAAAGCCGCCGCAAAAAAGAAGTAATCACGCTGTGAAGACTTAACAGGCAAGCAAAACGGCCCGGACTCCTCTCGAGAGGTCCGGGCCGTTTTGCGTCTGGCGAAGGATTATTTCTTTTCGGCGGCGATCTCTGCGAGCACTTCGTCGCTGTGCGTGTTTGGGTTGACCCCGGTCCAGACCTTGGCCACCTTTCCGGCGGGCGAGATAAGGAACGTGTCGCGATTGGCGTACTTCATATCGCCGTGCGTCGCCACTGGCACGCCATAGGCGTCGATGACTTTGTGGTCGGGATCGGCGAGCAGTTTGAAGGTGAGCGAGTCCTTGGTGCAGAAGGTCTTGTGGCTCTCAACGGTGTCGAGCGAGACGCCGAGAATGACTGCGTTGAGCGCGTCGTATTTTGGCAGGTCACGCTGGAAGTTGTGGGCCTCAATGGTGCAGCCGGTGGTCATGTCCTTGGGATAGAAATACAGGACGACCCATTTGCCCTTGTACTGCGAGAGGGAGACTTGCGAGTCTTCCTGCGAGGGTAGGCTGAACCCAGGAGCGGCTGCACCTGCCTGCAGGATGTCGCCGGCTGCGTGGGCTCTTACTCCGTAACCACACGCAGTTACGATGCCAATAATGACTGCGATCCATACACCTTTACGAACCATGGTTTTCTCCTTGTCATTCAGCAATTGAATTGTGGCGCTGCGGTATCCGATCTTTTCGCGTCGCTCTTCGATATAGTACTTCGTCGCAATGCTCGAGGTGTCACGCAGATGTCACGCGGTCATTCTGCGATGACTGCGATGCCGGCTCGATCAGCCGCCGCGACGATCGCGGCGGAGTCGAACAGCAGCGTTCGGCCGGCCTCGACGGCGAGACAGGTTGCGCCCGCACGGACCATGGTATCGACCGTGGCGACGCCGATGACAGGCACATCGAAGCGCATGTCCTGGTTGGGCTTCGCGACCTTGACCACGGTCAGAGTGCGGCTGAGGGTGGATGCGGGGTCGCCAAGACGGCGCATGAGCGCGCCCGCCCGTTCGATGGTTGCGTCGGTGCCTTCCATGGCCTCGACGGCGATGCAGGCCTGCGCGGCGATGACGACGGTCTGGCCAAGGTCGTATCCAGCAATGGCGCGCGCGACGGCACGTCCATAGGTAATGTCTTTGAGTTCGTCTTCAGACGGCGCGCGCTGGGTGAGAACACCGGCTTTAGCGAGCAGAGGTTCGAGGTAATGGGTGGATGAGATGAGTTCAATGCCCTCGTCGCCAAGAACTTTAGCGACGGCGCCGAGCACCATGTCCGTGTTACGCGTGCGGAGGTTGAGTAGCAGCTTCGCCAGCCGCCAGTCCGGCCGGATGCTGGAGAATATCTGAGTGTGCTTGACCTGGCCCGCCATCACGGCACGAGTGACGCCTTCAGCCTTGAAGGTCTCAATTAGGCGGGAGAGTTCTCCGAGCGACATCCAGTGGACACGGATGCCGGAGTCGGCGGCAGCGCGCGCGTCAATCTCGGGGTCGGTTTCCTCCTTGATGGCTGCAACAACGACGGAGAGGCCTTCTGCACGGGCGGCGTCAAGCAGCAGGAACGGGAACCGTCCATTGCCGGCGATGAGACCTAGTTTCCCCCTTTGCATCAATCCCTCCGCCCCTCGGCGGTATAAGCGGTAATCATTCGAGGCATCGACATTTACGGTGGTGTCTCCGTTGTAAGGCTGGCGAAGCTTATGGGTTTCCGGTGGGCTTGGGCGACTTGGCGGACGTCACCCGGATGACCTGATAAGAGGCCGGGGTCGCTCCGACATTCCGAATGGTGCGCTTGTCGTTGGGAGCCCAGTAAAGCACCGAGCCCTCCTTCATGCGGTCGGCGATCCCGTTGACGGTCACCTCGATGGAGCCTGATTTCACAAGGACAAACTCGTCTCCCGGATCGACGATGTCGAGAGCGGTACTCTGCCCCACGTTGAGGGTTGTGATGTGGCTCTCAAGTGCGAGGAAGGTCAGCGTCGGGGAACTGACGCAGACGACGCGTGAGCCGGTCTTGGTTGGAGTCGACGGCAGGCTGTTGCAGTCGATGACGGAGGATGGGAGCTTTCCGGGCACGGCCTGCTCGGCAGCAGACTTGTCGGAGGCGGAGTGCGAGAGATCAGTGACGAAGTTGATGACGTAGTAAGTCGCGGGCTTGCTGCCGGTGTTGGTGGCGTTATGCGGATCATTGGACGCCAGAAAGATAAAGGCTCCGGGGCCAGCGTGCTGCTTGCGACCGTTGATCGACAACTCCAACTCACCCTCCTTCAGGAGAAGTATCTCTTCCCATGAGTGACGATGGACCGGGTGCGACGACATGCCCGGCAGCAGGGTGGTGATGTGGACCTCGAGCTTGTCCAGTGTTCCAGTTGGGTTGTCGAAGACTGGCCGCGACTGCCCGTTGGGATTGATGTGAGGCGTTAACGAGTCCCAATCAACGAAGGTGGTGCGCAGCACGGTCGACTCTTTGGGTGGCGCATAGTTGTTGACGACGACGTTCTGCGCTGTCGCTACTGTTGCCGTCACGAGGAGC
>ODAK010004341.1_pt1 | contig 14540 bp, 13 predicted proteins | sample 1539591 | NCBI WGS metagenome assembly ODAK01 (sample SAMEA3539303, study PRJEB22396) | soil metagenome | biome: tundra; feature: field; material: soil | place: USA | collected 2010-05 | depth 0.15 m | reverse complement strand
CTCGCATCCATGCATGCTGCACCGCCGTATGTGATTTTGTTATAACATTTATACCCCAGACGTTTCTTCTCACCCACTTCACAAGCCGCTAGCGTATCCAACAGGGTAGCTGAACGGGCTTGTTGGGGGTACACTCACACTGACAGGGCGGACAAGACGCTTGCGTCCCTCGTACGAGCGCGGCGACCAAGCGCACGAAAAGGCGGCAAAACTAATTTTCAGGGGACGACATGACCAAGCGGCGTACCATCGACACCCACACCCACATCCTGACCCTGGAAACTGCCGCCCTGCTGTCCAAGGCGGGCGCCAAGGTGACCATCACGCCGGACGACGCGGAACAGTCGACGCTTGATGTCAATGGGGTGGTTTACAAGCCGTTCCCGACCGGCGGCTTTGACATCCCGCGCCGATTGAAAGACATGGATGCCACCGGCGTCGACGTGCACGTGCTCTCCGCGACGCCGCAGACCTATCTCTATAATCTGGACCCGGAAGTGAGTGCGACGCTGGCCGCGATCCAGAACGACCAGATGGCCAAGCATGTCACCGCCCATCCGGATCGCTTCATGGCCATCGCCACCTTGCCGCTGGCGCAGCCTGCGCGCGCCGCCGACGAGCTCAAGCGCGTCATGACCAAGCTCGGCTTCAAGGGCGCGATGTTTGCCTCCAACTTGAAAGGCGTCAACCTCGACGATCCGATGTTCGAGCCGTTGTGGGCCACCGCCGCCGAGCTCGGCGCCTTCATGTTTGTGCATCCGAACAACATCGCCGGCGCCGACCGGTTGAAGTCTTATTATCTCGCCAACCTGATCGGCAATCCGCTCGACACCACCATTGCCGCGGCGAGTCTCTATTTCGGCGGCGTCATGGACCGCTACCCCAAGCTCAAGGTCATGCTCGCCCATGGCGGCGGCTTCACGCCGTATCAGGCGCCGCGCTGGGAGCACGGCTGGGCGGTACGCGAGGAAGCCAAGAAGAACATTAAGACGCAGCCGAAGAATATCGCCGGCCGTTTCCTCTACGATACCATCCTGCATTCCGATAAGACGCTCGAAGCCATGATCGGGCTGATCGGCGCCGACAAGGTCATGCTCGGCAGCGACTATCCTTACGACATGGCGATGCTGGACTGCGTGAAACACGTGCGCGGCTTGAAAATTTCCGACGCTGACAAGACCGCCATTCTGCAGGGCAATTTCGAGAAATTCCTGACGGGAATGCCAAAATGAACGCGCCAGCCAAAGCCGCCCGCATTTCCGTCGCTTCGGTCAACGGATTAATCGTCGATGCCATGATGAAGTCCGGCGTGCCGGCGAACGACGCCGCCAAGATCGCCGAGCTCATGGTGGAGGCGGACCTGATCGCGCCGACGCCCATGGCGTGTTCCGGCTGCCGCATGTCGGGTCATGCGGGCGCTGCCGGCGTCTATGCCGCGCTTCCGCTCAAAGCCAACATGATCGGCATCTATTCGGCGGTGGCGAATGCCAACCACATGCCGCTCGCCGGCGGCGCCGAGCCGCTGCTCGGCACCAATCCGCTGTTGACTAGGTTTCACAGCAGTGGTGACCACCACCAGAGGGGATGACCGATGAAGAATCTTAGAAATGCCTTGACTGCGTTGACTTTGACTTTCGCCGCTCTCGGACATGCAAATGCCGAGGACGTCAAGATCACAGACAAGTGGTCCTTCGCAAACGCCAATCCAGCTTTCCTTCCAGGCATCGCCTTCCAATGGGTCGGCGATTATCCAGCGCTAAATTTCTACAAGCAGGAAGGCATCGACGTGAGCTGGCATGGCTCGCAGGGCGCGACAGCGTGCATCCAGTTCCTTTTGCGGAAGCAAGTCGACTCGTGCGTGCTGGCCCAGGACCAAGTGCTTCTCCAGGCAGCACAAGGCAATCGGCTTCCGCTCACCTTCGCCTATGACTACACCTACAAGATTACGAACCAGTTCGCGGTCAAACCGAATAGCCCGATCAAAACGATCGCGGATCTCAAGGGCAAGAAGATCGGCATTACCAGCCTGGCGCACGACACCTACACTTTCGGCAAACTGGTCTTCAAGGGCTTGGGGATCGACGAGAACAACGTCCAGTTCTTGGTGGCCGGAAACGGTGGGCAAGCGGCAGAGCTTCTCTACAGCGGCCAGGTCGATGCACTTCTCTATTACGACATCGTGTGGGCTTTGTTCGACACGCTGAAGAAGCCGGTGCGTGTGCTGCCGCAACCCGACTTCGTCGACGAGGTGAAGGCGGGGCCGGTGGTTGTCATCCGGACCGAGGACATCGAGAAGCGTCCCGAGACTGTCAAGCACTTCTTCCGCGCCTTCGTGAAGAGCACGCTCTTCACGATCGAGAATCCCGAAGCCGCGATGCACATTCATTTCGCCATGCATCCCGAGACGCTGCTGACCGGCGTCTCCTACAAGGAATCCTACGAGCGTAGCCTGCCGCAGATGAAGGCACGCCTGCCGGCTCTGGAGAAGGATCTCGGTGGCGTCCAGTACTATGGAGAGTTTAATCCGAACGGCTGGATCGCTTATGTAAAGAATATCCTGGGGCTTGACCCTACAAAAGTGAACCCGGCGGATTTCTATACGAACGCCTTCGCCAAGGACTACAACGATTTCGATGAGGGCGCCTTCCGAAAATGGTCGCGGGAATACAAGTTTGAGAAGCAGTAGAAGCGGAGCGTCTGCAAACACCCATGACGAGCGACCTAATCGAGATCAACGGCCTTGAGAAGATCTACTCTGTTCAAGGCGGTCAAAGCATCAAGGCGCTTTCGGATGTCAACCTCACGATCCGTGAGGGAGAATTCATCTCCGTCGTGGGGCCAAGCGGCTGCGGCAAGTCGACTCTTCTGAAGATACTTGCGGGCCTTCTCCAAAGATCGCGAGGCACGGTGTTGTTGCGCGGCACGTCAATCGACGGGCCGCGCGACGACATTGGAGTCGTCTTCCAGGACGCGGTTCTCCTTCCCTGGAAGACCATCATCGAAAACACGCTATTCCCGATCACGATTCAACGGCGGAAGATTGTCGACTACACACAGCGCGCCAAAGACCTTCTCAAGATGGTCGGCCTCGCAGGCTTCGAAGATCGCTATCCTTTCGAGCTTTCCGGCGGCATGCAGCAACGCGCGTCGATCACGCGCGCGATTATCCACGACCCCGCCATCCTGCTTATGGATGAGCCATTCGGTGCGCTCGACGCGTTAACGCGCGAAACCATGAATGTCGAACTCCAGCGCATCTGGATGGAGAGTCGAAAGACGATTTTCTTCATCACGCACTCGATCCCGGAAGCGGTGTTTCTCGGTGATCACGTCGTCCTGATGAGCCCGAGACCGGGGCGGATCGCCAGCATCTTCGAGATTTCGTTCCCGCGGCCGAGACCGCTCGAGATCATGGGGACTCTCGACTTCGGCGAGATCGCCAACGAGATCCGCGCCCAACTCGCGAGCTGACGATATAGGCCATGGCCAGCAACGAAGCCGAACGGAAAATTGCCGGAGCACCGGACGCCGAGGCGATCAACGTCAAGAGCGAGAGGCCGCCAAGCCGGTTCCGTACCCTGCTGAGGCATCGTCTGGAGTGGATACTGTCTCCGCTCCTGCTGGTCGCAGTGCTGGGCTTTTGGGAGTGGTTTGTCGACTATGCCGAGATCCCGACCTTCCTCGTGCCGCCGCCATCACTTATCGCCGTCTCCCTGGTTGGTGGACTTTCGAAGGGACTTACCGACCAGTCCGGCTACTACATCCACATGGGCTACACCTTGTGGGAAGCCTTTTTCGGCTTCATTATCGGGACATCGCTCGGCGTCCTTCTCGGAACGATCATTTCGCAAAACCGACTCGTCGAGAAGACGTTGCTTCCCTACATCATCGCATTCCAAGCCATGCCCAAGATCGCGGTCGCGCCGCTCTTCGTCGTATGGATGGGCTTCGGCATGACGTCGAAGGTGGTCATGGTGATTACGCTGACCTTCTTTCCCGTCCTTATCAATGCACTCGCGGGCTTCAAGTCGGTGCCGCAGAACCGGGTGGACATGGCCCGTGCTCTCTGCGCATCGGAATGGCAGATCTTCCGTCACGTCAAATTCCCGAGCTCTCTGCCCTTCATCTTTGCGGGCCTCGAGATCGCTGTGACTTTCGCGATCGTCGGCGCAATCGTTGGAGAGTTTGTCGGTGCCGATCGAGGCATCGGCCTTCTCATTATGCAAAGCCAATATCAAATGGATGTGCCGGGCGTCTTCGCGGGCCTGCTCCTTCTGTCGCTTGTTGGTGTCGCGCTGCAGCTGGCAATGGAGAGGTGGCGTCGCCGGGTACTCTTTTGGGAGGCGGAGCAGCTGGCACGTCCCCGACGAAACAACGAGTAAGAGGTGGTTCGCCCCATCGGTGAATTCGCGGCGCAACACTTAGGGCGCCTCAATATCCCTCACAATCGACGTGGCAGATGGGCGCCCGGCAAAGTGCAGCGAGACAGAGGCCAGATTGCATCTAAATGCTTGAAAAGGTTGCACTCTGTATTGAATTATAGCCGGCGCTATGATCGTATTTGTTGTACCGGCTTCGCAGAAACAATCACGGGGAGGCAAGATAATGTTTGATCTGATGATATGCGGTGATCGGGTGGTGACTCCCCATGGAGTGGGTGCATGGGAGATCGGTATTCAGGAAGGAAAAATTGCGGCCATTTCGACACCGGGAACGCTGAAGGAATCAGGCGCTGGCCGCGTCATCGATGCCAAAGGCAAGATCGTGATTCCGGGCGGCGTTGATCCGCATATTCATTGCAAATGGCGGAATCCCGGTACCGACATCGTCAGCGCCCCCCCCGATCATGTGAGCCGTGCAGCGCTGTTCGGCGGCACAACGATGCTCATCGACTTCGCGATCTGGGCGCAAGGCGAGACTCTGCAACAAACGATTGAGAAACGGGACGCGGATTGGAGCGGCCAATGCCATTGCGACTACGCTTATCATGTGTTGCTGAATGGGCAGACGCTCGAAGTCCTGGATCAGTTGCCGGAGACGATACAAGCGGGATTTCCGAGTATCAAGATATACACCACCGATGGACTCCCCCGAAGGTCGAACTGGAAAGTAGATTTCGGAGAGATCTGGGAGATCCTACAGGTGCTAGCGGCCAACGGAGGGATCGCATGCATACATGCAGAAGACAACGATCTGGTCATGCATATGTATCGCAAACTGATTCGCGAGGGCCGGACGGGTTTCGAAAATATGCCGGAGGTTCACAGCACCTTGTCAGAGGACCTTTCATTCAGGCGCATCATCAGGCTGGCGGAAAACGTCGAGGGTACAGCGCTCTATATGATGCACACCAGCTCAGCCAGTGGTGTGGAGGCCATTACTGAGTCGCGTCGTAAGGGATATCCGATATACGGAGAGACCCTGCATCACTACGCTCTGTTCACGAAAGAAGCTTACCTGCGGCCGAACGGTCAGATCTATCATACATACCCCTCCCTCAAGGGTGAGGAGGATCAAGCCGCGTTGTGGGCAGGCATGACCAAAACCGGGGCGATCAGCACTATCGCCACTGACGGAATATGCACTCCGCTCGCAATCAAGGTGAAAGAAAACAGGATAGACAACACACTGGGGGGGCACAACGGCGTCGAACCGCGCCTGAGCGTCATCTACAACGAAACCGTAACCAAGCGGGGCGGCTCGCTGGAGCAGTTCGTCGATCTGGTCTCCGCGAACGCGTCGAGAATTATGGGGCTATATCCCCGAAAAGGCGCGATCGCAGTCGGTAGCGATGCCGACATCGTGATCCTCGATCCATCGGTGAAGCGCAAGATCCGCGCAAACGATCTTCATGAATCTGACTACAGCCCCTGGGAAGGGTACGAAGTTTCGGCCTGGCCGATGATCACCGTTTTGCGCGGGAAGGTCGTGGTTGAAAAAAACGAGTTTTACGGTGATCCCACCGATGGCAGGCGAATCGAGCGCAAGGTCGCAGATGCTATTTTGAGCGGTCCGGCTTGTTGATCAACGTCATCCGCAGTACTCCCATTGTCACCTGCTGGGTCTTTTTCATAAAGAGGAGACATGCTGGCTAAGATGAATTGCCTCGCTTGGCACCCCGTACACGTATTTCCAGCCGCACATCCGTCGCCGAGAAGCCGCGCGTCGCATCGCGCGTTGGTCTGCGGCCGGCGAATAGAACAAAAACAATCATGACATCAAAACTTCATTTCCTGACGATTGCCAAGGCTGGCGAACTTATCAGGATGCGCAAGCTCTCTCCGGTTGAGTTGACGCATGCATTGCTAAAACGAATTAAAGCCTTTGATCCGCAAGTCAACGCGTTCATTACGTTGACGCCCGAGTTGGCGCTCAAGCAGGCGCGCGAGGCCGAATCCGAAATCGCTGGTGGCCGTTACCGAGGCCCGATGCATGGCATTCCTTTCGGGCTCAAGGACATTTTCAATACCGCCGGGATACGCACCACCGGTCACTCCAAAATCTACATGAACAACATTCCAGCGGAGGATGCCACGACCACGGCGATGCTCTTCTCGGCGGGTGGGGTGTTGCTCGGAAAACTTGCCACGCACGAATTTGCGATCGGCGGTCCTTCCTATGACCTTCCCTGGCCGATACCGCGCAACCCTTGGAACCGTGAACACTATGTAGGAGGTTCGAGCAGCGGTTCCGCCGTAGCGGTTGCCACAGGATTTGTGCTCGGCGCGCTTGGTTCGGATACGGGCGCATCTATCCGCAACCCGGCGGCACTCGGCGGCGTAGTAGGACTTAAGCCTACCTACGGGCTCGTAAGTCGCCATGGCGTCATTCCGAATTCGTACACGTTCGACCACTGCGGGCCGATGACCTGGACGGTTGAAGATTGCGCAATTATGTTGCAGGCAATTGCCGGGCACGATCCTAGAGACCCGACCAGTTCCTCCAGGCTCATACCCGATTACCGGGCGGCGCTGAAAGATCATCTGTCGGGCATTCGCGTCGGAGTGATTCGACACTTTTGGGAAGAAGACCTCCCCGCGAGCGAAGAGATGTGCGGGGCCATGGACGAAGCGATCGACGTCCTAACCAAACTGGGGGCGACAATTGAAACCGTAACAATGCGTCCCTTGAGGGATTATCACGATGTCAGAATGATAATCGCCGGTACGGAACTCTTTTGCAATCATCACAAAGATTTGGTCGAGCGTCCTGGCGATTTTGGCGCAGAACTAGTGCGCAAAGTGCTACCCGCTTGCCTGTTCCAGGCCACCGATTATGTTCAGGCGCAACGCGAACGCCGCGTCATGCTGAAACAGGTTGAACCTCTTTATCAAAAATACGACGTTCTTCTCACAGCTGGTGCAGGTCCTGCTCCAAGACTTGATCAGTATCACAATATTGATTTTTGGAGGAAACCGAATATATATAATGTCTTTAATGTCACCGGCGGACCTGCCCTCTCTGTCTGCAACGGTTTCAGCAAAGGCGGCCTCCCGCTCGGAATGCAAATCGCCGGCGCGCCCTTTAGAGAAGAAACCGTGCTGCTCGTCGGTCACGCTTATGAAATGGCGACTGCTTGGCGCTCTAAACGGCCACACTTGGATGGCGGAGATGTTTCCGCTCCAGTCACACCTCTCCCCACGCCTGCAGGTCCCGAACTTGATGTGCCAACGCGTCAACTGGTCGAATCTTTAGCGCGGCGCGCAGGTTTGAGGCTTGACGCGCGCGAGCACGCGCTATTGTTCGAGGCCGCTCCCTATGCTCTCTCGATGACAAAGCGCATTCGCCGTGATCATGACAGATCTGAAGAACCCGCTTCAATATTTGTTTTTCCGACCTAGTACATTGTTCAATCATTAGTCCAGTATTATCATACGCAGGCTGAAACCCGAGACTGTAATGGTAAAATTACCCCGAACCAAATCCATAAGCACGCCATACTCCGTGAACAAACTTACCGCCGCCGAGGCCGCGCGTCGCATCGCGCGTGGCCAACTCACGAGCGAGGCGCTGGTCGCAGCATGCCTTGAGCGCATCGCGGCGCGTGAGCGCGACGTACAGGCTTGGGCGTATCTCGATGCCGATCTCGCACTCAAGCAGGCACGCAGGCTCGATTGCGAAAAACCACGCGGCCCATTACACGGCATCCCTTTCGGCATCAAAGACATGATCGACACCGCCGACATGCCGACGGAATACAATTCACCGATTTACTGCGGCCATCAGCCAAAATGGGATGCGGCATGCGTGGCACAGTTGCGGCAAGCAGGCTGCGTGATCCTCGGCAAGACTGTGACGACTGAGTTTGCCAATAAACATCCCCCGCGCACGTGTAACCCGCACCAGCTCGTGCACACGCCAGGCGGCTCGTCTAGCGGCTCTGCGGCGGCCGTTGCAGACCATATGGTGCCGCTCGCGCTCGGCACGCAAACCGGTGGCTCAATCATACGTCCTGCCGCTTACTGTGGCACGGTGGGCTATAAACCGAGCTTCAACACCATCAATCGCGCTGGGCTCAAATTCATGTCGGAATCACTCGACACCATAGGCATAATTGCGCGTACCGTCGAAGACGCAGCGCTCAGCTTGCAGGTCCTGTCGGGACGCATAGCGCCCGACTTTACCAAACCGCATACCGGCATTGCACGAGTCGGCGTATGCCGCACCCCACGCTGGCAGGACGGAGACGGTCCGACTCATGCCGCAATCGAGCGCGTTGCCTCGCTGCTCGCAACGGCAGGCGCGCGGATCAGCGATTTCGAGTTGCCGGCAGGGAGCGAGCGGCTGTTCGACGAGCACGCTAAGATTGCGTGCTACGAGTCAGCGCGGGCGCTCGCGTGGGAATACCTTAACCATCCCGACCAGATCAGCACATCACTGCGGCCGCAGATCGAAGAGGGTTGGCAGCTGCCGCGCCAGGCCTACGATGCGGCGCGCGCGCTCACCCGAGATTGCAGGCGTAATCTTGCAGACCAGATGCGCGCTTACGATTTCCTGCTCACACCCAGCGCGCCCGGTGAGGCACCCGACAATCTCAATACCACTGGTAGCTCGGTATTCAATCGCGTATGGACATTGCTTGGCGTGCCGTGCGTGACGTTGGCTTGCGGTGCAGGACCGCACGGACTGCCGCTCGGAGTGCAGTTGATCGGACGCTTTGACGCCGACGACGAGCTGCTCGCATGGGCGCACTGGATCGAGCAGAAACTTATGTAAATGTCAATGTCGGAGTAAAACCCCGGCAGCTCGGCTTCGCAGCTGCAATCGTGGGGAGCGCCAGCAGGTCGACTGCGCCATCTCACCTTGATTGGTTCTTGGTTTGGGATGGCAATTTGTTGTAGTGCGGATGGCATTGTTGAAAAAATATCGTGATTTTCGCGTAGCGCTGGTTTCCAATCGCCAGACAGGCCCCTGAATTCAAATTAGGACACTACCCAAAATCGTTGACACGTTTCGGGGGCCCGGTAAGATCGCAGTCTCCGAATTGGCGCATGCGCGGGAATGACAAACCATGCTTGATCAGAGATTCTCTAACGCGATGCTCGATACCTCAAGAGACTTTCCGCCGCTGGCGATCAGACGTGTCGATGTATTTTCAATTGCGTTGCCGCTACTCACCCCGATACTGATGGCGAGCGTTAAAGTCACACAAAGCGAGAACCTGCTGGTGCGGCTTGAAGCAGCTGATGGCCAAGTCGGTTGGGGCGAGGCATCCGCAGCGCCGATGATGACCGGCGACACGCTCGCCGGCATGACGTTCGCCGCCGGGATGCTCACGCCGCTGCTCACTGGGCAGGATGCTGTCAGGCGCGCCGTACTGGTAGAGCGCTGTATGCAGGTGCTGCGCGACAATTACAGCGCAGTCGCCGCAGTGGATATGGCTCTGCTCGATCTTACCGGACGTCATTTCGGAATGCCGGTATGCGATCTGCTCGGCGGCGTGCTGCGCGACCGCATGCAGGCGCTGTTTTTGCTTGGCAACAAGACAGTCGAGGAAGACATCGCGGAAGCTTTAGCTAAGCAACGTGAAGGAGCCAGGTTTTTCAAGATCAAAGTCGGTGTCAATCCGATAGCCGAAGATATTAGCCGCGTGCTCGAATTGCGCCAAGCGCTGGGACCGGAGGTGAAGCTCTGCGCGGATGCCAACATGGGGTTCAAGTTCGAGAACGCGCGCCGGTTCGTGACCGATGTCGTGAACGCGAATCTGCTTTTTCTCGAACAACCGTTCGGCAAGCACGATCTCAAACAGGCGTCTGAACTGGCGCGGCTGAGCCCGGTTGCGCTGGGTGCAGATGAAGGCATCGCCAGTGTCGGCGATCTCGTCGAACATCAGCGCGCCGGTGCGGCCGTGGGCGCGGCGCTGAAAACCATCAAACTCCGCGGCGTCGTCGCAACGGCACGCGCCGCGATAGTGTGCCAAGCGCTGGGTCTTGCAGTCAATCTATCATCGAAGATGGGCGAAACCAGCATCGGCTCGGCGGGTCTGCTCCATATCGGCGCGTCCCTTGCTGACACTGCGTGGGGCATGTGCCCAACATGTCACCACCTCGCCGTTGATATAGTCAAGAATCCAGTGCGGGCCGAAGCCGGCATGTTCGCCTTGCCCCCCGGACCGGGACTTGGCGTCGAAATCGACGAAGCCGCAGTCGAGCGTTATCGCGTCTGATCGCGCTGCTCGGGCAGCAAGCCATCGGGGGAAAGGCGTTCACGAAACCCGCTCAGGATGCCCCACCGCTTGCGGTGGGGAAGAATGCACAATGTTGGGTCTAATTCCAAGATTAAGAGGTAATTAGATTGGTTAAACGACTTCCATAGCTGATTGAAACGAAAGGTTTGCGGTGGCGGGGGACCGAAGATCGGAATGAATTGGTTTCGCATCGTGGGATGTGATTCGCGGTCCGCGCAATATTACAACGCGCTATTCTTGAGGGAGATTTAGGCATGCTAAATCTGGTGATTCGTAGCGATCGCGTGGTGACGTCGGCGGGTGTGGCTGCCTGTGACCTGGCGATCGAGGGCAGAAAGATTGTCGCAGCTGCCGGCACGTTTGGAAGCGACCAGACTCGGCAGCTACGCGGCGGCGCGCGGCTGTGAACGCCAACCTCGCGGCAAACGCCGACAATGGCATGCGCGTGCGCGAGTTTCTCGCCGACAGTCTTGCGCTGTGGAAGGTCGCCGGCACGGTCGAAGCCGACGCGCTGCCTGTCGTCGCCGTGATCCGCGTCAGCGGGGGTGCCACAGTGTGGATCGAGCGCCCGGCCGGACACGACGCAGCGTGGCGTTGGTTCGTACGCTGGCACAGCCCGGGCATGCGTGATGAGCGCTCGCGCCCGTGCGCTTCACTCGTCGGCATGTTGAATGCCGTGCGTGGCGCGCTTGGTGTAGAGTGTGGCAGCGCGGTGCGCATTGCGCCAACTCCGGTGGCCGCGTGATTCCGGTTGCGGTCATCACCGGCTTCCTGGGCAGCGGCAAGACGACGCTGCTGGCGCGCCTGCTACGCAATCCCGCGATGTCGCGCACAGCGGTTATCATTAACGAGTTTGGCGCGATCGGTCTCGATCACGATTTGATCGAGACCAGCGACGAGAGCTTCGTCCAGCTCTCAAACGGCTGCCTGTGCTGCAACGTGAGAAGTGATCTGGTGCTGACGCTGGGCGACCTCGCGGCGCGACGCGCGGCAGGCACCGTGCCGCAGTTCGAGCGCGTCGTAGTCGAGACCACGGGCCTTGCGGACCCCGCGCCAATCCTGCACGCGTTGATGACGGATCGCGATCTGTGCGAAGTCTACGTGCTGGATGGCGTTGTCGCGACCGTCGATGCGGTCACCGGGCTCGCCACGCTCGATCGCCATGACGAATCGCTACGCCAGGCCGCGGTTGCCGACCGCATCGTACTCACCAAGACCGATCTGCCACACGCGCAGACCGCCGCGCTCATACAGCGGCTCGCGACCATCAATCCTGGCGCGCCGGTACTGACAGTCGTGAGCGGTGCGATTGCGCCATCCGCGTTGTTCGATTGCGGACTTTATAACGTGACCGGCAAGCACTCCGACGTTCACACCTGGCTCGCCCATGAAGCCGCCATCGCGGGCGGCCACGCGCGGCATCATCATCAGGACGACATTGCGAGCTTTTGCGTCGTGCGCGACGCACCGTTACGCGCGGTGACGCTTGCGCTGTTGCTCTCGGCGCTCGCGGAGAACTGCGGTGCCGATCTGTTGCGGATGAAGGGCATCGTTCGCGTCGTCGAAGAGCCCGACCGCCCAGCCGTGATCCACGGCGTGCAGCATGTTTATCACGCCCCGATGTGGCTTGCGCGCTGGCCTTCGGACGACCGGCGCACGCGTATGGTCTTCATCGGCCGCAACATTCGCGAGTCGTGGGTGTGTAGCCTGCTAGATCTACTCGACGCCGAAGTGGAAGACGAAACCGCGCGGTACGCCGGCGTGTTAGCCGCAAGCTGAAGAGCACACCAATGACAAGTCGCGGCTTTATTGCGCCGTGGCGCAGGCTGCGGTCGCCGACAACACACACGCAACTACGGCACGTAGCTCATCATCTGGTTCTCCTCCTAAAGACGATATTCACATGTATGCATTTGCGGCAATGAGGCCATGCGCTGTGTTGGTTTGTGTGAAAAATTGGAAAATCAATGCGCTCGTCACCTGCGTCCTGTGTAATGCAACGCTACAGTGATGCCCGATTGGTACCCCTATGCGCCCGTTGGCGCGCGATCGTGCTCCACCCTCCGCTTCGCACTATCGGAGAGCTTCGCAACGAATATTGCAGCAAATCATGCAGTTCTCTCCACTGCGCTCCCGGCATCGCTTGGAAGTTCCGTTTCAACCAGAGATGCATCTTTAAGCGGCAGATCACAGTGCCCGTGACGGCGTCGTAGTTCATCTTCTCAAATGACATCGAGCAAACAGCATTGTGCCGGCGAGTTTCTCTCTGCCTCCGGTATCCTCCGTCCAACACCCTCACCTCGTTGTGAGCAGAGAAGTCGGGATGGCGTCAGCCAAGCAACCGGCTGCGAAGCCCCAGAGTCCGTCGTGACCAGAAATTCCAGCAAAGGGTCGGTGAAAAACAAACCCACGCCGCTGTTGTGTCCGTGTGATTGTTTGTTCCCGACTCACGGATTACGCGAGGTTTCAGCGGGTACCTCCGCGAGCTCGATGAGGCAGTTCTCGGTGCCAGCCGGGTCAAGGTAGGCAATGCGGCAGCCGGCGTGGCCGATGCGCGGTACTTGGTCGATCAAAGGTATTCCTTTTGCCTTCAGTTCCACCAGCGCCTCGTCGATGTTTTCGACCTCGAAGCAGATGTGATTGATCCCGCCCTTGCCCTCGGCGCACATGCGCGCAAACTTGCTGTCGGGTGTGGTTCCCGCGAGCAGCTCGACCATGGATTCGCCGATGGGATAGAGGGCAACCTTTTGAGACCGCTCTGCAGAGTGCTCAATGCCGCTGAGAGAAATGCCGAAGCAGTCTTCCCAGAGCCGCCTGCTCGCTTCGATGTCCCGCACCACCACGCCGATATGCTCGATACGCTTAATCTTCATCGTTGTCCTCCCTGATATGTTCTTCGCTAGAGATAAATAGGGGCGGAGTCGATCATAATCAACTTCGATCCGTGTAGTCAAAATATTGGTCTAACGATTTCGCTGGAACGGCAGCTGGGAGGACCGACCGCGCGCCGCCCCAGCCTGTACGACGCGACGCGGACGGCCGGTTAGGCCGCCGGCATGGCCTGTGTGTAGCGAAATTTTGATTCTGCAATACCGGTTATGAAGGCCGCCGAGAACAGGTTGTGATGTGAAGGCACGGCCTAACCCCATTTCCTGGTTTGTGTCGCATTGACCACAAAGTCTGCTAGCAGACACGGCGCATGGATCGTAATGCAAGTGTTTCGAGCGTATAACTTGTTAAGAAAGTGGCATTTCTTCACAAGTTTAAGAGACTGTGCGCAGAGTCCACAGCCACACGAATTGAAATAAGTCTCGGATTACGAATTTCGCAATTGTTGCCAGAACGAAAATGCCCATCATCATGCACAACTCTGGCGGAGGGAGTGTCCGCCCGAAATCTGATATTATCATGCAATATCAATCTATTATGAATCTGCTTCTGTTTGTACCCCCAAATTTACCCGCGAATTGATGCGGGATTTCAGCGGTCAAGGGCGAACGCCGGCGACGTCCTCGCCTCACACGTCCGATGCCCATACCGTCCCAGCGATGCTTATCGCTTCGCCGGCGGGGTGGTCATGGAAGAGGCCCTTTGGGCCATTTGTGAGCCCGTTCGATGCAATGCTCATGACCGAGCCGTTCATTTACTTGGATCACATGAGTTTTTCCGTCTGTAGGTCTTGCGATGCGTGGCGACAGGACGTCGGAGGGTGTGGCAAGGATGCGTGGCAGCTCGGTACGCAAAAAGCGTTGTCCCTGCCGCACCGCAATGCCGCGCTCCAGCAGGAAAGCGCGGATCTGATTGATGATGCCGGTGCGCTGGCTGACTAGCCGCTCCCGCACCCGGTGCAGCG
>ODAK010004339.1_pt1 | contig 14543 bp, 12 predicted proteins | sample 1539591 | NCBI WGS metagenome assembly ODAK01 (sample SAMEA3539303, study PRJEB22396) | soil metagenome | biome: tundra; feature: field; material: soil | place: USA | collected 2010-05 | depth 0.15 m | reverse complement strand
GGGCGCGTCTCTGAAGGATCCGGCCCGTCTCTTCAACTCGAGTCTCGACGGAAACGCACGCCGCGCGATCGACATCCACGAAGGAGAAGAAGTTGACGAGTCCGCCTTCAAGGCGCTCGTTCGCCAAGCGGTCGCCCTCAACAGTTCTGGCAAGTCGAAACCTTCGAAGCAAGCGAAGTCCTAGGGGATTCCGCCCCTGAACAGGTCCGACATCGGGCTGGCGGAGGTGTCGTTCCGCCCGAGCGGGCGGGACCGGACCCCGGCGGACCTCTGCCGACCTGTTCGCAGCACTGCAACACCTCTATGCAGCGGTTCGAATCCGCTCGTCGCCTCCACTTCAAACACGGAACAGGCCCTCGGACTCGGGTCAGTAGCCGAGCGAGGCCACGAACTTCGCCGCGGTCTGGCCCCGGCTTACGCGGACCCGGGGGAGTAGGAGCAGGTTCTGGCCGCTGTGGGCGATGCCTTCCACGGTCGAGACGGCGATCGTGTAGCCGTTGGCCGTGAGCAGGTTGACCGCCTCGGTCGAGGTGTAGCCGTAGGGGTACGCGAAGGTCGTGACCGTGGTCGTGACGCCCCGCTTCGCCATCTCGGTCTCGAGCGTGTGGCCCGCAGTGGTGACCTGGGCGGTCAGAGCCGCGCCGTGATACATCCGCACGTCAACGTGACTGTTCGTGTGGTTGGCGATCTCGTTGCCCGCTTTGGCGAGGGTCGCTTCCTGGTCGAAACTGAGGGAGTCGCTGTTGTGGCGGCCGACGATGACGTAGAACGTCCCGATGTAGCCCGGATCCGCCCGGCCGTCGTGGTTCACGTCCCGGGCGATCCACTTAGTGCCCGTGAACACGAGGCTCGAGCCGTACTCCTGCATGATCGGCCAGGCGTACTTGATCGATTCCAGGCGTCCGTCGTCGAATGAGAGGACCATCGTCTTCGCCGGGATCGCGACATTGGCCGCGATCGACGCACCCATGTCGTGAGCTGTGATCGTCCGAATGCCCTTGGCCGCCGCCAGCTTCAACTGCGCGTCGAACTCCGAGGTCCGGACGAAGAGGTCGGTGTTGGTCGTATCCGGAGCGAGCGGCGTCACGATGTGGTACATCGCGATCGGGACGCGCCAGGTGATCGCGCGGGCGGGCGGCGCGGGCTGGGCCGGCCAGCGGCGCGAGTGAACGGGCGCGGGCGTCACCGAGATCCGGGTCGCTGCGGATGCCGGGGCGGCGCCCAGGCCAACAAGAATGACGGTCGCGGCGGCGGCGACAACCACGCTTCGCAGAGATCGAAGGGCGCGCATTGGTTGATTGCTCTGGTGAGGCCGGTTCTGCCGACGAGGGATCATCCGGATCGCGACTGCCTCGCATGGCGAGCGTTGCCCTGCGAGCTTCCCGACGCGAGTGCCGATCGGCCCTCACGGGCCATCGCTTGGTACCAGCAGCTCACAGGCATCAGTACCGGAGGAGCGTCGAAACCGCCGCTCGGTGCCAAGCGGCTGGAATCGGCCGAAGGAGCCTCGCTCCGCCCTGGTCCTGATCCCGAGCAGCTGCTTGCGGACCTGCGAGCGCGCGAGATCCGGATCGAATGACCCGCCGTCGCCGAACTGCGGGGTCGGGTCGGTCCTGCGTGCGCAAGAATGGCACGTGCAGATCGGGATCTTCGCGCTCAGCGCGATCGTGAGCCTGACCGCCAGCGTGCTCCTGGTTTCGCGCCTCGAGCGGGTTGGTGAGCGCCTCGGCTTGTCCGAGGCCCTGCTGGGACTGATCGCCGCGCTGGCTGCCGATGGTCCGGAGATCACCTCGGCGGTCACGGCGATCGCCGGCGGTCATGGCACGATCGGGGTCGGAGTTGCGCTCGGCTCGAACGTCTTCAACCTGGCCGCCCTGCTGGGCCTCAGTGCGCTGATCGCGGGTCGGATCGGGCTGCACCGCCGATCGATCGTGCTCGAGGGCGGACTGGGGGTCCTGATCGCGCTGCTCAGCCTCGCCGTCGTCAGCGGCGTGGTCGGTCCGCTGCTCGGGCTCCTGTTGGCCTTCGTCGCCTTCCTGCCCTACGTGATCTTCAGCGCCCTGCGCCCGGCGATCCGCCTGCGCGTGAGCCTGCCGCTGCGCTGGTCGGAATGGCTGGCGCTCGCCCTGGCCGAGGAGGAGTCGGATCTGGCGATCGCGATCCGTCCCCGCCGGGGCGACGGCCGCGACGTCGCGGTGGCAGCAGTCGCCCTCGTCACGGTCGTCGCGGCCAGCGTGGCCATGGAGGAGGCGGCGACGAGTTTCGGCGCGCAGGCCGGGCTGGCCCCGATCATCGTCGGCGGCCTGATCCTGGCGGCCGTGACCAGCCTGCCCAACGCCGTGGCCGCGGTGTACCTCGCCTCGCGGGGACGCGGGGCCGCGATGTTGAGCACGGCCTTCAACAGCAACGCGCTCAATGTCATCGTGGGCCTGCTCATCCCGGCTGCGATCCTGGGCCTTGGGGCGCCGTCTCAGGACACGGGCTTCGTGGCCCTATTCTACGTAGGCCTCACGGCCTGGGCCGTTGCTCTGGCCCTCCGCGGAAGAGGGCTCGATCGCCGCTCAGGCTTGATCATCATCGTGGCCTATCTCGTTTTCGTGGCGGTGCTCGCAACCCGCTAGCCGATGCACCTGACAGTCGCGGGGCGCTCAATCCAGGTGGAAGATCTCCTCGAGGCGCTCATGGAAGCCGGTCGCCGGGTCGGTCAGCGGATCGATGAGCTCGGCCATCTCGACCTGCCAGCGAGCATCGACCGGGTTGGCCGCCAGCGAGGCGCGGAATGCGCCGAAGTCGTCGACTTCCAGGTAGGCGAACAGGTCCGCGCCGCGGATGAAGATCGAGTAGTCGCGGCACCCGGCGGCCCTGAGCGCGTCGAGCATCTCGGGCCAGACGGACGCATGCCGCCGACGGTATTCGGCTTCTTGCCCGGGCAGGATCCGCATCGTGAATCCCACGCGTTCCATCGTGGCCTCCTCCGAATTGAAGGGCCCCGGAAGCATCGCCTCCGGGGCCCTGAACCGCGTTGGGGGCGGGACTAGAAGTTGAAGTTGTCGACGTTCGTCGCGTCGAACCGGAAGGCCGGCCCGAGGATCACGACGCTGTCCTTGCCGATCGTGTATGGCTTGCCGCCGTTGAGGCTCGGCACCGTGAAAGTCTCACCTTCCGTACCCTTGATCTCGCCACTGACAAGCTTGGCCGCGATCCAATAGGCGAGGTAGCCAAGGTCCGGGACGCTCCACAATCCGAAGACCGGGGAGGTACCGTCCTTGACGAACGGCTTCATGTCATTCGGGAAGCCAAGTCCGGTCACCTTGACCGTGGCCGACTTACCAGCCGCCTTCACGACCTGGGCGGCCGCGAGGATGCCGACGGTGGTCGGTGCGACGATGACCTTGAGGTTGGGGTACTTGGTGAGCAGGCCCTGTGCCTGGGTGGTGCTGACGGTGGCGTCGTCGTTGCCGTAGACGGTGTCGACGAGCTTGAGGCCCTTGTACTTGTCGAGCTTGAGAGTCGTCTTCATCAGGTCGATCCAGGCGTTCTGGTTGGTGGCCGTGGCGGCCGCCGATAGGATCGCGATATCGCCGGTGCAGCTCGGCGCGAGCTCACAGGCCCAGTCGGACAGGTTCACGCCCACGCCGCTGAAGTCGACCTGGTTGACGAACACGTTGTATGCGCCCACGGCCGGGCTTGAGTCGAAGCCCACGACCTTGATGCCCGCGGCCATCGCGGCCTGGAGGGAAGGAGCGACCGCGTCCTTGTCGTCAGCAGAGACGATGATCGCGCTGACTTTCTTGGTCGTGAGGTCGGTGATGAACGGAACCTGGAGGTCTGCCTTGGCCTCGTTCGGCCCAACCTCCGTGACGGTGCCGCCCAGCTCGGTCGCGGCCTTGTCAACGCCCGTCTTCGCGGCTGCGAAGTACTGGTTGACGATGTCCTTCGGCAGGTAGCCGACGGTGATAGGTCCGGCCGCCGGCACGGATGCCGCCGGCACGGATGCCGCGGGCACGGATGCTGCGGGTGCCACCGATGCCGGCGCGGGCGTCGTGCTCCCGGAGCACGCTGCAAAGAGAAAGACTGTGGCGCTTGCGAGGGTTACCAACCGCCCTCTTGACTTGAACATCAACGCTGTTCCTCCTCTACCAATACGCGAGATCGCTCACCATGAGTGACCGAGTCGGCCGGCGGAGGCCGACCTCCACGAACTCGATCGATAGCCGACTTGGCCTGGTGAGCAGAAGTGGGGATGGCCACCGACAGGATCAGGAGCGAGCCAAGGGCGATGCTCTGGACCTCGACGGTGACGCTGGCCAGGCGGAGCGCGTTCTGCATCACCGCCACGGCGAGGACGGCGAGAACGACCCCCGGGATCGTGCCCGACCCGCCGAAGATGTTGACGCCACCCAGCAGGACGACGGTGGCGACCGTGAGGGTCATGCCCTCGGCCGCATCGGCTCGGGCACTCGACAGGCGCGAGGTCAGGATGATTCCGGCCAGCGACGCGATCAGCCCGGACAGGACGAACAAGCTGACCTTGACCCGGGTCACCCGAACACCCGAGTAGCGGGCCGCGCTGGCGTTCTTGCCGATGGCGTAAATCTGGCGCCCTACCCAGGACCGATGGAGGACGATGCCCAGCAGGCCGGCCAGGACGACGAAGACGACAAACGGCCATGGGATCAGCGTCCCCGGCACGTGACCGAAGCCCAGTTGGGTGAATGCGGCGGGGAAGTCGCTGACCCCGCGGGGCCCCAGGACGATCAGGGCCATGCCCCGGAACAGGGCCAGGGTTCCCAGGGTGACGACGAGCGATGGCAGGCCGGCGCGGGCGACCAGTAGGCCGTTCAGCAACCCGCCCAGCGCTCCGACGAGGAGGACGATCGGGATCGCGATCCACAGCGGGACGCCGGCCGCCCACAGGAACCCCAGGACCGCGCTGGCCAGTCCGGCCATCGACTCGACCGACAGGTCGATCTCGCCGGCGATGATGATCAGCGTCATCGGCAGGGCCATGATCGCGACTTCCATCAGCGCCGCGACGAGGTTCGAGAAGTTGCCGGGCGTCAGGAAGAACGGTGAGAGATAGGCGCCGAGCAGCGTCAGCCCGACCAGCGCGATCGCCAGGAAGACCTCCCAGCGCGCGAGCCAGCGCGTCCACGGCCGCTGACCCGTCCTGCCGGCCGTCAGGGTCGTCATCGTGCTCGCTGCGCCACGGTCGCCCGCTGGACCCGGCGCAGGATGACGGCATCGGCCGACACGGCCGTGAGGATGACCAGGCCGTAGATGGCCTGCAGCCAGAACTGGGACAGGCCGACGAGGATCAGGGCGTTCGCGATGAAGCCCAGGAAGAGGGCGCCAATCGCGGCCCCGGCGACGCTCCCGGAGCCGCCGAAGATGGCGACGCCGCCGACGACAACCGCCGCGATCACGGACAGTGACTCGCCGGTCGCCGACGTTCCGTTGATCGTCCCGAATTCCATGATCCAGAGCACCCCGGCCACCCCGGCGAGGAGGCCGCACAGTGCGAAGGCGGTGAAGACGACCAGTCTCGACCGGATACCCAGGATGTCGGCCGCCTCGGGGTTGCTGCCTACGGCGTAGAGCTGGCGGCCGAAGCGGGTGAACCGGAGGAGGACGCTCCCGGCCGCGACGATGACCAGGGCGACGATTACGAAGGTCGGAATCCCGAAGATCGAGCCGCTGGCAGGGTCTGTGAAGCCTTCGGGCAGCCCCGCCAACGGAACCTGGTGGCTGCCCGCGACCAGGTAATCCACGCCCCGAAAGATGCTCAGGGTGCCCAGCGTAGCGACGATCGCCGGGACCTTGAAGATCGTGACGATCGCGCCGTTGATCATCCCCAGGAGGAGTCCCAGGCCGAGCCCGAAGGCGATTGCCGGAAGAGGACTCAGGGCGTGCAGCTCGAGCAGTCGCGCGACGGAGTAGGCGACGATGCCCATCATCGCTTCGACCGAAAGGTCGACGTTCCGGGTGAGGATGACCAGGGCCTCACCGACCGCGGCGACGGCGACGATCGAGGCCAGGACGGCAACCTGGCTGATGTTTGAGACCGTCAGGAACTGCGGCGCCGCGACCGAGACCAGCCCGCCAAGCACCAACATGATCGCGAGCAGGCTCAGCTCGCGTTGGTGCGCGATCGCGGACAGCCACGACCCCCGGGCACGGCGCGGCTCGGCGGCTGCGGCGGTCAAGTCGGACTCAACCACCGGGACTGCCGCCTGGCTGATCGGCCGCGCCCGGCGGTTCCGCGTCGCTCATCTTGCCCGTCGCGGCGAACATGACCCGCTCCTGGGTCGCCCGATTGCGCGGGATCTCAGCGGTGATCCGCCCTTCATGGAGGACGACGATCCGGTCGGACATCGCCAGGATCTCGGGCAAATCGCTTGAGATCAGGAGGATCCCGAGTCCCGAAGCTGCCAGCTCGGAGATGATCCGGTGGACCTCCACCTTGGCCCCGATGTCGATCCCGCGGGTGGGCTCGTCGAGGATCAGGATCCTGGGCTTCGCGGCCAGCCACTTGGCCAGCACCACCTTTTGCTGGTTGCCGCCCGACAGTGCCCCGACGAGCTGATCGACCCCGGTCATCCGCACATTTAGCGGTTCGGTGTATTCGTGGGCAACCTTGCCCTCGGTGGACGAGTGGACGAGGAAGCGCGGAAAGAGGCTCCGCAGGATCGGCAGCGTCACGTTCTGAGCGATCGAGAAGCCCTGCACGAGACCCTCCTGGTGGCGGTCCTCGGGCAGGTACGCAATCCCGGCATGCATCGCAGCCGATGGGCTGCCGAAGTGGACGGGCGTGCCGCCCAGCCGGATTTCGCCGTCATCACGCTGATCGATCCCGAACAGGACCCGGGCGACCTCGGTCCTACCGGCGCCGACGAGGCCGGCGATGCCCACGATCTCGCCGGCCCGCACGGAGAATCCGACATTCCGGAACGCCCCGACCTTGCTGAGGTTGCTGACCTCGAGGAGGACGTCGCCGACGGGTGTCTCGACCTTGGGGAACAGGGACACCGTTCGTCCCACCATGTACCTGACCAGGGCGGCCGTGGTGAGCTCGCTCGTGGCCATCGTCACGACGTGCCGGCCGTCACGAAAGACGGTCGCGCGATCGGACAGCTCGAAGACCTCGTCGAGCCGGTGGCTCACGAATAGGACCGCCACCCCGCGGTCGCGCAGACGACGCACGATCGTGAACAGCCGGTCGACCTCATGGGCCGAGAGCGAGGCTGTCGGTTCGTCCAGGATCAGCACGCGTGCGTCCAGGGACAGGGACTTGGCGATCTCGATCAGTTGCTGGTCGGCCATCGACAGGCCTCGGACCGGGGCGCCGACGTCGAACTGGACGTCGAGCTCGTTGAACAGCGCCTGCGCCGCCCGGCGCGTCCCACCCCAGTCAATCGTGCCCAGGCGTCCCGATGGGGCGTGGCCGATAAACACATTCTCGGCCACGGTCAGGTCCGGGAAGAGCCGCGGCTCCTGGTGGACGACGGCGATCCCGAGCGCCCGCGATTGGGCGGGGCCGTGGATCTGGGTAGCCTCTCCGTCGAGCCAGACCGTGCCGCTGTCTGGCTGATAGACGCCGGCGAGGATCTTGACCAGGGTGCTCTTCCCGGCGCCGTTCTCGCCGACCAGCGCGTGGACCTCGCCGGGCAACAGATCGAACGACACGTCGTCGAGGGCCTGCGTCGCGGCAAAGCGCTTGGAGACACCGCGCAGCTCGGCGCGGGAAGCTGCCAGGGCAACCTGGGGGGCGGTCACCGCGACGATCTCGTCGCGCTCCGGCTGTGGGTCACGTCGGGTTCTTCCACCCGCTCCGGCCCGATCAGCCGAACGTCGACACCGCGATCGACCAGCGTCCGGACCATCGCGACCGGAGCCGCCTCGTCGGTGAGGACGATGTCGATTCGTTTCGTTGGGCAGAACGTCGCGAATGCGGCGCGTTCCCATTTGGTGTGGTCAACGATGGCGATGACCTCGCGCGCGGCCGCGACCATCGAGCGCTTGATCTGAGCTTCCTCGTCGGTGGCATCCGCCAGGCCGGACCCTGGCGTGAAACCGGCCGCGCCGAGGAACGCCTTCTGGACATTGATCCGGCTGAACAGGCCATCGCCGAGCTGGCCGACAACCGAGAGCGCTTCCCAGCGGACGCGCCCGCCCAGCATGAGGACCGTGATTCCCGGGTGACCGGCGAGGTCCGAGGCGAGCCGGAGGCCGTTCGTGATGACGGTCAGCTGGCTCCAGCCCCCGCGCGCCTTGAGCTGGCGAGCCACCGACAGGGCCGTCGTGCTCGCGTCCATCACGATGCTCTCGCCGTCATGGACGAGGGCCGCTGCGGCCGCCCCGATCAGCAGCTTTTCGTCCGCCTGGAGCCGCTCGCGGATCTCGAACGAGAGCTCTGCCCGGCTCCGGTCGACGGCGATCGCGCCGCCGTGGGCCCGCAGGAGGCGATGGCCGGATTCGAGGACCACGAGGTCCTTGCGAATCGTGACCGCCGAGACGTGGAACTGCGTCGCCAGGTCGCTGACTCGAGCGCGGCCATGTTCCTCGACGATCCTGGAGATGTGCTCCTGGCGCTCGCGAGCGAAGACGTCGCCCGGCGCTGCCTTGGCTGGATCGGTCACGCTTCTCCTCTGGTTCGATCCGGGCACGAACCGGGGTTTCGAGTGATTGCGGACGCACAGTAGACCTCACCTGAACGCAATGTCAAGAATACATTTGAAAGCAATCGAAATCTATGGCACGCTATCAGACGTGGTCAGCACAGGTGCTCCAAAAGCGGTCGCGAAGCCCATACCTGGAGCCGTTCTGACGACTCGACCCGGCCGGCGGATGTTCGCGGAAGCCTCCTCCTCCGGCGTACCTCCGCGGCACCGTCGTCCGGGTCGGATGCCACGAATGACCAGCGCGTACGATCGAGCCACGCGAGCGTGACCCGCCAGACTCGCCCCGAGGGGTGACGGAGGCAGACATGACCAGCAACCAGGCCGTCATCGCAGCGCTGCGATCGCAGCGGATCGAGTTGCCCTCGTGGGCCTTCGGCAATTCGGGAACCCGCTTCAAGGTCTTCGCCCAGAAGGGCGTGCCCCGGGATCCCTACGAGAAGGTCGCCGACGCCGCCCAGGTCCATCGCTACACCGGGGTGGCGCCGACCGTCGCGCTCCACATCCCCTGGGACAAGGTCGCCGACTACGCCGATCTTGCGCGCCACGCCGCGGCGGTCGGGGTCAGTCTGGGCACGATCAACTCGAACACCTTCCAGGACGACGACTACATGCTCGGGAGCGTCTGTCACCCTGAGCCGCGGGTGCGTCGAAAAGCCCTCGACCACCTCCTGGCCTGCGTCGACGTGATGGATGCCACTGGTTCAAGGGACCTCAAGCTGTGGTTCGCTGACGGGACGAACTACCCCGGTCAGGACAGCATTCGCGCCCGCCAGGACCGGCTGGCCGAGGCGCTCGCGGCCGTCCACGCACGGCTCGGGCCGGAGCAGCGGATGCTCCTCGAGTACAAGTTGTTCGAGCCGTCGTTCTACACGATGGATGTGCCCGATTGGGGGACCGCCTACCTCCAGTGCGTCGCCGCGGGGCCCAGGGCGAGGGTCGTCGTGGACACCGGCCACCACGCACCTGGCACGAACGTCGAATTCATCGTGGCCGGCCTGCTCCGGGCGGATCGACTGGGCGGCTTCGACTTCAATTCGCGGTTCTACGCCGACGACGACCTGATGGTCGGGGCAGCAGACCCGTTCCAGCTCTTCCGGATCATGCACGAGGTCGCCCTTGCCGGTGCCCTCGACGCCGCGGCCGGGGTCGCCTTCATGCTTGACCAGTGCCACAACATCGAGCCCAAGATCCCGGGCCAGATCCGGTCCGTGATGAATGTTCAAGAGGCCACCGCAAAGGCGCTCCTGGTGGATGCCGAGGCCCTCGCCGCGGCGCAGAAGGGTGGCGACGTGCTGGGCGCCAATGCCGTGCTGATGGACGCCTACAACATGGACGTCCGGCCGCTCCTCGCTGAGGTTCGGACCGGACTCGACCTCGATCCCGACCCGATGGGGGCCTACGCCAGGTCAGGCTACCGGGTCACGATCGAGGCGGAACGGGTCGGCGGGCAGCAGGCGGGTTGGGGAGCATGAGCATCAAGTCCGTGCGGCCAACGCACGCGCAGCCGGGTCACAATGGGCTGAACCCCGACCCGAGGTCGCCGGTGGAGGCGCTCCTGCAGCGCTCGAACCGTCTCGGGGCGGATCCACGGACCACGAACTACGCCGGCGGGAACACGTCGGCCAAGGGCACCGGGATCGATCCGGTCACGGACGCGCCGGTCGAGCTCCTGTGGGTCAAGGGCTCGGGCGGCGACCTGGGCACGCTGACCGAATCCGGGCTCGCCGTCCTCCGCCTCGACCGCCTGCGGGCGCTCGCCGACGTCTATCCGGGCGTCGATCGCGAGGACGAGATGGTCGACGCCTTCGAGTACTGCCTCCATGGGCGTGGCGGCGCGGCGCCGTCGATCGACACCGCGATGCATGGCCTCGTCGACGCGGTGCATGTCGACCACCTTCACCCCGATTCGGGGATCGCCTTCGCGACGGCCGCTGACGGTCAGGTCCTGACCGGGCGCTGCTTCGGCGACCGTGTGGCCTGGGTCGAATGGCGCCGTCCGGGCTTCGAGCTGGGACTCGACATGGCCGAGGTCCGCCGCTCGCATCCGGAGGCGATCGGGGTCATCCTGGGGGGCCACGGGATCACAGCCTGGGCCGACTCATCGGACGACTGCGAAGCCCGCTCGCTCGAGATCATCAAGACTGCTGAGCGGTTCATCGCCGAGAACGGGAAACCCGAGCCGTTCGGTGCGCGGATCCCGGGTTACGAGCCGCTGCCGGATGCCGAACGGCACATCCGGGCCGCGGCGCTGCTGCCCTTGATTCGCGGCCTGGCCTCGTCCAGCCGGCCGCAGGTCGGCCATTACACCGACACCGACGTGGTCCTCGATTTCGTCGGTCGGGCCGAACATCCCCGCCTGGCGGCGCTGGGCACGTCATGTCCTGACCATTTCCTGCGGACCAAGGTCCGACCAATGGTCCTCGACCTTCCCCCGACCGCCCCGCTCGCCGACGTTCTCGTCCGCCTGCGCGAGCTGCACGCGGCCTACCGCGAGGACTACCGGGCCTATTACCAGCGGCACGCCACGCCGGCCAGTCCGCCGATGCGCGGGGCCGACCCGGCGATCGTGCTCGTGCCGGGGATCGGGATGTTCTCGTTCGGGGCCAACAAGCAGACGGCCCGGGTGGCCGGCGAGTTCTACGTCAACGCGATCAACGTGATGCGCGGAGCCGAGGCGCTGTCCACCTACTCCCCGATCAGCGAGTCGGAGAAGTTCCGGATCGAATACTGGGCCCTGGAGGAGGCCAAGCTCGCCCGGATGCCCAAGCCCAAGGCGCTTGCCGGGCGGGTCGCGCTGGTGACCGGCGGAGGCTCAGGGATCGGTAAGGCGATCGCTCACCGCCTCGCGGAGGAAGGGGCCTGCGTCGTCGTTGCCGATATCGATGGCGCCAGCGCGGAGTCGGTGGCGCGCGAACTCGGTGGGACCGACGCGGCGATCAGCGTCGCCGCCGATGTCACCGACGAGGCCCAGGTCGTCGACGCGTTCCGGCGGGCCGTGCTTGCCTTCGGTGGCGTCGACCTGGTGGTCAACAATGCCGGTCTGTCGATCTCGAAGCCGCTGCTCGAGACGACCGTGGGCGACTGGGATCTCCAGCACGACGTGATGGCCCGGGGATCGTTCCTCGTTTCGCGCGAAGCGGCCCGAATCATGATCGAACAGGGCTCCGGCGGCGATCTCATCTACATCGTCAGCAAGAACGCGATCTTCGCAGGACCGAAGAACGTGGCCTATGGCTCAGCCAAGGCTGACCAGGCCCACCAGGTCCGGCTGCTCGCGGCAGAGCTCGGCGAATACGGCATCCGGGTGAACGGGGTCAATCCCGATGGCGTCGTGCGCGGTTCCGGGATCTTCGCGAAGGGCTGGGGGGCCGATCGGGCGCGGACCTATGGAATCCCCGAGGACAAGCTCGGCGAGTTCTACGCGCAGCGGACCCTGTTGAAGCACGAGGTGCTCCCGGAGCATGTGGCAGCCGCCGTCTTCGCCCTGGCCGGTGGCGATCTCAGCCAGACCACCGGCCTGCACATCCCGGTCGACGCCGGTGTCGCGGCGGCCTTCCTTCGGTGACCGGCCGGCTCGTCGCTGCCGTTGACCTCGGCGCATCGAGCGGCCGGGTGATGGTCGGTCGCGTGGCACCCAACGAGCTGGAGCTGACGGAGGTCCACCGCTTCCCGAACGACCCGGTTCGTCTCCCGGACGGGCTGCACTGGGACATCCTGCGCCTGTACCGTGAGGTCCTCGTTGGACTGCGTGGGGCGACCCGGGCAGGAGTTGGCCTGGTCAGCATTGGCCTCGACTCCTGGGCGATCGATTACGGCCTGCTCGACGACGCCGGGAGCCTGCTTGGCGACCCGTACCACTACCGGGACGATCGGACAGCCGCGGCGGTCGGGGCGGTCCACGAGGTCATCTCGCCGGCCGACCTCTACGCGCGGACCGGGCTCCAGTTCCTGCCCTTCAACACGATCTACCAACTCGCGGCGGCTCGTGGTTCGGCGGCCTTGGGTGCGGCCCGAACTGTCCTGCTCATCCCCGACCTGCTGGGCTACTGGCTCTCGGGCGTCTGCGTCGCGGAAGTCAGCAACGCGTCGACGACCGCGCTGCTCGACGTCCACCGGCGCACCTGGGACACCGAGTTGATCGAGCTGCTCGCAATCCCACGGTCGCTCTTCGCGCCGCTGGGCGCGCCGGGCGAGGTGATCGGACCCCTGCGCGAGGAGGTCCGCCGTGAGACCGGGGCCTCGGCGGAGACGCTCCTGACGCTCGTCGGCTCGCACGACACTGCATCGGCGATCGTCGCTGTGCCGGCGACCGATGCTTCGTTCGCCTACATCGCCTGCGGTACCTGGTCGCTCGTTGGTGTCGAACTCGAGCGGCCAATCCTGACCGAGGCAAGCCGTCAGGCGAACTTCACCAACGAGGGTGGCGTCGACGACCGGATCCGCTATCTGCGTAATGTCATGGGCCTGTGGCTGCTCCAGGAGTCGTTCCGAACTTGGGAGCTCGAGGGCAGCCCGGAACACCTGACCGGCCTGCTGATCGCCGCCGGCGAGCTCCCGACCGGCGGGCCGATCATCGATCCGGACGATCCGTCGTTCCTGCCGCCCGGCGACATGCCAGCCCGGATCGCGGCGGCCTGTCGGCACCTCGACCAGCCGGTCCCGGGCACCCGGGCAGGACTGGTCCGCTGCATCCTCGACAGCCTCGCCGCCGCCTATGGCCGTGCGGTTCGCGACGCGGCTCGACTGTCCGGCCGGTCCGTGGAGATCGTCCATCTGGTGGGTGGTGGCGCCCGCAACTCGCTCCTGTGCCAACTCACGGCAGACGCCTGCGAGCTCCCGGTGGTCGCCGGCCCGGTCGAGGCGACGGCCCTCGGCAACGTGCTGATCCAGGGCCGGGCCAGAGGGCTCCTGGCCGGCGACCTGGAAACACTGCGCGCCCTGGTTCGGGCCACCCAGGACATCCGGCGCTACGAACCGCGCAACTCTCTGGCGCTCCGAGGAACCTGAGTCATGCGCGTCGCCCTGTTCATCGCCTGCTACAACGATCTGCTCTATCCGGAGGTCGGGCGGGCGACGGTGCGCCTTCTCCGGCGGCTGGGCCACGAGGTCGAATTCCCGGCTGAGCAGACCTGTTGCGGCCAGATGCATTTCAACACGGGCTACCAGGACGCCTGTATCCCGCTCGTCCAGCGCTTCGTCGGCGCGTTCGCGGGCTACGACTACGTGGTCACCCCTTCGGGATCGTGCGCCTCGATGGTCCGCCGCTATCACCCGCTGGTTGCCCAGCTCGCCGCCGAGCAAGGCGTGGACCCGGGGCTGCCGGAGGCCGTCGGAAGTGTGTCGCCGCGCGTCCTCGAGCTGAGCGAATTCATCGTGGATGTGCTCGGGGTCACGGATGTCGGCGCTCGATTCCCGCACACCGTCGCGTTCCATCCCACCTGCCACTCGACCCGCCTGCTGGGCGTTGGGGATCGGCCGACCCGGCTGCTCGCAGAGGTCGATGGTTTGACCCTGGTCGACCTGCCTCGATCCGAGGCCTGTTGTGGGTTCGGCGGGACGTTTGCCGTGAAGAACGCTGACACGTCCGTGGCCATGGGCCTCGACAAGGTCGACGACGTGCTTGGTTCGGGGGCCGAGGTCCTGACGGCCGGGGACACCTCTTGTCTCATGCATATCAGCGGCCTGCTGTCCCGACGTCGATTGCCGATTCGGGTGATGCACATCGCCGAGATCCTGGCCGAGACCGGGTCGGACGGATGAGCGGACTCGAGCAAACCCGGCAGCTCTCACGTCCCGAGCCCAGCTTCGCCGGGACCCCGCCGTTTCCGCAGGCCGCGCGGACGGCCCTGGCGGACGAACAGC
>ODAK010004337.1_pt1 | contig 14544 bp, 15 predicted proteins | sample 1539591 | NCBI WGS metagenome assembly ODAK01 (sample SAMEA3539303, study PRJEB22396) | soil metagenome | biome: tundra; feature: field; material: soil | place: USA | collected 2010-05 | depth 0.15 m | reverse complement strand
TTATATTTTACAAAAATAGATTTAATATTTTAAATTTGTAATATGAAATTAAAGACAGGAGATATCGTCCGTTTTTTAAATGAAAAAGGCGAAGGAACGATTAGTAAAATAATCAACAAAACAACTGTTGCTGTTACTATTTCGGAAGGTTTAGAGATTCCTTATCCAGCCGCAGAATTAGTATTGGTATTTGACGAAACAAAAAAAGAAGATAAAACTCAATCTGAGGATAAACCATTTATTAATGATGGACTCAAACAAAAAATCAATATAAACAAATACGTTAGAAAAGGAATTAAATATTCAAAATCGCATCAACATAACAATCCGAAAAGTGAACTGGAAATTGATTTGCACATCGAAGAATTGATAGATAATTTTTCAGGGATGAGTAATTTTGAAATAGTGCAAGTACAATTAAATCATTTTAATAGAGCTTTAGACAGAGCCATCAATGGGCATTACCGAAAATTAATTGTAATTCATGGTGTTGGCAATGGGCGATTAAAGCAAGAAGTTCGTAACATACTTTCATTATATGATAATTTGCGTTTCTACGATGCATCCTATTCTAAATACGGTTTTGGCGCTACCGAAATATTGATTAGCTAATCAGAAAAAAATCAATTAGTAATTTACTTACCTTTGCAAACGCAGGCCATTCTATCGCTGCCCTTCTGATGAAGCAGGGGAGAGGAAAGTCCGGGCAACACAGAGCATCCCACTTCCTAACAGGAAGGCTCTTGCAGCAATGCAAAAGACAGCCAGTGCCACAGAAAATTACAGCCTCGCAGCAATGCGTGGTGATGGTGAAAATGTGAGGTAAGAGCTCACAGAAATAGTTGGTAACAATTATTTCGGGTAAACCTTGGGAGTTGAAAGACCAAATAAACCGAAGCATAAGAGCTGCTCGCTCAATTTCGGAGGGTAGGTTGCTTGAGTTTTGCAGCGATGCAAAATCTAGATAAATGATAGAACTCGACAGAACCCGGCTTACAGGCCTGCTTTTTTTATTTTAAATCTATGAATAATAAAAAATCTTTCAGCATTTCTGATCGCGTAAAAAGTGTTAGTTATGCTTTACAGGGAATAAAATTATTTTTTCAAACTCAGCACAATGCTTTTATTCAGGCTGTAGCAACTATACTGGTAATTGTTTTTGGTTTTGTTCTAAAAGTTAATTCTACAGAATGGTGTTTTTTAATTACCGCTATTTCTTTGGTGTTTATTACAGAAATGTTGAACACAGCTATTGAATTTTTAACTGATTTAGCTTCACCAACTATTCATCCACAAGCAAAAAAAGTAAAAGACGTTGCTGCGGGAGCAGTATTAATAGCAGCTATTACAGCGATGGTGATTGGAGCGATTATTTTTTTACCGAAGATATTATAAAATAAATATTTATGTCAGCAACAAATAAAAACGCCCGAATAGCAATGTTTTTCAATGGAGTAGGTCTGTGCAAGAATTTGTTATTTATCTTTTTGTTTGCTGCTTTTTTTGTATAAAGGTAAAGAGGTGATACGTGCAGCGGTTTCTGCGCCTAAATCACCTTCTTTAGTATGCGCCCATACAAACAATGATTTAATAGGATGGTCTTTTCGTATGTTGTCTATCGCTTTAAGAGTAAGTGTTTTGGCAATTCCTTTTCTTCTATACTCTTTCAATACAAGTGCCGAGCATAAATATAAGGCATCGTATTTTGTATGTAATGGCGTTAAGCTGAATAATTCTTTTTCTGAAATTTCATTTTTAAGGAACCTCTGCATTAATTCGGATGTTGTAGGGAAGATCAAAATCCACGCTACAGGTCCATCTCCAACAACATATTCAGAAACCGTGGCAGGATGTATGCTTTTCAATCGCTCCAATACTTCTTCATCCACATCTAATTGATTGGGGTCGTTTCTTGTGGCAAACACTTCTTCCGCCAACTCTATCATTCGTTCAAAATTAGTTTTCACTTTTATTTATCAGAATTGGATAATATTTATTATCAATTATTTTACTTCTATTTCATATTCACAAACTGCAAAGGCAACTGATAATTTCCGTTTCGTATAAGTGCTATGATAGCTTGTAAATCATCTATTTTTTTTGCTGTTACGCGCACTTGATCATCCATCATTTGTGCTTGTACTTTTAATTTAGAATCTTTAATATCTTTTATAATTTTTCTTGCCGCGTCTTTATCAATTCCTTCGCGAACCTTAATATCTTTCTTTACCATAAAGCCTGAAGCAACCTGTGCTTTGCCAAAATCCAGACATTGAGGATTGAGATTTTGCTTAATCATTCTATTGCGAATAACATCAATTACAGAATCCATTCGCATTTCATTTTCAGTTAATACGTTTACCGTCATTGATTTTTTATCCAATACAATTTCAGTTTTGGAACCGTTAAAATCAAAGCGATTGACTATTTCTTTGCGAGCTACGTTTATTGCATTATCCAGCAATTGAGCATCTACTTTATTTACAATATCAAATGAAGGCATGGAGTTAAGAATGGAAATTAAAACATATACTGATATCGCTGATGACTAAACCTGTCTTTAACGATATGTAAATTCTGACTATACGAAATCATTATTTCATGTGAGCCATGGCTATATGGGCTAAGCGGACTCGTTAAAATATCATATGAATAACTTACCTGAAAGTTATCCATAAAAGTAGCGCCTACATGCAATACAATTGCATCTTTCAGTCGCAATGAAGTTCCTACAAACATTTTCGATTTATAATGTAAACGTACTGTGTAATCAACCGTTACAGGTGCTCCAACAACATAATTAATCAATAATACATTTTCCATAACATAATTAGGATTGGTAGAATAATTGTATCCCAAAATAACATTAGCATGAGTTGCATATTTAATAATTCCTTTTTTGGCAGAATCATTTTTGTAAAATTCAGCTTTTGAATTTATAAAATGCAAGGCGCTAATTCCAAGACGAAAGCGGTCATTGTATAAGTAGGCTCCAAAACTTGCATCCGGCACCCAGTCAAAGCTGCTGATTGATTGATTAATAGCCGGATCCTGCGTATTATGCAAAGTTATTTTGCTTCCATCTAACGTGTATTTAGTTAAATTTCCGGATGCTCCAAGTGAAAATTCAACATCGGGAAAACGGATGTGATAAGCGTAGTTCGCTGCAACAGCCGTTTGTGTGGAAGGTCCGATTTCATCTTTTACAATAGACATACCTGCTCCCATTTTTCCTTTATCAAATCTGCCGTGAAGGCTAAACGCTAATGTGCGTGGTGCGCCATCATAACCAACCCATTGGGTTCTGTCATCCATACGGGCATCAATAGTCCGTTTGGTTCCTGTTATGGCCGGATTAAGCAGGTACATATTGCTTATAAACTGCGAATAATAAGGCAACTGTTGAGCAAATAGATTTGCGCCTGAATTTTTCCAAAATACTGGGATGGAAAATAAAGTGAGGAATAAGAGTATTGTTTTTTTCAATTTACTAAAAATTTACGGATACGTTTAACTATGTTTTATAATTTTAATTTATTATCATAGGGCTTGTTACTTCATATAGCGCTTAGTTTACAATGGAAACCGTTCCATGATATTTTTTTCCACCTTTGCCCAAATCCACTATATAAAAATAAGTAGCTGCAGGGAGGTTGTTGCCAAAGGCTTTACCATCCCATGTATTACCATTCCAAGCATTCACATAACCGTCTGTTTGAAATACCAATTTGCCATATCGGTTATATATTTCCACATGGTTGAGTGGATATTTGTCAATGTTGCCAATATACCATGTATCGTTGTTGCCATCATCATTAGGTGTAAATGTATTGTAAAAAACAACCTCATCACTCGGTATTATATGCACTGTTACTGTATCGGTAGAATGACATTTGCCTGTTTTATCTTTTCCATAAAGAACATAGTCTGTTGTTATAATCGGCTCTGCATTTGGGTTTGCAGTATTTGGGTAGGTGAGAGTATTGGTTGGACTCCATGCATAAAAAAAACCTCCCGAAGCGTGAAGTATAGCTGTTTCACCTTCTTTCATTGTGGTATCAATACCTGCGTTTATTGGCGGTGTGGGTATTATCGTTATGGTCACTTCGTCAGTTTGAGGTAAACAGCCCGCAATGGTTGCTGTTAATGTATAGGTTGTTGTTTGAATTGGCGTAGCAATGGGTTGAGGTAATGAACTATCACTTAATCCACTTGTTGGTAACCAGCTATATGTTACACCTTGTCCTGTAATATTTTTTGCACCTCCAATTAATGCGGATCCATTTACGCAAACACTTGAATCTCTTCCGGCGCCTATGTATTGAAGATAACTCATTGTAATTTGAACATTAGAGGTACTCACAGCGCCTGTGTCATCTGTAACAGTTAATACGTACAATACATCAGCAGTTGGAGTGCAAATAGGATTCGCAGTATTTGTGTTTGAAAGATATGTTGAAGGCCACCAAGAATAGGTGTATGGAGTTTTGCCACCCGATGCAGATGGAGTACCACCAAGTGTAACGCTGGTTCTAGGACAAATTGGTTGTGCAGTTGCCGCGTTAGCTGCTGTGGCTACTAATGGTTGAGCAATAGCAGAATTAAAAATAAGCAATGAAAACAAAAAGGGAACTAAATAGTGGATTTTGAAAATTTTATTCATTTGAAAATGCTATGTCAATTATCGGCAACAAATGTAATATATATATTCTAATTGTAAAATTCATTAACATAAACGAAAGTGATGAAAATTTGGTTGGGTGATGAGCAGATGAAAAACAATATTTATCTTTAGAAAATATACATTTCAAAATTTTGGAAAAACATATTTTAAGCAAGTCCACTTTTCTGCGCGGGCTACAATGCTCCAAATCATTGTATCTGTACAAAAATTTTATTCAACTTCGCGACTCCATTTCACCGGAACAAAAAGCTGTTTTCAATAGAGGTAACAGTGTTGGTTTACTTGCGCAAAAACTTTTTCCGGATGGTACAGACGCAACGCCAATCAAGCGTTCAGATAATTTGGCAGCAGTCGCTCATACAAAACAATTAATAGATAATGGAGTAGAGGTAATTTATGAAGCTGCTTTTCAACACCGGCAAGTGCTTGTTATACTTGATGTTTTAGTAAAAAATACTCCCAGAACTTTTCCGAATAAAACCACTTGGGATAATGAATGGTATGCTTACGAAGTAAAAAGTTCTACTAAAATTTCTCATACTTATTTATTGGATGCTTCATTGCAATATTGGGTAATAACCAACTCTGGTTTGACATTGGCTGACATTTCGCTTATTACAATTAATAATCAATACATCAGAAAAGGCGATTTAAAATTGGACGAGCTATTTAATATCACTTCTGTAAAAAATGACGTACTCCGCAATCAGTCTATGATTGAAGACAATATAATTATTTCAAAACAAGTTGCGGCAAGCGCAAAGATGCCTGATATTAAAATTGGCGAACATTGTTTTAGCCCATACAACTGTGATTTTATGGGTACTTGCTGGAAAAATGTTCCTAAAAATTCGGTGTTTGAAATAACAGGCACACAAAAAACGGAACAATTTAATTTGTACAATGCAGGATACAAAACCATTTCAGACATTCCTGAAAAAAACGCCTTAGATAAAAACGCGAATATTCATATTCAATCTTTTAAAAAAGGAGAAGCGAAGATTGATATTTCTGCGATAAATAAATTTGTATCAAAAGCTGTTTATCCTTTGTTCTTTATGGATTTTGAAACTTTTATGCCCGCTGTTCCAATTTATAATAATACCAAACCATATCAGCATATACCTTTCCAGTATTCATTGCATTATAAAAAAGATAGAGATGCCGCAATGGAACATTTTTATTTTCTGGCAGAACAAGGTGAAGACCCTCGTAAATTATTTTTAGAAAATTTATTAAAGCATACCGAAAACACCGGAACTATTTTAGTGTATGACGCATTAATGGAACGCAATATTTTGAATGGATTAAAAAAAGATTTTCCCGATTTTGCTTCTGAAATAGATTTACGATTGAAGCGATTTATTGATTTGATGCAACCCTTTCAGGATAAAAGTTATTATCATCCGGCAATGAAAAATTCATATTCCATTAAAAATTTATTGCATGCCTTGGTTCCCGATTTAAGTTATACCGATTTAAAAATATCTAATGGAAGTATTGCTATGGTTGCTTTTGAGCGATTGCAAAAAGAAACCGATATGTTTAAAATTTTAGAAACTCGGGAAAATTTATTGGAGTATTGTAAATTGGATACCTTGGCAATGGTAAAAGTTTTTGAAGTTTTGGAGAAGCAGGTAAAATAAAATTTCGGATTGCGGATTTTTGATTGCGGATTCAATCCGAAATTTTGGCAATCCGCAATTTTAAAATCTTTCTAATCCGGAGAAGAAAAAATCGCTTTCAATTTCAGCATTCTCATCGCTGTCGGAACCGTGAACGGCGTTAGCAGCAATAGATTTCGCGTAAATTTTACGAATAGTTCCTTCATCCGCTTTGGAAGGGTCGGTAGCGCCAATCAAGGTTCTGAAATCAGCAACTGCATTTTCTTTTTCTAAAATTACGGCTACTATTGGTCCCGACGACATATACTCCACTAACTCACCATAGAAAGGACGAGTTTTATGTACTTCATAAAATTTTCCTGCCGCCTCTGTAGAAAGTTTCATGTATTTCATTGCGACAATGCGGAAACCGCCATCGTTCATCATTTTTAAAATTCCGCCAATGTATCCATTCGCCACAGCATCGGGCTTAATCATTGTAAATGTTTTGTTTGTTGTCATTGTTTTTTTTATTTGCCCCCAACCCTAAAGGGGAGGCGTGATTTTATTTATTTGCCCCCACCCTAAAGGGAGTTTATTTATTTTTTTCACCCTTTAGGGAAGGGGCATATTGTTCTCCCCTTTAGGGGTTGGGGCTAAAGATTATAAAAAAGTCTCACACCTATTCCGTTCTGAAGTTTTATTTGGGGATTTATACCCATGTTTATTTTTTCGAAAGTTGGACTATAAACGAATTGGATAATCGTTTTTGGATTCATATTGGCATTTACTCCAAAACCCGTAAATGCGCCAAAGCCTATTCCTATTGGTCTTTTGACAGGTACAGCTGTAGGAAATAGCACGGAGTTATTATATTGTGTCAAATCAATTGTCAGGTTGTTTATCATTATTTGATTTTGGTTAAACTTCGCTAATGTAGCATTCAAGCCTCCTTCAACCAAAAAATTAAATTTTTCATTATCGCCCATTAATCGTTGATAACCCAATTGAAGAATCAAACGTAGTTCACCACCTCTTATAGCAAAGGTTTGAATTTGGTTATTTATTTGAGTAGCGCTTGCAGAATTAGATTGAGGAGTAAGTATCACAAAATTTCCTCCAATACTTAATTTGGAAGCATTCACATTTAATAATATCGCATTCTTTTTGTCAACCGAATATCTACCTGTTAAACCAACATTAAAAGCCGGAGTATATCTCATATTGGTAGGCATATCACTTTGGTCAAAAATCCAGGTTTGAGGATCAACTTTAAGTTGTTGAGCAATTTGGTCCTGCTGTCCGGCATAGCCATATCCGCCATATTGCAGATTAATTTTCTGGTTCATCCAACTATTATCCCAATTATTTTTATTGCCATCAGCATCAAAGCCATATCCATCATACATACCTGCCGTATATTGATTGGCGAATAAAACGCCTATATATAATCCAAAGTGAAAACCGCTTTTACTTGCCGGATTTATTTGATTGGTATCGTAATCAGTGCTATCTTGTGCAAACGCACTGATAGTAATGAAAAGAAATAGTAGGAGGGAAGCTGTTGTAAAAATTTTAATATTTTTCATGAAAACAAAAGTAATATATTTTTTGAATTTAATCGCCGGTTTGGGTGTACAACAATCTCATCTTCATCTTTATTAAAAAGTTCAGGCAGATTAACGTATATAGATACGCTGAGTTTTTTTACCGCTAATAATCTGAATTACCCAATGTATATTGGAATTTAGGTATATTTACCAATGTACCGTTTCTATCTTTCGCTTTTATATTTTCAAAAAAAAGAGGAGTGCTATTATCACATTTTCCAAGTATTTGTTGCATTCGGTAAGTGAGTGTTGCACCCATTGCTTTTTCGCGGTAAAATACTCCTTGAATGGTAACCGACATTTGAAATTCTATCACCGCAGTGTCCAACACATTGCCATATTGGTCAATACCAATAAGACGGTAATTTACATTATCATATTCTACTTTTAAAAGTTGTCCTGTTTTTCGCACTTTAATAGTTCCTCTTTTTTCATTATCCTTTGCTTGTGCATAAATGGATAAGCTAAATACGAACAACAATATAAAGGTCAACAGTTTTTTCATGAATTCTCTTTTGATTAGTTTATTGGTAAAACGAATGACATGTATCCTAAATTTATTGATAAGTAATGAAGTTCTGTAATCCTTGATAACACTACATTTTATATTCAAAGCTACGAAATAAAAATTGAATAATTTTTGTAAGAGTCAATGAATTTTAGAAAATAATTTTAAAAGCTGAAAAAGTTGAAAGGTTTGCCTACTTTTAATAGGAAATAAAAAAATATATCTTTGTCACCAATTATGCTCAGCGAAATAAAAAATAAAATCAGTCAATCAAATTCGTTTATCGATGAGGCTTTTGATGTAAAAAAAACATCCGATTATCAGTTGATAATTCAAATTGGGATGGATGGTATTTTGCTTGCCGTAAATAATAAATTAAAAAATAAATACATCGCTTTTGAAAAATACGCTTTTCAGAATGTGTATTCTTTCAAGGTAGTTCCGGATTTGTTGGATATGCTGATGAAAGACAGCAAACTCATTCCCCATCAATATAAATCGGTGGCTTGTGTGGTAGTTAATAATCTTTCCACCTTGATTCCGAATCCGCTTTTTGAAAATGACAAAAAAGAAATATATTTGAATTTTAATGTATCGCTTGAAGATGGCGAATTAGTTGCTGTTGACGATTTGAAAAGTTTGGATGCAAAAAATATTTTTGCTTTACCGGTATTTTTAAAAAGTAAATTAGAATCGGTGTTTAATCATGTTAGCTACCATCATTTTTCAAGCGCATTGATTGAAAGTTTGCTCATTCAAAATAAAAATCAAACAAGTAAAAAGTTATATGTACATATTCAGGCATCACATTTTGAAGTGGTACTTATTGAAGGAAAAAATTTACTCTTTTACAATACGTTTAATCATCATTCGGCTGAAGATTTTATTTATTATTTACTTTTTGCCTGCGAACAATTACAGCTAAATCCCGAAAATATTGAAGTAGTTTTATTAGGTGAAATAGAAAAAAATTCGACTCTTTATGCCATCGCTCAAAAATATATTCGCAATATAAAATTTGGCGAACGTAAAGGAGATGTTGATTTTAGCTATCAATTACAAACTTTGCCCAAGCATTTTTATTTCACTTTGTTTAGCAATTATTTGCATTAGGAAATTTACTTTTGAATTCTATTTCAAAAACAAACTAATCAGCACAAACGCTGCAAACACAACACTTGCAATACCATTGGTAGTAAAAAAAGCAATGTTCACTTTGCTTAAATCATTCGGTTTAACAAGTGTATGCTGATAAAAAAGTAATCCGATAAACACCATTGTTCCTGCCCAATACCAAAGATTAAAGTGCGCGTAAAATCCTGCATAAATAACAAATGATGCGCTGATGATATGAAATACAGTGGATAACGTTAAGGCTCCTTTTTTTCCTAACCAAACAGGAATGGATTTTAGTTTTTTTGATTTGTCAAACTCCTCATCTTGTAAAGCATAAATAATATCGAAACCACTTACCCAAAACAATACAGCGAAGGAAAAAAATAAGGGCAGCCAATCAAATTTTCCGGTAACGGCGAGGTAAGCGCCAATGGGAGCTAATGATAAACCAATTCCTAAAATTACGTGACACAATGCTGTAAATCGTTTGGTAAGGCTGTAACCCAACACTACAGCTAATGCGACAGGCGATAAAAAAAAGCAGATTGAATTTATAAAATAAGTGGTGGTAATAAATAAGATACAATTGACAATCACGAATATTAATGCTGATAATGGTTTAACAGTCCCAGCGGGTATTTCACGAATTGCTGTTCGTTCATTTTCTTTATCAATGGTACGGTCAATGTAGCGATTGAAAGCCATTGCAGCGCTTCGTGCGAACACCATGCATAAAATTACCAATGCAAATAATTGAACATTAAATGTTGCTTCGGTAAAATGAATTGCCAAAAAATATCCGATAACAGCAAATGGTAAAGCGAATATAGTATGACTGAATTTTACTAATGATAAATAATTACTGACGGTATTATTTGTTGTGGATGCCATTAGGCTTTATATAAATAAAAATGTTAGTGTTTGAGTATTGTATATAAATCCATATTTAGAGCGTCATTGCGAGGGCTTTTCGCTCGAAGCAATCTCACACCAAACTATTATTGAGATTGCTTCGTTCCTCGCAATGACGCTCTAAATATGGATTAAAGTTTTATTAAAATCATTATAAATTAAATATATAAAGTTTATTATCTGTTCTATCAGCGTTTAAAGTGATTGATGATAATAAAAGTTAAAATAAGCAAGACAGGGATTGAACTTAAACCCATACCGATTATTCCGGGAGTAAATTTATTAGTATTTATTTCATCACGTGTATCAATAAAAATATAAATGCCTGAACAAATCATTCCAAAAAAACCTATGGGCATTGCAACAATAAATCCTGAAGGGAACAGACATAGCAATGCTGCAATAGAGCCAAGGATAATAGAGAGAATACCTATTAGTTTAATTTTTTTTCGCTTATCCATTTTTCGCTTTCAGAATTTACTTCGTTACAACAATCTTTTGTCTGAGCATTTTATTGTTATTAAATCCGACAATAAAATAAATACCGGTATTCAGGTTTTCAATATTTATGGAGTATTTATTTGAACTATTTAATTTAAATTGTTGAATGGTTTGCCCTAATTCATTGATGATTGAGTAAACGCCTTCGCTTGTTGATTGAACGATAAATGCTCCGTTGTTTGGGTTTGGATACACAATAAGTTGGTTGTTGTTTTTTACTATTTGATTAATTCCAACATGATTTATATTGACACAATTTGAAGTATCTTTGCAACCATTCATTGTAACTATTACCGCGTAATCTCCCATCCTTGTTGCTGTGTAGCTTTGGTTGGTTGCGCCTGAAATAGGCAAGTTGCCATTATTACAATCCAACCATTGATACGTCGCCCCATTTTGATTTGCAGTAATGGTATCTCTGTTTAAATTAGTAGTAATTAATGGAATAAAAGTAAGAATCCCACCATTTGATGTTGCGGTATATGAATATATATCTTTGACAATGCAACGATAGCGATAACCCTTCATTCCTATTGCAGCTGAAGAGACAGTAAGTGTATTTGTGTTAGCGCCATTGTATGGAGCGGTGTTGGTTAAATTTGCATAACCTGCACCTTGGTCAACTTGCCATTGATATGTCAAACCTGTTCCGATTGCAGCTATTGTAAAAGCAGCGTTTGCCTTTTTGCAAATACTACTATCTTTTGGTTGAGTTGTAATAACCATAGTTATACAATCAGTTAATGTTCTGAAACCATCTACTTTTCCGTAGCCCCAATATTTATCAGGTAAACTGTTGCCTGTATATTGATCTTTTATTGGACACCGAATGATGGCTTGTTGTACTTGCATTGCTGTTGCTTTAGGATTTTTTTGCAAATACATTGCTGCAATACCTGATACAACAGGACAAGAGTGTGATGTTCCGTCATTTCTTACATGTTTACAACCTTTTGCCATATTAACCTGTTGGCTGGGAGCTAATATTACATTTTTTTCAGCAGCAGCAATAACCATAAAACCGGCAGCAGCTATATCCGGCTTTATACGTCCATCCCTGGTTGGACCAATAGATGAAGAGTTTCTTAATTGTCCAACAACTAATGTGGCATCAAAAAAAGTATTGTTAGCACAGTTAGGAAAACTATCCCTATTAATAAAACAACCAACCGCTACCACTTCGTCTAAGCATTGAAAACCTCCCTGAATTGATTTGTCGGCATCGGGATATTTATAATGAATACTATCAGGGAAAGTAGCTGCAGGCACTGAACTTACTATAGGTACATAACTATTACCAGCCGGATTATAATTCCACAAATCAAAGCTACCAAAACCTTTCGCCATCAATCGCCAATTGTAAGTAGTGGAATCGGGAGTTATAAAAATTTGTAAATCGTAATCACCATTAACAACATCCAAATAGCTTTGCACTTTTCCAATTCGTTTTCCGCCACTATTAAAAAGTGATGTAGTAACAACAGTTTGAATAGGCATTGATGAAACAGCAGTAAAAGGAATGTTGCCTCTGAAAGAGTGAGTAGGAGCCATGTTATCAGCGCCAATAGCAAATTGAATATTCTTTAAACTGTTTGAATCCGCAACGATGTCCATATAAACTTTTCCACCTGAAGGAGCAAATAAAGTAAAATTAGTATCTGTAGCCGATACTGTATATGCAAGATGAAATTTGCCTTTATTTCCACTGTTCCCTGCTGCTGCAATAAAAGCCTGTCCGGTATTTTGATTAATTAAACTTTTCATTGCTTGCGACTCTAAATCCCTGCCATCATGCAATCCGTAATCACTACCAATACTTGCATTAATTACACAAGGCTCTCCGGTTGCAAGAGCTTTAGAATAAATATATTTAACAGCATCTACTATTGTATTATGGTTGGCAGCGTTAGTAAAATCTAATGCCACAAAAATGATATCAGCCTTAGGCGCTACACCTAAAAATTTACCTGTTGCCAATCCATTGCCTACTGCAACTCCCGCAACATGAGTACCATGACCACTCCACAGCGAGTCGTTGTGCGAATTTGCTAAGCCGGCATCAATAGCAGTATTATTCCATTCTTGTCCGTAACCATAAGGCAGAGGCGTATTTGCAGCATTTGATTTTGTTTGATCCCATAACCATAAAATTCTGGTTTTTCCAAAACTATCTTTAAAATCGGGATGTGTAAAATCAATGCCTGTATCAATAAAACCAACAATTACACCTGTTCCATCATACGCCTGCGGCAGTGGCGCTTGCCCGCTATGAACTGCGAGTACATTGGCGTTCCGAAGTACCGAATCATTCAGGGGTTGCACCCGTGGCGGAAATGCCTCAACACGTTGAATGGCTTTATTAGATATAATTTTAGATAATTGATGAATAGAGATGGAAACACTGGCGATATTATTACCTGCTGAATAATTAAACTTTCCACCTGCTTCTGTAACAAGCGCTTCTATTTGTGATACATCTCCTTGTATCAACATAGAAACTTGCTCATCAACATTCATTTCTTTTCCCTCCATATTTCTGGCAAAAGAAAAGTTCATTTTACTTTGCGCTATGCTTGCAGTATATGCCGATAAACAAAGTAAAATAAGGAGCAGCGTTTTTTTCATTAATTGATAATTTTTAAAATTGAATCATAACATTACTGTAGTACTCAGAATATTTATTACTGTTTGTACGCACAAAGTAGCAATACTGGTTACATTACAAATTTAATAAAATCTTTTACAATTGGATGGATACTGAACGAACATGAGTTTGCAAAATCCTAAACTCTAAACCCCTAAATTCTAACGGTTGTTTAGAATTTAGAAATTTGGATTTAGAATTTGTTTCAGTATAAAATGAACATCCTTAGTGGAAAATTAGATTACGGATTACTCAACGATACAGGTATAATTTTACCATTCATATACTGATGCGCTGTTAGCGAAAAATGAGCAATAAATTCCGCCATTTGTTTTGCTGTTACTGGCGCTTTATAACCCGGAAAAGCTTCGTTAAGCATTTCTGTTTGTGTTGCTCCCAATGCCAAACAATTAAAAGCAATATTTTTTTCTTTAAACTCTTCAGCCAAACATTCTGTTAAACAAGCCAATGCTGCTTTGCTTGAACTGTATGCAGATAAGCCTGAAAACTTTATACTACCCTGAATCCCGCCAATACTGCTTATATTAACAACATGCGATTTTTGTTCGTTATTCATTAAAGGTAAAATTCCTTGAATTAATCGAACCACGGAAAATACATTTACATTGTAAACATATTCCAAATCTGCGGAAGTAATTTCTAAAAATGGCTTATTTACTAATGCTCCGGCGTTATTAATTAAAATATTTACTGATGAAATGTTTTTTTTTATTTCGGAAAGTAAAATCTCACATGAATTTTTATCACTTAAATCACATATTATCGGTATAACTTTTGCTGAAATATTTTTGGACAAGCAATCCTTTTTAAGTTGTTCTAATTTTTTATGATTGCGTGAAACAGCAAGTATAGTATTGTTGGAATCGGCACTTAGTAATTTAACCAATTCGTAACCTATTCCTCTGCTGGCGCCTGTAATTATAATATTCATAATTTATTGATTT
>ODAK010004336.1_pt1 | contig 14545 bp, 14 predicted proteins | sample 1539591 | NCBI WGS metagenome assembly ODAK01 (sample SAMEA3539303, study PRJEB22396) | soil metagenome | biome: tundra; feature: field; material: soil | place: USA | collected 2010-05 | depth 0.15 m | reverse complement strand
GTTACGACAACGTGCCCTACGGCACCGCGTTCGAGCGGATGACCGCGCTGGCCTATCCCGAGGGCCACCCGTACCATCACATTCCCATTGGCTCTATGGCCGATCTGGACGCAGTGACGCTGGATGACGCGCGCGCGTTCTTCCGTGCGAACTACGCGCCGGACAACGCGGTCCTGGCGGTCGTCGGCGACATCGACCCGGAGCAGACGCGCCGGTGGGCCGGGAAGTACTTCGGCTCCATCCCGTCCTACGACGGCAAGGTGCCGCCCCGCGCCAGTACGCTCCCCGGCATCATCGGCGCGGAGCTCCGGGTGGAGATCCGGGAGGAGGTCCCGGCGCGCGCGCTGATGACCGCCTACCGGATGCCGCGCGACGGCACGCGTGAGTGCGAGGCGGCCGAGCTGGCGCTCACCGTCCTCGGCGACGGCATGTCGTCCCGGCTTTACAACCGGCTGGTGCGCCGCGACCGCACCGCCCTCACGGCCGGCGTCGGGCTGGTGCGGCTCGCTGGCGCCCCCTCGCTGGGCTGGCTGGACGTGAAAGCCTCCGGCGGCGCCGAGATCCCGCAGATCGAGGCCGCCGTCGACGAGGAACTGGCGCGGCTCCGCGCGGAGGCGCCGGGCGCCGGGGAGATGGAGCGGGCGCAGGCCCTGGTGGAACGCGAATGGCTGGACCGGCTCGGTACGGTGGCCGGCCGGGCCGACGAGCTGTGCCGGTATGCGGTGCTGTTCGGTGACCCGCAGCTCGCGTTCACCGCTGTCAACCGGAAGCTCGATGTCACCGCCGAAGAGGTCCGGGCGGTTGCGGCGGCGCGGTTGCGCCCCGACAACCGCGCGGTACTGGTATACGAGCCGGTGACCTCCCAAGACACGGCCGGCCCGGCCGACGACCAGGCCAGCGCAGCCGATGAGAACGACAAGCGGGACGGAGCCGGGCGGTGACCGACGCAGCCGTGACCATGGACTTCTATCCCCAGCCGGCGCCAGGGCAGGCGAAGCCCTGGGCGTTCCCCGTGCCCGAGCGCGGCGCCCTTGGCAACGGGCTGACCGTGCTGCGCTGCCACCGGCCCGGGCAGCAGGTGGTGGCCGTGCAGATCTGCCTGGACATGCCGCTCGACGCGGAGCCGGACGGGCTCGACGGTATCGCCGCGATCATGATGAGCGCGCTGTCTGAGGGCACCAGCAAGCACACCGGCGAGGAGTTCGCCGCCGAGATGGAGCGCTGCGGCGCGACACTCGGCGCAAGCGCCGACTACCCGGGCGCGCGCGTCTCGCTGGAGGTTCCCGTCTCCCGCTTGCCCAAGGCGCTTGGGCTGCTCGCCGAGGCGCTGCAGGCGCCCACGTTCCCGCGCAGCGAGATCGAGCGGCTGGTGCGCAACCGTCTCGACGAGATTCCGCTGGAGATGGCCAACCCTGGCCGGCGTGCGGCCAGGCAGCTGGCGCAGGAGCTGTTCCCGGCGTCCGCGCGGCTGTCCCGGCCGCGCGCGGGCACCGAGGACACCGTCGCACGGATCGACGCGGCGGGCGTGCGCGCGTTCTACCAGGCTCACGTGCGGCCTGCGACGGCGACCGCGGTCGTCGTGGGCGACCTGACGGGTGCCGGCCTGGACGCGGTGCTGGCCGGCACGCTCGGCGGATGGACCGGCGATGCCGCCGAGCCGGTGCCCATGCCGCCGGTTATCGCCGACGACACCGGCCGTGTGGTCATCGTGGACCGGCCTGGCGCCGTCCAGACGCAGCTGCTCATCGGGCGGACCGGCCCGGACCGGCACGACCGGGTATGGCCGGCCCTGGTGCTCGGCACGTACTGCCTGGGCGGCACGCTCACGTCCCGGCTGGACCGGGTTCTGCGCGAGGAGAAGGGCTACACCTACGGGGTACGGGCCTTCCAGCGGGTGCTGCGGTCGCTGGCGCCGCACGCCGCGGAGCGTGCTACGGGTGTGTCGGTGCTCGCTATCAGCGGTTCCGTGGACACGGCGTCGACGGGTCCCGCGCTGGATGACGTGTGGACGGTGCTGCGCACGCTGGCCGCGGAAGGGCTGACCGAGACGGAGCGCGACACGGCGGTGCAGAACCTGGTGGGTGTCGCGCCGCTTGGGTACGAGAGGGCAGCGTCGGTCGCGGGCACGCTGGCGGATCAGGTGGAACAGGACCTGCCGGACGACTACCAGGCTCAGCTGTACGCGTGCCTGGCCGAGACGGGTACCGCCGAGGCAACAGCCGCGGTTATCGCGGCGTTCCCGGAGAGCCGCCTGGTCACGATCCTGGTCGGCGACGCATCTCAGATCAAGGCCCCAGTGAAGGCCCTTGGAATCGGCGACGTCGAGGTAGTAACAGGCTGACCCTCCGGAACCCGGCAGCCCGCCGAGGACCCGTTTACACCGCCAACGACCCCCGCCGTGCCCGCTGGACGTCTGATGCGCGCTGGGTCAGTCTGGAAACGCAAACCGATCCGCTTCTGGCGTGATGAGGTACGTCGGGACGACCACCGGACGCCTTCCGGTTGACACCGGTCAGGTTCGGCTGCGAGGACCGCGGGTCTCAGCCTCCAGCGCCAGGCACTTGGTCGCGGATGCTCGTGGTGGCGACGTGCCTGCACATCCGCGTCTGGCACCTGCTCGCCGACCCGCCGTCCGCTTCCGCGAGCTGGGCGCCGGGTACTACCCCAGCCGCATCGACACCGACCGCAAGACCCGCAACCACGTCCGGCAGCTGGAGGCACTGGGCTACACCGTCACCCTCGCCCAGGCGGCCTGACCCAGGGGCCAGCCAGATCTTCCGCACGTCACCGGCCAGGGGTTCGCTGCCGCGCCGTGGCTGGGGTTATTTTCCGGTCAGCCGGGTCGGGCGACCGGGACGTCGGTGGTCTGACGCGGCACGTGCGCCGCGCGCTACTCGCCTGACTTCAGGGGTCACCGTCGAGTCACCTCGGCCCGCCTCTTGACCCCGCGCAGCAAGTTCCGGGCCGTGATGGCTTCGCCCCAGATCAGCACGATCGGTACAACGAGCGCCCGGAAGGGCCAAGGCCCGCACCTCAGCCGCATGCGGCGAACCACCCGTGTGTGTCCCGGTTCTGGTTCTGACAGGAGAAAGCTGTCGCTGAGCTCGCCGAATATACCCAGCCGGGGGTTGCCGCGAAGACGTGCCGGTAGCAGATACCGCAGATGTGTGTCGGTGAACAGGACGAACGCCTTGCCTGGTTCGACGTGCCGCACGACGTAGTAGGCCGTCCCTGGCGGCCCGTCCGCGATGATGTCCCCCACGCGCGGATTCTGCCAGGCAGGGACAATCCGGTCGGAGGTGCCGACGTGATAGCCAACTGTCGCCTTCCCGGGCTGCTCACGGGAAAGGCGGCGGTAATACCAGTCCACGGACCGGTCCCAATACCGCGAGTCAGAGTAGAAACCGGCCCGCCCCTGACCGGTCTGCACTAGCCAGGGCCAAACCTGTTGCGGCGGCACGTTGATCGTCACCGCGTGGGTGGTCTGCACCATCGGAGATGGCACAAGATCGTCTCCGGGGAGCGGCATCGTCCGTTCCTGCTCGGTGGCTCTCCAGGAAACCCGGCCGGGCTGGCGGGCCAGACCACCAGACTCCGGGACCCTTCCCTTATAAGTCACCCGGCCCTTCCAGGAGCGGCTTGAGGCTGGCTGCTGGGAGAAAATGTCTGAGAAGGCCCTGAGCTTGCTGGCGGTCTCGGGCCCGGACATGGGACAGCCGTGGCCGCCCGCCAAGACGCTGGGCTCCAGCCCGGCGAGGACGGCGACCGACTGTTTCGCCGCTGGCCAGTTCCAGGTCGAGATATACGGCGGGCCGGACACCCGGTGCTTGCCGGCCAAGAAGTCGCCCGCGGAGTTCAGATTCACGGTCAAGACGGCATCGCCCGTGATCAGCACCCGGTCGCTGCTGCGGAAGAAGGCGACATGCCCCGGCGTGTGACCGGGCGTGGGTATGCACTGCCATTCCGGCAGGCCGGGGACACCGGCACCGGGGTCGAACGCCCGCGCCGTGCCCTCCAGGCTGCTCCGCGACAGACCCGCCTCGACCATCCGGCGCGGCAGGAGCCGCAGCAGCGGGGCGACGAGCCAGCGGTCGAGCGGGTTGCCGTACTCCGGCAGGTACCGGCCAGAAGCCATGGCCAGCTCGCCGGGGTGCACGCGGAGCGGCAGGTCCCATATCCGGGCCAGCTCGAGCGCCGAGCCGGAGTGATCGGGGTGGATGTGCGTCAACAGGATCGCGGCGGGCCGCGTACCTGTCCCGAACAGTGACTCGGCGGCCGACTTAATGAGCCGCCCGCGCCGCGGCCACGCGGCGTCGATCAGCACCCAGGCTGGCCCAGAGCGCACTAGGTAGACGTTGGCCTCGGAGATCCCTCGCCCGGTATGGAGGCAGTACACGCCCGGGGCGATTTCCGCCGGGCGAGGCTCCACTTTCGCCATCGGTGTGCACCTCCGAGCGCACCTAGTCAAAGCACCGGCTTGCACAAGACCGGTGCCCCACGCCCTGGCCCGGTCACGCGCAGCGGCCCCTGGCGATGGGCCGCGCCTCCCCGCCGGCCAGCGGGAACGGCAAGCGAGTGTCGCAGAACGCGAGGCGAGCCCGAGGTTGGATGCGGCAGGCACGCACTCTGGCACGCAACGGTTACGTTCACGACGCTCACCTCCTTACTAACTTGTGCCCGGCGCCCGGCGCGGGTAAGGGCCGTTAGTCCTCGGCCGTATGCGAGTCCACGCTTGCCGGGAGGACATGACGAGGCAACCGGAAGACGCGGCAGCGCACCGGCCGACCGCCGGCGGACCACGCCGCGGGCCACAACCTCGACTAGCCGCAATTACGGTCGTCCGGAAGCTGGTCGCCGAAGGTGTAACAGCGAGGGTGCGCCTCCTGGCGGGGACTGGGCTTCGGCTGCTTGCCCCGTAGTCGGCCGCGGGCTCGGGCGACCTTGATCCCTTCTCAGGTTCGCATCCCGATCAAATCTCAAATTCGGAGACCATCGCCAGCACGTTGAACAGCAACCGCCCGACCGGGTCGGTCGGGTCGTGGACGGAGCCGCCCAGGTTGAGCTTGGCCTGCCGGGCGGTCAGCTCATCGACGATGTCGCGAGCGTCGGGGAGGGAGCGGGCGAGCCGCTCGAGCCTGGTCACCACCAGGGTGTCGCCATCGCGGCAGACCGCGAGCGCTTCGCGCAGTCCCGCCTTGCGCTACGCGTTCACGCCGCGTGAAAGCGGCTGACGTAACGTCGCTGCCACGGCGTCTCGACCGCTCGAGGGTCGTAGTACTCCCGAACAAAGGCCACTGCCTCGCGGGCCGGCACGCCGTCCAGCACCGCGATGCAGGCGAGAGCGGTGCCGCTTCTCCCGCGCCACCGCCGCAGGCGACCTCTACCCGCTCCGCCTCTGCGCGGCGCCAGGCCTCGCGCAGAGCGTCCTGTGTGTCGCGGCGGTCTGAAGGCAGTCGGAAGTCCGGCCAGCGGACCCAGCGGGCGTCCCATGGCACGGGGGGCGGCCGGTCGCCTAGCAAGTAGACGGCGAACTCGGGGAGCGAGTCCTCCCGCAGTGGTCGACGTAGCCCACGCCCGCGCAGGAGTCGCCCCGACGGCAGGCGCAGAATTCCCGGAGCCGTCGCATCCCAACTTCGGTTCATCACCGGCAAGCTACGCCACGGATGGTGCCCGCGCGTGAGCCGCTGGAGGATCCCCTGCCGGCACACGCAAATCCGCTCGGACCCCTTCGAGCCCGCCTGGTCAACGAAAGCCGTCCCGTCGTGAGCCAGTGCTGTTGCTCTCCGGCCAGCGGCCGCGATCTCAGCTATTGGTATGAGCAGGGCACGAACGAGGCGCCCGCGCCTGCGCCGATCGAGATGCAGCCGCTCGTTGCCGCTTAGCGACTCCCAGCACAACGGCTCGCCGCAGGGTGGAGGAGCTCCTTGGCGTGCGCGAAAACTGCCTAAACGGCGGCAGGAACGGAAGACGCAGGCTAGGTCCGCAAGTCCTCCCACAGGCTGTCGTTGTCCAGCCGCGGTGTTTTTGCGGCGGGGAGCTTGCAATACCCGACGCGCATGATCATCTGTGGGAACTTGGTCCAGTGTAACCGGGGATTCTCGGGCCCGGCCTTCTCGTTGTATGGTTCGAGCGGCTGGGTATAAAACGATGCCATCACGTTGAGGCGGGCGGCCGTCAGTAGGACCCGCTGCAGGCCCAGCCCGGCCCGGAGCCAGTCAATCCGTGTGTTAGTGTTCGTCGAAAGCGCCAGCAGCCGCGTGTGCTTCTCAAATCGCTGCCGCTCGCGTTCCTCAGTCCCGTGCCATTCGAGCCCCAGGTCACGGTAGGGAACATGACCATTCGCTGGTAGTGGGCCGAGGGCCTCGGGCGGAATCCCGAGACCACGGCTGAGCATGGGCTCGTTAGTGTATCGCCGAAGTTCCGTCCGATATTCCCGCCAATCTGTGTCTTCATTGACCTTGCGGTTAGCCTCCTTGATGTCGGCCAGCAGCATATCGGACTCATGCCGGTGCAAAAGCCACAGATGGGTCTGTTCTTGCCAGGCCGCACCTTCAAGCTCGGCCAGGACATTAAAGCCAACGAGATCCTTTTCGAATGGCTGACGGTTCGTGTGCCGCCGCCAAATCGCCTCGTAGAGCCGCTGCTCGGTGATGGTCGGCGGATGCGCACGGGCGGTCACGACCTCCACAGATGCGAGCAGCTCCGCCCGGTCGTCGTCGCCGGGCATCTTTCCCTCGGCGGGCATCAGCCAGATCACGGGATCGTGCCCAGTGACCCGCAGCGCCAGGCCGAGGTTGAACAGCGCCGCTCCGCAGCTGATGATGAGCTCACGTCCCTCTGGATCAATATGCTGGAGTCGGCGCTCGGGCTGGGCGCGCAGGTTAATGCGATCGTTGGCGACGATCTGGAATAACCAGGGCTGGGTGTTGAGCACGGACGGCGCGGCTTTGGCCGCGTCGATTAACCGCTCGATGTCGGCGACTGGATCGTACATGACGCACCTCGTTCGACTCGATTTCAGGCTCGTGCCTCCGGCTACGGTCCGGGAGGGCCCTTAGTCCCCGGCGCCAGGGCCGCACGTCGTTTCCTGGCCGGTTTTCTGCCCGAACCCACCCGAACCCACCCGAATCCGCCCACTCGTCCCGCCAATGAACGGCCAGCAAGTGATCAATGGCCTGATCGGCGTAACTTGCGATCAGGCCTTTCACCTGGGGCTTCGTTGTAACGAGGCGTGGGATCTGAAACCCGCGACCTCTGACTTATGCGCCGCGCAATCGCCTTTCATTCAGTCGCAGCGTGTCAGAATGTTGACCTGACCTGCAGTGACACTCACCAGCCCGGTCCACGTCTTTCTGGCCAGAGAATTCCAGGAAATCTGCTCACAGATCCGTTCGCACCTGGCCGCAGTGCGTCATGGTCGCGATGGGCTGTCTGAGGTAGGCAAGCACGCAGGCATAGATCGTGGCCAGTGTCAGGTATGGTCACGACCGCGCCCATTACGTGCTCACAGCCGGTTTAGGCTGATGCGCCCCCTTGGGGTGCGAGAAGAAGCTTAAGCCGACGGTTTTACCGGCAACAGCCTTGCCGACATGACTATGCGCTGAAAGTGCCACGCTGCTCCTTGCGGCGATCCCTCCTGCGCGGGGCCAAGCGCCGGTGAGCCACCCAGAACGGGACGCATCAGGCCAGCAAGATAGTGCTGAAAGGCCCGAACGCGACCAGGAGGCCCGGGCAATTCACGCCGCCGCCACCGAGCGAACGCGGATCGCCCGGAGCTGCACGACGTCATCGCGCACAGCCCGAGCGTCATCGTGGTGCAGGCCGCAGCCGGGCATCGGGAGTCGTACGAGCGCGGGTCAGCGGGTCCAAGGGGGAGTGAGCCAGGAGCCGTCCGGCAGGATGCCCGCGAAACCGACGCTGGTCGTGACCCGGCGGTCACGGGCTCGTCGGTGAGATTGTCGACACCGAACCTCGAGCCAGCCGGTACCAGGACCACGTCGCCAGCTGCGGCCTGTTCGCACCGATCGTCGACCGTGGCGCGGATTGTCCCGCTCAAGATGAAAAGGACCTCCTCCCGGGAGACACGGTGCGGCACGCCTTCGGTGCGGCCGGGGATCTCGATGCGCCAGGCGCACAGCTCCTTGCTGCCGCGCGCCGGCGTGGCATAGGACGTGAAGCTCGTGCCGTGCATCCGGTGTACGACGGTCTGGGCGGCATGGATGACAGGCATGGGGACTCTCCTAAAATAGGCAAGTAACTTGCTTATATGCTCAAGCTACTTGCCTAGTCTGTCAAGCTGTAGCCATGCAAGACGATGACACCCAGTCCCTGGCTGTCGGGCTCCTGGCCGCGAGCCGTGCGCTTGTGGACGGAATCTCAGCCGGGGTAAAGGCCCGCGGATTCGACGACCTGCGCCCCGCGCATGGCTTCGCTTTCGCCCGGCTTGCTCCCGGAGGCGCCACCATCACCCAGCTGGCCGAGCACCTCGACGTCACCCGGCAGGCCGGGGCGCAGCTCGTCGACGAGCTCATCGCCAAGGGCTACGTCGAGCGGAGCCGCCACCCGGACGACGCCCGTGCCCGGCTGATCGTGCTCACCGAGAAAGGCTGGGCATGCACACGCGCCGCCGAATCGGCCCTGGCAGACACGGTGCGCCCGTGGGCGACAGCGCTCGGGGAACGCCGCTTGCTCGCCCTCCGTGACGACCTCCTCCGGATAGCCCCGCACGGCCCGCTCCGGCCAGCGTGGTGAGCTGGCGTAGCCATACTGGTGCACACCGGAACCCGGCCTCGGCCCATAAGGGGGCACGTCGTGAACCTGACAAGTGGCTGGGCCTGAACCCGGACGGCATGCGCTGCCGGGGATCGTGCAGGCCGGCTTCATCAGCGGATGTCACCAGGTGACAGGGCGGGGCTTGAGATCTACCCGCCGGGACAGGCCGTCAGGCAGCCGATCTACAGCTTCTCCTTCCCAGTTGCAGCAACAAGCGCTTCCTGAGCGTATCTGCCGGGCATGCCGCGGCGCGCGGCACTATGGGCTGTATGCGCTATCTGGTACGGGAAAAGGTCTTTTCCATCGGGGATGATTTCTGGGTTACCGACGACAACGGGAACGAGCCTTCCTCGTCGACGGAAAGGCCCTGCGGCTCAGGGAGACCTTCGAGCTCAAGGACCGGTCGGGCGCCGTTGTCGCTACCGTGCGCAAGAAGCTGCTGGCTTTTCGCGACAGCATGGATATCGAGCGTGACGGTGCCGTGATCGCCATAGTGAAGAAGGCGCTCGTCTCGCCCTTGCACCATCGGTCGGTCATCGAGCTGTCCGGCGGCGGCGAACTAGAGGCCGTCGGCAACATCCTGGACAAGGAGTTCGAGATCCGCTCGGGCGGTAGCGTTCTCGCGCAGGTCTCCCGCTCATGGTTCAGGGTGCGGGATACCTACGGGGTGGACGTGGCGCCGGGGCAGGACGACGCGCTGATGCTCGCCATCGCGGTCTGCCTGGACCGGATCCACCACGACGAGGAACAGCAACGTTCCCGGTGAAGCCCCGGGCCGTGCGCCGCCGATAGCCAGGGGATGGCGATGTCCATAGCTGAGATCACCCGCGCGGAGACCGGCGATCGTGCCCGGCTGATCCGGGTGGACTCCTACGAAGTCGCGCTCGACCTGACCCGCGGCGACGAGATTTTCGGCTCCGCGACCGTGATCCGGTTCGGCTGCCGGCAGCCTGGCGCGTCGACGTACGTCGACCTGATCGCGGCCGCCGTGCACGAGATCACGCTCAACGGCGCCGCGGTCGACGCGGCCGGGGCGGGCCCTGACGGGCGGATCACGCTGCCGGGCCTCGCGGAAAGTAACGAGCTCCGGCTGGTCGCCGACTGCGCTTACTCCACCGACGGTACGGGGCTGCACCGCTCGGTCGACTCAGCCGACGGCAAGGTCTATACGTACACGAAGTTCGAGCCGGCCTATGCCCGCAGGGTCTATGCGAACTTCGACCAGCCGGACCTGAAAGCGGCGTTCAGCTTCCACGTCACGGTGCCCCCGCACTGGACTGTGCTGTCGAACCAGCCCGGCTCCGGGCCTAAGCCCGCTGGTCAGGGCAACGCGGTGTGGCATTTCCCGCCGACACCGCGGATTTCCACCTACCTGACAGCGGTGGCGGCCGGTGAGTATCACGTCGCGTCAGCCTCGCACGCGACCGCGCGCGGCCAGGCGATCCCGCTCGGTCTGGCCTGCCGGGCTTCGCTCGCCGCGCATCTCGACGAGCAGGACATTCTCCTGATCACCCGGCAGGGCCTCGATTTCTTCACCAGCCTGTTTCAAGGCGACTACCCGTTCGCGAAATACGACCAGGTGTTCGTGCCGGAGTACAGCTCCGGCGCGACCGAGAACGTGGGCTGCGTGATCATCACGGACGGGCTGCTTTTCCGGTCCAGGGTCACCGGCGCCCTGCATGAGCAGCGCGCCACGGTGATCCTGCACGAGATGGCGCACATGTGGTTCGGCGACCTGGTGACGATGAAGTGGTGGGATGACCTATGGCTGAACGAGTCGTTCGCTGAATACTGCGGAACGCTGGCCACCGCCGAGGCGACGCGGTTCACCGGCGCCTGGACCACCTTCTCCTGCGGCCGCAAGACCTGGGGCTACCAGCAGGATCAGCTGCCCTCCACGCATCCGGTCGCTGCTGATGTGCCCACGCTGAGCGAGGCCGTCGCGAACTTCGACGGGATCAGCTACGCGAAGGGCGCCGCGCTGCTCCGGCAGCTGGCCGCCAAGGTGGGCCGGGAGAAATTCCTGGCCGGTATCCGGGCCTACCTGGCCGCGCATGCCTGGGGGAACGCCACCCTCGCTGACCTGCTCGCCGCGGTAGCGGCAAGTTCGGGCGCGAGCCTGGCTGACTGGTCGAAGGCATGGCTGGAGACCGCGGGCCCGAACACGCTGCGCAGCGAGTTCGAGGTCGACGCGAACGGGGCGTTCAGCTCGTTCACGATCTGCCAGGAGGCCCCGGCGAGCCACCCGGCGCTGCGGCCGCACCATCTCGCCGTCGGCCTTTATAACCACGCCGGAGGCGCGCTGGTGCGCAGCCGCCAGGTGGAGATCGACATCGCGGGCGCCCGCACCGAGGTACCAGAGCTGGCAGGCGCGCGGCAGCCCGAGCTGATCTTGCTCAATGACGGTGACCTCGACTACGCGATCATCCGCTTCGACCCGCGGTCGATGAGCACGCTGGCCGGCGCGATCGGGCATATCGCCGGCGCGCTTGCCCGCGCCGTGTGCTGGAGCGCGGCGATTGACATGCTGCGGCAGGCGGAGCTGCCGCTGCCCGCCTTCACGGCGATGCTGACGGCCAGCCTGGGCGATGAGCAGTCGCTTTCATTGCTGCAGATCCTGCTCGCGGTGACCGAGCAGCAGATGATGCTCGCCGGCGACCCGCACTGGGTACCGGAGGGCAAGCAGCAGCTCGCGGCGGCGGGACGCAGTCTGCTGCAGTCGGCCGAGCCGGGCAGTGACCACCAGCTCGCCTGGGCGCAGCTGCTCAGCTGGACTGCCGCCGCGCCCGAGCAGCTTGACCTGCTCGCCGGGCTGCTCGACGGAAGTACCGAAGTCCCCGGCCTGACCGTGGGTGCCGAGCTGCGCTGGGCGATACTGCGCAGGCTCGCGGCGACCGGCCGCGCGGGCGATGCGGAGATCGGGGCCGAGCTGCAGCGGGACGCTACCGACGGCGGCGCGCGGCACGCCGCCGCCTGCCGCGCCGCGATACCGGACGCCGGGCACAAGGCGGCCGCCTGGCACCTGATGGCTGAGACCGATGACCTCGGAGTCGTTGGCATCCGCGAGACCGCACGCGCCTTCATGCAGCCCGAGCACGCAGGCCTGCTCGCGCCGTACGCGGAACGGTACTTCCAGGTCCTCCCGGCGATCTGGTCGTCTCGCGGCGAGCATCTGCGCGTCACGCTCGCTCAGGTGCTCTTCCCGCACCCGGCCGCGTCCGGGCAGTTGCTGGAGCAGATCGGCGCCTTCCTCGCCGCCGACGACCGTGACCCCGGGCTGGTGCGCGTCCTGGCCGAGCGGCGCGACATCGTGGAACGCGCCTTGCGCTCTCGGGCCCGGCCGGCCGGGCCGGCCTGACGCGTTACAGCGGGAGGCCGGCTTCCAGGTGCGCGAGGGCCGCGTCGATCCGCTCGAACATGTCGGCGCCCGGGTCATCGATGGCGGCCAGGGCGGCTGCCATGACCACCCCGACCATGGCGCCGGCCAGGTTGCGCACGGCGAAGTCATCGGGAACATGGCCGGTCCGCCTCGCCACCGCGTGCGCGATCGCCTCGATCGACCGGGTGAATTCATCGATCGCCCGGGCCCGGATCTCGGGCACCGAGACGGTGAGCTCGGTGGTGGCACGCAGCCGGTCCAGCTCCTGCGGCGTCAGCGCGGCGAGGGTCGACGCCGCGGCCGCGCGCATCGCCGCAACCGGGCTGAGACCGGGCGGCTGCGCCTCAAACGCGCCGATCGTGAGGACATCCAGGTCGTCCTGCAGGACGACGTCCTCCTTGGTAGGGAAATAGCGGAAGAACGTGGCAGGTGACAACTCGGCCGCCGCGGCGATCTGCTCGACAGTGGTCGCCTGGTATCCCTGCTCGCGGAAGAGCCGGATCGCGTGCTCCCTGATGGCGGCGCGCGTCTTGGCCTTCTTGCGTTCCCGGAGCCCGGCTTGCCTTCCCGGTCCGGTCACCTCAGTCATGGTCGTTATTCTGCCCCCACGATCTGCCGGGGGCGGCCGGGCGGCCCGCCGCTCGCGTCGATTGACATGCCGGGGAGACTGGAAGTTAGTCAACGGAGCGCAGCGAAGGAGGCGGGCCATGCCACAGCCACGAGGCAGGGAGCTCGAGCAAGTCCGGGAGCGGCGGGCGGAGCTGCGCAAGCGCTACCTGCGGCCGACCGCCGGCCGGCCGCCGACGACCGTGCAGGGCGTGCACCACCTCGCGCTGATCTGCCGGGACGCCGACGAGACCATCAGGTTCTACCAGGAGTTTCTCGGCTTCCCGCTGGTGGAACTTGTCGAGAACCGCGACTACGCCGGCTCGAACCACTTCTTCTTCGACATCGGCAACCGTAATCTGCTCGGCTTCTTCGACTTCCCTGGCCATGATCACCCGCCGTTCACCGAGACGATCGGCGGCGTGCAGCACCTGGCGATTTCCGTCTCCCCCGAGCAGTTCGACGCCGCCAAGAAGAAGCTCGAGCAGGCGGGCGTGGACTACCTGGGCCCGGACCGGGGCGCCGAGGAGAGCATGTACTTCCGTGACCCCAACGGCATCGGCCTTGAGCTCTACCGCGAGGAACTCGGAGTCTTCAACGGAGTGCCGCTGCTCGACTGACCCGCTGGGCCGGCCCGGGGCCGGGCGAGGGGCCCTGGCGAGGGTCAGCGGCTGGCGCGGTTGGCGCGGCGGATCACCAGGCGCAGGGCGGACCAGGTCTCGTCGATCGCGCAGACCTTGTTGTCGACCAGGCCGGTGGGCAGCACGACCTCGCGGATCACCTCATCGGACATGTCGCTGGGCACCTTGGAGGCCTTCTTCGGCCAGGCGATCCACAGCCCGCAGGCCGGCGCCATCCGGTCGCGGAGCCTGCCGAGTTCCGCTTCGAATTCCGCGCGCCACTCCACGAACACGACGATGACATCGAATAGCTCAGCCCCGGCCAGGTCCGTGTGCACGGCCGCCACCTCGGGCAAGCCACCCAGACTGTCGATGAATGTCTCAGGTGCGCCGATTAAGGCGACCGTGTCTTCCGGCCCGATGCCGAGTTTTCTCGGCAGGGATGTCTGCGAATAGCCTGCTGGCTCCGTCATCGCCGCTCTGCTCCGGGCAGCATTGCTTCCCCTCTCGAACGTGCTGCCAGACAGCTTGTCACCATCTTGTAACTGGCGTCAGGCACAACTGCAGGATGAACGTTCGGCCGGAGCGACCAGCTGACGATGGCCTGGCTGGCCTGCTCGGACTGGCGGGAGACGAGGCGGTGCTGCCGGCCGGCAGCAGGCTCTGCGACGAGACCCGCTCAGGTCACCAGTGCTTCGTCATTATCGAAGGTGCGGCCGTGATAGAGCAGGACGGCTGTAGGCTGCGCAGGCTGGCCAGTGGGGAGTTCGTTGGCGAATTCGGCCCCGACGGGCGCCCGCTGCCGCCCGCGGGCGTGACGGTACGGCTGTTGATCAGCTCCCGGGTTCTGGTGCTCGACTCGATCAGGCTGGCCGCGCTGATCGACGCCGAGCCCGCGCTGGCAGCCTGGCGCGCATCGCTCTGCGGACCGTAGCGCCGCCGGCACGACGCCAAGGGGAGCGCGCACCAACCAGGCCGTCCGGGCCGGATAAGCAATGGAGGAGTCCAGTGACCTTCCCCCTGACCCAGGTCCGCCGGCCCGCCCGCGCCGCTGAGCCGTTCCCTGGTGAGCACGGCGCACGGACGCTGCGGCCGGCCGGGGTGCCCGCACGGCCGGCCGGGGCGCCCGCGCGACCGCAGATCGGAAGAGCGTCGGGTAGGGAAAGAG